>Ga0182030_10003490_pt1 | contig 33581 bp, 25 predicted proteins | sample 812S3MmetaG_FD_121299 | JGI IMG/M metagenome (GOLD analysis project Ga0182030, IMG submission 121299) | Permafrost microbial communities from Stordalen Mire, Sweden - 812S3M metaG (Illumina Assembly) | ecosystem: Environmental > Terrestrial > Soil > Wetlands > Permafrost | place: Sweden...
AACTCGATTCGTGGCGAGGCCCAGTTGGGCGGCTACGACCGGGCCTTTGCCTTTCCCGGCTTCGTGCCGGCCTACATCCGTCCCCTCTTCTGCGAGGGCAAGGGGCCCTTTCGCTGGGTCGCCCTCTCGGGTGACCCCAAGGACATCGCGTGCACCGACCGGGCCGTGCTCGACCTCTTCCCGGAGAACGACGCGCTTCGCCGCTGGATCACGAAGGCACAGGAACTGGTGGCCTTTCAGGGTCTGCCGGCGCGGATCTGCTGGCTCGGGTACGGTGAACGCGACCGCGCGGGACTCGCCTTCAACGATCTCGTGGCCAGTGGTGAGTTGTCCGCGCCGATCGTCATCGGTCGTGACCATCTCGACAGCGGATCGGTGGCGTCGCCGTATCGCGAGACCGAAGCGATGCTTGACGGCTCCGACGCGATCGCCGACTGGCCGTTGCTCAACGCCCTGCTCAACACCGCCTCGGGTGCCTCGTGGGTCTCCATCCATCACGGAGGAGGGGTGGGCATCGGGCGCTCCATTCACGCGGGCCAAGTCTGCGTGGCCGACGGTACCGCCCTGGCCGGCGAGAAGCTCGCGCGCGTGCTGCGCAACGACCCGGGCATGGGAGTTATTCGACACGTTGACGCCGGCTACGATCTGGCCGACGAAACGGCCGAGCGGCGTGGCGTGCGAATCCCCATGCGCGAGGGCTAGATGGCCACACGACTGCTCGCCAATATCGGCGAACTGACTACCAACGACCCCACGTTGGGCGACTGGACGCCTCTGGGTCGACTGAGGGATGCGGCGATGGTCGTCGACGACTTCCGGGTGCTGTGGGTTGGGCCCAACGCCGACGCCCCCGACGCGGACGAGATGCTCGACGTCGACGGCGCCGCGGTCGTGCCGGGATTCGTCGACTCGCACACCCACCTCGTCTTCGCCGGGGAGCGCTCCGACGAGTTCGAGGCCCGTATGGCCGGCACCCCTTACGACGGAGGGGGAGTGCGGCGCACCGTCGACGCCACGCGACGCGCGTCGAGGAGCGAACTGCGCGACGTGACGGCGGCCCGGGCCCGGGCGCTTGCGGCGAGCGGCGTCACGACGCTCGAGATCAAGTCGGGCTATGAGCTCACGCTCGATGGCGAGGTGCGGCTCTTGGAGATTGCCGCAGAGTTCAGTGACGAGGTGACCTTTCTTGGGGCGCACGCCGTGCCCCAAGAGTTCGCCGCTGACCGCGACGGTTACGTCGAGTTGGTGGCCGGCGCGATGATGGACGTGTGCGCCCCGAACGCGCAATGGGCCGACGTGTTCTGTGACGTGGGTGTCTTCAGCGTGGACGAGGCGCGGCGAATTCTCGTGTCCGCGCGCGACGCCGGTCTGGGCGCGCGGTTGCACGGCAATCAGTTGCGTGACTCGGGTGGCGTGGCGCTCGCAGTGGAACTCGATTGCGCGAGCGTCGATCACTGCACGTTCGTCAACGACGGCGACCTCGAGGCCCTGGCCGCGTCGCACACCGTGGCCACGCCGCTGCCCGGTGCGGAGTTCTCGACTCGTGTGCCCTATCCGTCGGCGAGGCGGTTTCTCGATGCCCACGCGACCGTGGCGATCGCGACGGACTGCAATCCCGGGACCTCGTACGTGACGAGCATGCCCTTCGTGATCTGCCTGGCGGTGCGCGAGATGGGAATGACTGTCGACGAGGCGCTGTGGGCGGCGACCCTCGGCGGCGCCAGAGCGCTGCGACGCGGCGACGTGGGCCACCTGGGCCTGGGCGCACGGGCCGACTTTCTTGTCCTCGACGGTCCGCGGGCCGCCCACCTGGCCTACCGACCCGCGGCCAACGTGGTGAGCCGGACGTTTCGCGCGTTGCGGTGAGTTGATCCTGCCGAGAAGAGACTCGTCGCAGTGCCTTTAGAATGACGCCATGGCTGCCCCCAAAGTCCCCACTCATCTGCCCACGACGTTCGGCGCGCTGCGCGCCGGCGGTTACGAGCCCAAATCCGTGCGCGAGGAGCTTCGTCTCAACTTGGAGCGGCGCCTGAGCGAGGGACTGCCGCTGACGTCGGCCGTGCTCGGCTACGAGGACTCGGTCCTGCCCCAGTTGGAGACCGCCCTGCTCGCCGGCCACGACATCATCTTGTTGGGCGAGCGAGGCCAGGCCAAGAGTCGGATGATCCGCTCGCTCGTCGATCTACTCGACGAGTGGCTGCCCATCGTCGAGGGATCCGAAGTGCGCGACGATCCCTACGCCCCCATTTCGGCCTACGGCATCGATCTCGTGGAGGAGAAAGGGGACGAGACACCCATATCGTGGCTGCACCGCAGCCAGCGCTTCGCCGAGAAGCTGGCGTCTCCCGACACGTCGATGACGGACCTCATCGGGGAGGTGGATCCCATCAAGGTCGCCGGCGGGCTCTACCTCGACGATCCGCGGGCGCTCTCCTACGGCCTGGTTCCCAAGTCCAACCGTGGCATCTTCGCCATGAACGAGCTGCCCGACCTCTCTGAGCGCATTCAGGTGGGTCTGCTCAACGTGCTCGAGGAGCGAGACGTGCAGATACGAGGACACCTCGTGCGACTGGACCTCGACATCTTGGTGGTCGCGACCGCCAACCCCGAGGACTACACCAATCGAGGGCGCCTGATCACGCCCCTGAAGGACCGCTTCGGTTCGCAGATTCGAACCCACTACCCCTACGAGATCACCACCGAGATCGCCATCGTCCACCAGGAGGCGAAGCTTCCCGTGTCGCCGAAGCCGATCGTGGTGCCCTGGTTCATCGACGACATCGTCGCGCGGGTGAGCCACGTCGCGCGCAAGAGCCACGTGGTGAGCCAGCACTCGGGCGTGTCGGTGCGTCTTTCCATCGCCAACTACGAAACCGTGATCGCCAACGCGCTTCGTCGCACGCTGCGCACCGATGACGCCGCGGTCGTGCCGCGCGTGAGCGACCTCAGCGCGATGGTGCAGTCGACCCAGGGCAAGATCGAATTCGACACGATGGAGGACAGCGACTCCGATCAGATCATCGCCGCGCTGGTCGCGCTTGCCGTGCGCCAGTGCTTCGCCGAGCACGTGCTGCTCGAAGAGGGCCCCGAGATCGTCGCGGCCTTCAACGACGAGGTACTCGTGCACACCGGCGACGACCTGGCCGATCAGAGCTACCTCGACGTGCTGGCGGCGATGCCGGCGCTCGACGCGCCGGTGAGGCGCGTGGCCGGACCGGTCGCCAACGACGGAGAGCTGGCCTCGGCCGTCGAGTTCATTCTCGAGGGCCTCTACCTCACGAAGCGATTGGCCAAGGATGCGTCGGGGACGAGGGCGTTGTATCGCGCGAGGACCCGGTAGTGCCCGTTCGCTACGGCTACCGTCGATTCGGCGAGGACGATGACTTCGACGACCTCGACGCCCAGGAGTTGCTTCGCCTGCTGACCGACGACTTCCTCGAGAGTGGTGACCTCGACGAGGCAATGGAGCGGCTGCTGCGCGAAGGCTTCGTCTCGCCGGACGGGACCCGTGGTGAAGGCCTGCGTGAGCTGCTGGAGCGCGCACGGGCCAGACGCCGAGAGCTCGAGCGCCAGGGCGACCCCGACGGCGAGATGCAGCGCTACCGGGAGTGGCTCGAACAGATCGAGGCCACGGAGTCGAACGAGCTTGACGACATGCTGGCCGAGGCCGAGGCGTCCGACGACGAGCGTCGCAAGGAAGTGACGCGCGATGTCGTGGAGCAGAAGTACATGCAGCGCAGCCTCATGAGCGACCGATTGGCCGAGCGCCTCGGTAGCTATCAGGACTACGAGTTCGTCTCCACCCCGGCGCGCGAGCAGTTCGAGCAGCTGCTGGAGGAACTCCAGGAGGACGTGCTCAGCACGTACTTTCAAAAGAGCAAGGAGATGCTCGACAATCCCGATTCAGAGGAGTGGGCCCGAACCCGCGAGATGATGGACGCGTTGTCGACGATGATCGAGCAAGACCGCCGAGGCGAGCCGTTAGACCCTAGCTTCGAAGACTTCATGGAGAATTTCGGCGATTTCTTCTCCGGTGCCGAGAACCTCGAGGACGTCGTTCGCATGATGGCGCAACGGGCCGCCGCCGCCGAGGCGATGTTCAACTCGCTCTCGGGAGAGCAGCAGGGAGAGCTGCGCGCGCTGTTCGAGCGAATGATGCAGAACATGGAAATGGACATGGCCCTCAATCGCCTGGTGTCGAATCTGCGTCAGGCGACGCCCGACATCGACTGGAACCGCGCGCACCGCATGCGCGGCAGCGAGCCCTCGTCCTTCGCCCAGTCGGCCTCGGTCGCCGAGCAGCTGGGCGAGTTGCGCGGTCTCGAGCAGTTCCTGAGCCAGGGCAACGCGGCGCAGGGGCTGCCGGAGGTTGATATCGAGTCGGTGCGGCGAAACCTCGGCGCGGACGCGGCCCAGCACGTGGTGCGCCTGCAGAAGGCCCTCAAGGCCCTGAAGGATCAGGGATTCGTGGACCGCCAGGGCGGCCGGCTCACCCTGAGCGCCAAGGGCGTTCGCCAGATCGGTCAGCAGGCCCTGAAGGACCTCTTCGCCCAGCTCCGCGATACGCCGACGTTGGGCAGCCACCGCGAATCCTCGGTGGCGCGAGGTGGCGACCGTGAAGAGACCTCCAAGCCGTGGGAGCCGGGCGAGCCGTTCGCTCTGCACATCCCCCAAACCCTGCGCAACGCCGTCTTTCGCCAGGGCCCCGGGACGCCGGTCACCCTGCACCCCGACGACTTCGCGGTGGAGGAGTTCGAGGCGACGCGTCGTTGCGCGTCGGTCTTCGCCATCGACCTCTCGCTTTCCATGGCCATGCGGTCGAATCTGGTTCCCGCCAAAAAGATGGTGCTGGCGCTCACCCAGTTGATCCGTTCGAAGTTCCCCCGGGACTTCTGTGCCGTGGTGGGATTCGGCGAGACGGCCCAGGAGCTGCGCGTCGAGGACATCCCCGCGCTCAGCATCGACTACGCCTACGGCACGAACCTTCAGCACGCGCTCGCGCTGAGTCGCCACCTGATGCGCAACGAGCGGGGCGAGCGCCAGATCGTCGTGGTCACCGATGGCGAGCCGACGGCGCATCTGATGGACAACGGCGAGCCGTTCTTCTCGTGGCCGCCCGTGCGCGAGACGCTCGAAAAGACCATGGCCGAGGTGCTTCGCTGCACCAAGGCCGGCATCAAGATCAACATCTTCGCCCTGGACATCGAGCGCAGCCAGTTCCCCTTCGTCGAGCAGATCGCCCGAGTCAACGGTGGGCGAGCGTTTTACACGTCCATTGACGAACTGGGCACTTACGCGCTCGATGATTTTGTGCGCCATCGCCGGGCCAGTTAGCGCCCGGAGGTAAAGCCGCTTGATCAGGGCTTTTGAAATCTCCATTTGCTTTTTCCGCCAAACCCCGGCACAATGACACCGTTGTAATTACAACGGTGACGGGTGTCGCCGCGGGAGGGAATACAGCATGGCATTCATCGACATATTGAGCGGCATGGAAGATCGTGGTTGGCAGTCGCGCGCGAACTGCATGGGCGTCGACCCCGATCTCTTCTTTCCCGAACGTGGCGCATCGACGCGTGAAGCCAAGGAAGTCTGCCGTGGATGTGTCGCTCGCGAGGACTGCCTCGAGTATGCCCTTGACAATGGCGAGAAGTTCGGAATCTGGGGAGGTATGAGCGAGCGGGAGCGCCGGCGCCTGCGCCGGGCTCGGGCTATCGAACGACGCGCCCAGGCCGGATAGTCACCCGTTGATCACCGGCTGGTGTCACGCGAGGCGGGCCTCGATCGTGAGTTCCCTGGCGATTCCCAGTTCCCCCCATCTAGAGGGGTCCTCACTCTCCAACATCGACGCGGGCAACAGACCCACCAATTCGCAGTGATCCACGCGCCCGCCGCGGGGCAGGATGCTAAGGACCTGGTCGTAGACCGATGAGAGTGTCGCGGCGTTCGCATCGATGATGTTGCAACTGACCTGCACGAACTCGCCGAGCGAGAAGGCCAACGAACGAACGGCGCCCTGACGAACCGCACTCGCAATTCGTCGCGCGTCCTGCAACGTCACATTCTGGAGCCAGATGTTCCACGCCACGAGGATCGGACGAACTCCCAGCGCGACGCTGCCGAGCCTTCGTGACGGCGACGAAGGCCCGGCGTCGGGGGTGATCGACGTGAACGCACCGCGGCGAACGTCCGGCAGGGAGCGAATCGTCCCGTCGTCGAGTTGACCGTAGAAGAAAACGGGAACGTTGTAGGACGACGCGATCCACTGGGCCAGTTCCTCGCGCATGGCCAGCGCCTCGGGCGATCCCTCGGGTTCGAGCGCGACGAACGGCACGACATCGACCACGCCAAATCGAGGATGCACGCCGTCATGTGTTGTGAGATCGAGACGCTCGAACGCGGCACCGATCAGCGAACGAACGTCGTATTGCAGATCACCAGGTTCGTTGATCAGCGTGAAGACGGATCGGTGGTGGTACTCGTCAGCGTGCACGTCGCGCAGCGACGCACCCGACGCCCTCGCGAGCTGGCGCAGGACGTCGGTGTCACGGCCTTCGGAGATGTTGACGACGCACTCGAACACAGTGCGTCTCAGGTTATTGGCTGTGGTCGATGAGCGCCAGACGCCGGCGCGAACTGCGAAGACGGCGGCGCTCTCGTTCGCTCTTGCCGCCCCAGATGCCGTGATCGACGTGATTGTCGAGCGCGTACTCCAGACATTCCTTCTCCACGGGGCAGTCGTCGCAGATCTTCTGCGTGGTGAGTACCCCTACGCCGTCGCGCGGGAAAAAGACGTCGGCCGGGTAGTCACGACACTTGGCTTGGGCCATCCATTCGGTGCTCGTGTTCACGTCCTCATGGTAAGGGGCACTTGCGCGCTACCCACCCAACTCACAGGACTGTCACACGATTTGTCACGCCATTGTCATAGTGAAATTTTTGCACGAGCCATCGATGAAATTCATTTTGTGTCGCTTCCTTGTTCACGAAAAAGTTAATGAGGTTCCTTCCCCCTGATGACGTGAGCAATGCAACGTGCGCCCCCCGCTCCGCGCGGCAATCGCGTTCGAACGGCGCATAGCTCGTCACCACGACGCGACGATGCCCGTCGTGTGAACGCCCGTCGAATTGGAAGCGCATACACAGACCGGCGAGCACCGTACGTGATTGCGCGCGACCTCGTGCACGTGACTCGATCGGTTGGCGCACGTTGCGAATCGATGCGTCGAGGAGGTCGATTCAACGCGACTAAGTACGAATTCCACGCGACGTGACAATGACTGCTGCGCACCCTCGCGATTCTTCCTGATGGTCGAAGCGGGTGAAGAGGTTGGTCCTCCACCTAGCTGATGGGCGCGTGGCGGGCTTCGACGCGTACCTACGCGATCGCCGAGTCGTTCGAAGCCTCACGCGTCTGGACCCGCAACGCCGTAGGGGGATCAAGCGAGAAGCCGGTAGAATGGCTGTTCAGCAGTTCTAGTAACGAGGAGTGACGTGAGCCAGGTTCCGACCACTGAAACCACCGAGGTCATCGATCCGGTTGGTCACGTTCAAGTGATCTATCTCGGTCCGGTCGCGCCGCACTGGGAGTGCCGCATGGTCTTTGGCGACGAGGAGCAGATTCAGGCTTTTGTCGATCGCATCGATGCACGTCTTCGATTCCTGCCGCCGCACGACCCGCAGTTCCGACGCAATCGTGAGCGCGTCAACCGCGACGCGGAGCGCGAGAACCTCATCGTCGAGTGGAATCTCGGGTACGACGAGGAGGTCTAGGCCAGCGGCGAGTTCGTCACTCGCTCGTACCACTCTTCTGGACTCGTCAGTTCCGAGGCGCTAGGAAGTCCGTCGACGCGTAGAAGTGCGTCGAACACCGATAAACCGTGGTCGCGCTGGAGGGTCCCGACGAACTCGTGAGCCTGCTCGTGGTGGGGGCCCTGAGTCGAGATGCCGAAGAGGGCCGCCGCCGCGTCCTCACCTCGAGCGTCGCTGTGTCGGTGTCGTTTGTAGGCCTCGACGAGTGCCGGGCGCGGGCCGAGGATCGCCTCGGTGATCTCGTGCGCCGCCGCCTCAAAGAAGGCGGAGAGCACGCTCGCCGCGGCGTTGATCGCCCTGGTGGCGTCGGTCTCATCGGGAACCTCGATGCCGTCGAGCAGGGCCTCGGGATTGTTGATGAACGAGGTCAGGTCCTCAGGGTTGACGATGGACTGAAGCCTCGTGAGCAGGTCGCCCTGGGCTTGGGTGGCTTCGCGCACGGCGTCGATCAGCAGTGCCCGAAGAGCGTCTCCCGTTCCCGGTTGAGTGAGGACCAGCGAGGCCACGAATTCCTGCGCGAGGGCGAAGACGTAGACCTCGTCCTTTTCGAGGGTCCAGGCCTCGGCGAAACTGGCCAAATTATTGACGACGAGCAGACGAGCGTCGTCCTCGCGCGGCAGCGGCAGGATCGCGAGCGACCACGCGCGCTCCGAGAAGTGACCGGCGACCGAGCCCATTTGAAATCCGGTGAAGAGTGGTCCGAGGGTCGATGCCATCTGCGCCATCATCGGATTGGTGTCGGGGTCCAGCAACCCGCTGGCGGCCGAGGGGGTGGCTACGAGCGGCGCGATCAAGGGGCGCCACTGCGCGAGCGCCGCGGCGGTGAGCGCCGTTCGATTGACGGCCGTGACCGAGGGCGTGCTCGCCACGCCGAAGAGCGCGTCAACGTGGCGACCCACGAGCGGAGCGAGTTCTTCGAGTCGCTGTCGTTCGATGGGCGCGGGATTGGGGTCTCCGTCGCTGCCCCGGGCGATGTTCATCGCGAGTTGCGTGGCCGTGTCAAACCACGCATCCGGGCCTTGCTGTCCCAGAATATTGAAAATGTCGCCGAACATCCCCTCGAATGGGTTCTCACTCACGTCTACAACTTAAGGGCCGGGGTCGCGTCGCGCCACGCCGGGTGCCACGTCCAATAGTTTTCGTTGCCCGTATTGGGTTTCCAAGAAGGATGCCTCGGCCCCGTAGCATGGTGCGTCATGGCCACCGATGTAGCACTCGATATTGGCACGGCGAACTGCCGCCTCGCGACGGCGCAGCGGGGCATCCTCTTCAACGAGCCGACCGTCGTGGCGATTGACACCAACTCCGGTGATGTGGTGCAGGTCGGCTTCGGTGCGCTGGATTCGGTGGGCCGCTCGGCCCGTCACATCGTGGTCTTCAGGCCCTTTTCCCAGGGCACGACAGTGGATTTCGACGTCACGGCACGACTTATTTCCGGACTCTTCGACCGAGCGGGAATCTCCAAACTGAGCCGCGCGCGCGTCGTCATGAGCGTACCGTCGCTGGCGACGGCCATCGAGCGTCGCGCGCTTCGACAAGCGGCCATCCAGGCGGGCGCGCGTGAAGTCAGCCTGGTCGAAGCACCCATCGCGGCGGCCATCGGCCTCGGTATGCCGGTGCAGGACCCGGTGGGATCTGCCGTCACCATCCTGGGAGCCGGTGCGTCGGAGTCGGCGCTGATCTCCCTCGGCGGTATTGTCACCGGCAGCGGACGCCGCCAGGGGGGAAACGACCTGGACAGCGCCATTGCGTCACTGCTTCGACAACGCCACGGTGTCGTCGTGTCTCCCGCGGTCGTGGAGATGCTCAAGCGACATCTCGCGTCGGCGCTCGGTCGCACGCATGGCAGCTCCGAAGTGGTGCAAGCGCGCCTCGTCGAGAGCGGCGTTCCCGTGGAAGTCGAGGTGGGTGCCGACCTCGTCAACACCGCGCTTGGCGACGTTCTGGCGTCCACCATAAAGATGGTCCAAGACTGTCTGAGCGATGCCCCGCCGGACCTCTCCCAGGACGTCAGTGCGGGCGGTCTCACGTTGGCGGGGGGACACGCGCAGTTGAGCGACTTCGCCGAACTCATCGCGACCGGCACGGGCATCGAAGTGGTCGCCGACGAGCCCGATCTCGTGGTCATCAGGGGGCTGCAGCTCTGCCTGTCGGAGATGTCCTCGCTGCACGCGCTCTTTCGAAACGTCGACCGTTAATCGTCGTCACGGGCCAGTTGATTGACCGCCGCCCGCACCTGCCAGTCCCGATCCTGCGCGGCCCGCTCCAGGGCCGCCTCAATGTCGGGACCTTCGAAGTTGGCGAGCGCCACGATGGCACGTCGCCGGACCGCCGGCTTATCCTCGAGGGCTGCGATGACCGCAGCGCGTCCGCGGTCGTCGCCGATGGCGCCGAGCGCGGCCACCGCCGCTTCGCGGCATCGTGCGTCGTCGTTACCGGTCGCCACCATGGCGAGCGACTCCACGGCGTCAACACGCAGGTGCTCACCCAACGCGAAGGCGGCGCCGTCGACGACCAGCGCGTCATCGTCGCCCAGCGCGTCGACCATCGCGGAGAAGATCCCTTCGTCGCTGATCTGCTCGTAGGCCAGCAGCGTGAGTGCCTCGCGTCGCACGTCGACGTCGAGGTCGCCGAGTGCCCGTAGCCAGTCGTCGTTCGAGAGCAGCGCTTGGCGCGCGCCGGCGCGGAGGGCGAGCACGCGGCGTCGAGCCTGGCCCGCGCGCAAGTTATCCGCAACGAGACCCACGATGTCATCGCCGGCTCCGAATCCGGCGCGCACCAGGGCCTCTTGAACGGCCTCCGGTAATGTGGAATCATCACTTTGCACGATCCCATCTCAGCACGTCCACGTGGCACACGGCGACTCCTGTGGCTTCTCGTGGCGCTGGTGGTGGTTCTGGTCGCCGTCGTGGTGCTGGGGAAATGGCAGGTCTCGGAGTACGCGATCACCCCCGGGAACGCGACGCCGGTCGCGCCACTGGTGAAGGTCGAGGGCGTCAAGACCAACTCGCACGATGACAAGATCATGCTCGTGGACGTGTATCTCTCGACCATGGACGTGTGGCAGTGGATTGGTCTGCACTTCGAGTCGCACGTGCAGTTTGTGCCCGCGAACGAACTCGTGGAACCAGGTATCCCCGACTCGGAGCTTGGGCCGCAGGGATTTCAGGAAATGAGCGACTCGAAGCAGGCGGCCGAGGTGGCCGCCTTTCGCGCACTCGGTTGGAAGATCGCGGCTCAGCCAACGGGCGCGATCATCAACGGCGTCGTTGCGCCGTCGCCCGCCCGCACGGCCGGACTGCACGTCGCCGATGAGATCGTCGCTGTCGACGGCCAAGCCGTGCGTTCGACCTGCGGGCTCATCGTCCTGGTGCATTCGCTTAAGCCGGGCACCGTGGTGCATCTCAGCGTTCGTCGGGCCCGGATCAGCCGCTCGGGCGACATCACGTTGCGGGACCCCACCGCCGTCAAGCTCACCACCGGGCGGGCGCCGAGCGACCTCGGCGCGACGGGTTGCGCCGGGGTGAACGGACCGAATCGCTCGTGGCTCGGCATCACCATTGAGAATGGCGACAGCTACGTCCTGCCGGCCAAGGTCTCCATCAACACCGCCAACATCGGCGGTCCTTCGGCGGGCTTGGCCATGACGCTGACGCTCATCGACAAGCTCAGCCGCGGGTCGCTCACGGGCCACCGGGTCATTGCCGTCACGGGAACCATCTCGCCCAACGGCGACGTGGGCGACGTGGGCGGAGTTGCCGAGAAGACGGTGGCGGCGCAGCGAGCCGGCGCCTCCATCTTCTTCGTCCCGGAGGTTGAAGTCTCGACCGCTCGCAACGTGGCGGGACCGGGTCTTCGAATCGTCGGAGTCAGCAGTTTGAAGCGGGTCCTCGCTGATCTGCAACGCCTGGGCGGCGCCACGCCGGTGCCCCTCACCATGCCCCACTAAGCCGTTCTCATGGCGCGCCACGCCGTAGTCTGGATGGAATGGACGAACGCCGAATTGTATCCGCCACGCGCCAGTCGTCGACCGAAATAACCAGGGTTAACTTCACGACACTGCGCAAGGGCGGTATCGACCCGCAGGAGGTTCGTCTCCACCTTGAATCCGTGGGTCGAGAGATGGCCCACCTGGAGACCCGCGTGCGCGAGATGCAAGACCAGCTCCTCGAAGCGCAGCGCAAGGTCGCCAATCCGACCTTTGACGAGGTGACGCTGACCAACGCGCTCGGATCCCAGAGCGCGGCAATCCTGCGAGGCGCCCACGAAGAGGCGGGGCGAGTGACCGCAGAAGCGCAGGAGCGCAGCGCTCAGCTCTTCGCCGAGAGTCAACAGCGAAGCGCCTCGCATCTGATCGAGGCTCAGGAGCGCGCCACCGGCATCATCACCGAAGCGGAGAACACCGCCGTGCAGATCGACCATGACGCCCGTCTCGGTGCGGAACGTCTTATCGACTCGGCGAAGGTGAACGGAGAGAAGCTGGTCGATCTCGCCCGTGAGCAGGGTCGGGCCATCCTTGAACAGTCCAACGAAGCGCGCAAGACCGTGCTCAATGACCTCGCCGTGAAGCGCAAGGCCTTGCACATGCAGATCGACCAACTGCGCGCCGCGCGTGACACCCTGGGGTCGTATCTCGCAACGCTGCGTGAACAGGTTGAGTCAGTTCTCGACGGCATTAACAGCTCTGACGACGCCGCTCGCAGCGCCGCCCTGGAGGCACTGCGCCAGCGACCTTCGACGCCCGAACCAACGGAGGAGGAGCTGTTGGCCGGCACGCCACTTCGCCACGTGCCCGGTCCCGTGCTCGAACCAACACCGGACACGTTCACCATCGCCAAAGCAAAGGATCCCGAGTCGGCTAAGGCCGAAGAGCCCGGTGAACGGATGCTGCTCGAGGACGATCCGTCGGGGACCGACGTCGTCAACGAGATTTTTGCCCGGCTTCGCAAGGCGACCCTTGAAGAGCGTGGCGCGACGGCGGCCGCGCCACGAAAGGCCACGCCGGTCGCCAAACCCGTCACTCTCGCCGGAGAACTCTTCGAGCGGCGCGATCAGGCCATTGAAGGTCCGCTCGCGGGACTGACGCGCAAGGTGAAGCGTGCGCTGCAGGACGACCAGAACATCATGCTCGAGCGGCTACGCGACGTGAAGGCGATGATCACCACCGAACTCGAGGACGAGCACGCCCAGCGGGCGCGGTACGCGGAAGCGGCCTTCGACGCGCTGGCCAGTGCCGCGGACGCGGGCGTGCAGTTCGCCTTCGACGAGTCGGGCGCTACCGGCGGCGCGCTCAATCGAAGCGATCTCGACGACTGTTCGGCCGACCTGGCGGTCACGATCGTTCTGGCGCTTCGCAAGAGGATTCTGGCCGACGGCAGCGGCGATGGGCCCGAGCGCGTGAATGCGGCCTACAAGGAGTGGCGCGGCGCGCGCGTCGAACGACTCTGCACCGACGCGGCTCGTCGCGCCTTTCACGCGGGCGTGCTGGCGGCGTCCCAGGGACGAACGCTGCGTTTCATCGTGGCCCCGAACGACGCGCCGTGCGACGCCTGTTCCCTCGACGCCGGCGCTGGCGAACGTCCGGCCGGCCAACCATTTCCGAGTGGCTCGCTGTATCCGCCACTGCATGCGGGATGCGCCTGCACGGTAGTGCCCGCTTAAAACGCGCACCTTCAGGACCCATTAGGCTCACTTCGTGCGTAGCCCCACCGATGTGCCGTCGCGTCCTCGTCGCCTGAACCGACTGAGCCGACGCTTTTGGATCGGTCTGGCTATCTTCGTCGTGCTCGTCGGCTTCCTTTCGCTGCACAGCTTGGCCGTGCTGTGGACCGATCAGATGTGGTTCTCCTCGGTCGGTTACGGCAGCGTCTTTTCCACCCTCCTGTTCATCAAGGTGGGCCTCGTGCTGGTGTTCGGAGCGGTCTTCTTCGTCCTGATGTGGGGCAACCTGTTACTGACCGAGCGCTTCGGCGCGCGCGACCTCTCCTTCGAACCTGAAGACGAGGTGGTCCGGCGCTTCCAGACGATCGTGCGTCCGTACTACAAGCGCGTGTACGCCTTGATCGCCGCGGGACTCGGCCTCGTCGCGGGCCTCAACTCGGTGAGCCAGTGGAACGCGTTCATCCTCTTCATCCACTCCAAGCCCTTCCACATCTTGGATCCTCTGTTCCACAAGGACCTGAGTTTCTACGTCTTCACGCTGCCCTTCCTGTCCTATATCGTCACCTGGACCATCGTGTCACTGTTCGTCGTGCTGATCGTGACGGCCGGATTCCACTACCTCAACGGAGGTATCCGCGCGACGCGGGGCACGCCGAGGTTCTCACCTCGGGTGAAGGCCCACCTGTCGGTCATCGGTGCCGCGATCGCCCTGATGAAGGCCTTCGGCTACGTCATCGCCAAGTGGGAACTCGTCAACTCGACCAACGGCTACGTCCAGGGCGCCGGCTACACCGACGTGCACGCGCGCATGCCCGCCATGACGATTCTCTTCTACCTGTCCCTCGCGGCCGCCGTCATCCTCCTCGTCAATGTGCGCTCTCGCGGCTGGTCGCTACCGGCGGTCGCCGTGGGACTGTGGGTCTTCGTGGCCCTCGTCATTGGCGTGCTCTACCCGACCTTGTTGCAGGCCCTCAAGGTCAGCCCCGCGCAGGTGTCGCTCGAGAAGCCCTACATCACTCGTAACATCTCCGCGACGCGCGCCGCCTTCAATCTGGGCAAGGTGGTGCTGCACAACTTCGCTGGCGCGCAGACCATCTCCAAGGCCGACGTCACCTCCGACAAGGCCACGCTCAGTAACATTCGACTCTGGGACCCTTCGCCCGAGATCGCTCTCGAGACGACGATCCGTCGCCAGTCGATCCGTTCGTACTACACCTTCACCACGCTGGCGGTCGACCGCTACAAGATAAACGGCAAGTTGACGCCGGTCCTGATCGGCTCGCGTCAGATCAACAGTTCGAGTCTGCCCTCGCCGAGCTGGGTGAACACCCACCTGCAGTACACCCACGGCATCGGTGTCGCGGCGATCGCGGCCAATACCGCCGTGTCCGGCACCGGCAATCCGGTCTACGACGTGTCGAATGTGCCACCCGATTCGACAAACGGCATGCCCACGCTCACGTTCCCGGACATCTATTTCGGCATCAACGAGGGCGGCTGGGTGGTCGCCAACACCAAGCAGCCCGAACTGGACTACCAGGTCGATTCCGGCGTGAACGCCGGTCAGCCGGTGGAGACCCACTACGCGAGCACCGGTGGCGTGGCCGTGGGCGGCATATTCTCGCGTCTCGCGTTGGCCCTGCGTCTGGGCAACTTCAACTTCCTCATCTCGAGTCAAATTACCCCCAAGAGCCGGGTGATGTTCGTGCGCGACGTGCAACAGATGGCCGAAAAGGCCGCTCCGTTCCTTTCGTTCAACTCACAGCCCTACCCGGTCATCGCGGATGGTTCGGTGCAGTACGTCCTCGACGGCTTCACGACCACCAGCCAGTATCCCTACAGCCAGAACATCAGCAACCTGAACGTCAATGAGGGCGGCATACCAAGCACTGCCAATTACGTGCGCAACTCGGTGAAGGTCGTCATCAACGCCTACACCGGTTCCATGAAGTTCTACGACACCGACCCGAAGGACCCGATCCTGCAGGCCTACATGGCGGCCTTTCCCAAGATGTTCCTGCCGATCAGCAAGATGCCCGCCGCCATCCGCAGCCATCTGCGCTACCCCTCGGACCTCATGAGCGTGCAGGCGGCGGTACTGGGTGCCTACCACATCACCTCACCGAACTCCTTCTACTCCGGTTCCGACAAGTGGGAGATCTCGCCTTCGACCGGTGCCGGCACGCCGAGCCAGGCGCTGGCGGAGAACATCCGCACGAACAGTGCCGGTGACGTCGTGGGAACCTCCCTCGCTCCGATGAGCCCGATCTTCCAGGTCGGCGCGTTGCCCCAGACCAAGAACCAGCAACTCCTCGAAGAGGTCGCGTACGTGCCGTCGGGGAACTCGGGCACGGTCCAGGGCCTGACGGCCTTCATGATCGCGACGAGCAATAAGGGCAACTACGGCCAACTCAACGTGTACGTGACCCCGCGCGGCACGTCGGTGACGGGTCCGGTGCAGGCCGACTCCGAGATGGAACAGGCGCATGAGGTCAGTTCGACAATCTCCTTGCTCGACCAACACGGGTCTCAGGTGCTGTTGGGTAACAACCTGATGGTGCCCCTCGACCAGAGCGTGCTCTACATCCGCCCGCTGTACATCACGAGCACCTCGAACTCCCTGCCGCAGCTTCAGTACGTCATCGCGGTCTTCAACCAGGACGTCGCCATTTCACCGACCCTGGCCGGAGCCCTCTCGAGCGTTCTGGGGGCCAACGTGAGTGTTGGTCCTGGTGGCAGCTCGTCGACGGGCACGTCGACGGGAACCGGCACGTCGACGTCCGGCCAGACCGCGCAGGCGTACCTCAAGCAGGCGGCCACTGACTACAGCGCGGCTCAGGCGGCGCTGACGGCGGGCGACCTGGGCCTCTACCAGAGCGATGTCAAGGCCATGGACCAGCAGCTGCTGCTGGCCCAGAGCGCGCTCGGCACCACGAAGAAGAAGTAGGGCGAGACCTCGCGAGCGAAAGCGCCGGCGGTCGATTCAACGGGCCTCTCCAGCCGTGGCGTCATCGTGAAGCGTCTGTCACGAAGGGCGCGGCAATTCGGACGATTTTCCGTGCTAGGTTGCCTTTTAGGACGTCAAGACCCCGCTTCCTCGTGCCCTGACAGTTGTTCAGGCGAGAAGAAGAAAGTTGGCATCGAATGACGAATCCCCTCGGAGCCAAAGTGGGCTCAAAAATAGCATTTTTCGCCAGGCTGCTGGCCTCTGGGGGGGCGGCCGCCCTGCTCATCACCGGGATCAGCGTGCTATCGACGACGCCTGCTTCGGCAGCCGGTACCACGGCGAACTTCATCTCGGTCGGGGCCCCCCCGGCGGCCGGGAGCGCCCGGGGCTCCTACACGCCGAACGCGACGGCGACCTCGAAGGACAAGGTCGTCGAAACACTCGACAAGACGTCATCGGGCTGTTCGATCGCGTCGGGCAAGGTCACCTTCACCGCGGCGGGCACCTGCGTCATCGACTTCAACGACGCCGGCACCACGACCTACGCGGCGGCCAGCCAGGTTCAGCAAAGCATCAAGGTCTACTCGGCCAACGTCATCACCACCAGCGCGCCACCGAGCGCGGGCAGCGCCGGGGGATCGTATTCGCCGGGCGCCACGGCCACGTCCGGTGACACCGTGGTGAGAACGCTTTCCAGCTCGTCGACGGGCTGTTCGATCGCGTCGGGCAGAGTCACCTTCACGGGTGCCGGCACCTGCCACGTGCTCTTCAACGACGCCGGTAACGGCGCCTTCGCCGCGGCCGCGCAGGTGGAGCACACCATCAAGGTCTACGCCGACAATCTGATCCACGCCTCGACGCCGCCCGCGGCCGGAACCATTCACGGCACGTACTCCGCCAGCGCGACCGCGACGTCGGGTGACACGGTCGTCATCACGCTCGACGGCTCGTCGTCTGGATGCACGTTGGACAAGGGCAAGGTCACCTTCACCGACAACGGATACTGTCGCGTGGACTTCAACGACGCCGGCAACGGCGCCTTCGCCGCCGCCGCCCAGGTCCAGCAGACGATCACCGTAGGCACGGGCGGCCTGCTGACTCAGACCACGCTCTCACTCTTCACTACTGGCGGTACGTACGGCAAGAACCTGGTGCTGCTCTCGAGCGGCGGCTCGGGGACCGGCGCGGTCAGCTTCGTCGTCACAACCATCGGCACCGCGGGCTGCTCCATCTCCGGTACCACCCTGAGCGCCACCCGCGTGGGCACGTGCACGGTGACGGTCTCCAAGGCCGGTGACGCGACCTACAAGCCGGCCACCTCCTCGGCGACGATCGTGACCATATCGGCCCACTATCCCAAGAAGCCCAAGGCCTTGCGCATGGGATCGTCGGTGTGGACCGGCCGGACAACGGTGACCAAGATCATCGGCGCTGGCTTTTACGGCCGGCCGCGAGTCACGAGCAACGTCTTTGGCACCAGGGTCGTGGTCACGCGTGACAGCGGTCGCGTCCTCACCATTCACGTGACTGTGGCCAACTCCACCCCTCGGGGGGTGCACACCTTCAGGATCGTATTCACGCACGGCGAGCGGACCTCGATCAGGTACAACCAGCGCTGACCATAGTCTGCTTCGCGTCGCGCGACTCTCGCCGCATCGAGAAAGTGGGCGGCGCGGCGAGTCGTCATTGCTTCGACGTATATAAAAGGTATTGGACAACGGTCAACTTGGCGCCACCGTGATCGCCAACCCGAGTGACGCAGTTCCCGCACGGGGGGTCGGAATCGCCCGGCGAGTCACGCCCTGACCGTCCCAATGACTTTCGGCCCTAGCGAGGTCGGCAAAGAATCACGATGCTGGCTAGTGGGAGTACCTCGTCAACGGAGGGCGAAGATGTCTACGACGTTCGCAACGTATTCGCTCTCTCAGATCAAGGAGAGACGACAATGACCAAGCCCACGTACGTGCAATTCTTCAGCGAGTTCGGGATCGAGGATGTCGCGTCGGTCGGCGGGAAGAACGCATCCCTCGGCGAGATGTACCAGAAGCTCTCCGATCAGGGTGTTCGCGTGCCCAACGGCTTTGCGACCACCGCGCAGGCCTATCGCTACATGCTCGAAGAGAGCGGCGCCGTCGCCCAACTTCACGAGGCACTCGACGGTCTCGTACCGAGCGACGTGAAGGACCTCGCGCGGCGTGCGAAGCGTGCCCGCGAGATTGTGTACGGCGCCCCGATCCCCCAAGATTTTGCCGCCGAGATCCTCGACGCGTATCACCTCCTTCAAGAGGAGTACGGCGACGACGTGATCCTGGCCGTGCGCTCGTCGGCGACGGCGGAAGACCTGCCCACGGCGAGCTTCGCCGGTCAACAGGAGACCTTCCTCAACGTTCGCGGCGAGGAGAGCCTGCTCGACGCCTGCAAGCGATGCTTCGCCAGCCTGTTCACCGATCGCTCCATCCACTACCGCATCGACCAGGGTTTCGACCACTACGAGGTCGCGTTGTCGATCGGCGTCATGAAGATGGTCCGTTCAGACCTTGCCTCGTCCGGCGTGATGTTCTCGCTCGACACCGAGTCGGGCTTCCGCGACGTCGTGTTCATCACCGGTGCGTACGGTTTGGGCGAGAACGTCGTCCAGGGGGCCGTCGACCCCGATGAGTTCTACGTTCACAAGCCCACCCTCGCGAAGGGGCATCGGGCGGTGCTTCGCCGCCTGCTGGGCGACAAGGCGGTGAAGATGGTGTTCGTCGAAGGCGGCACGAAGGTCACGACCCGCAATATCCCTACGCCCAAGGCCGATCGGACACGATTCTGCCTCAGCGACGAAGAGGTCCTCGAGCTCGCCGACAGTGCGGTCGTCATCGAAGAGCACTACGGGCGTCCGATGGACATGGAGTGGGCCAAGGACGGACTCGACGGCTTGCTCTACATCGTCCAGTCGAGGCCCGAGACGGTCGCGTCGCAGCGCCAGGCAAACGTGTTCGAAAGTTACGTGCTCGACGGCGGCGGAGAACTCATCATTGAGGGACGGTCGGTGGGCGAGAAGATCGCGTCGGGGCGCGCGAGGGTCATCGACAGCGTCGCCCACCTGTCCGAGTTCCAGCCGGGCGAAGTCCTGGTCGCCGATTCGACGACGCCGGACTGGGAGCCGGTCATGAAGACGGCCGCGGCGATCATCACCAACCGGGGTGGGCGCACCTGCCACGCGGCGATCATCGCGCGTGAACTCGGTGTTCCTGCGGTCGTGGGCACGGGCGACGCAACGACAACGGTCAAGACCGGCGAGGTCGTGACGGTGTCGTGTGCCGAGGGTGACTCGGGTCGCGTGTACCGGGGCGAGGTGGGTTTTCACGTCGACCGAAGTGACGTCGGCGACCTCCAGCACCCCCTGACGAAGATCATGATCAACCTCGGCAACCCCGATCTCGCCTTCAAGACGTCGTTCCTGCCGAACGACGGAGTGGGGCTCGCACGTATGGAATTCATCATCAGCGAGTCGATCCGTGCCCACCCCATGGCGTTGCTCCACCCCGAAAAGGTGAGTGACCCTAAGGTGCGCGCCGAATTGGCCCTGTTGACGAGTCACTACGACAGTGGCGAGGCGTTCTTCGTCGAGCGCCTCTCCGAAGGCATCGGCACCATAGCGGCGGCGTTTTGGCCAAAGCCCGTGGTCGTTCGCATGTCGGACTTCAAGTCGAACGAGTACGCGAGTCTGCTCGGCGGCAGCGACTTCGAGCCGACGGAGAGCAACCCGATGATCGGCTTTCGCGGCGCGTCTCGCTACGCGCACCCCGCGTACGAGGAGGGCTTCGCGCTTGAATGCAAGGCGATGTTGCGAGTGCGAAACGAGATGGGCCTGACCAACGTTGTTCTCATGCTGCCCTTCGTTCGTCGGGTGGGCGAGGCCGAACTCGTCCTCAAGCGGATGGGCGAGCTCGGTTTGACGCGCGGCGAGAATGGCCTTTTGGTCTACGCCATGTGCGAGATCCCGAACAACGTCATACTCATCGACCGCTTCGCCGAGTACTTCGACGGCTTCTCCATCGGCTCGAACGACCTGACGCAGCTTACCCTCGGCGTCGACCGAGACAGCGAGATCGTGGCCTTCGACTACGACGAGCGAGACGACGGGGTCATGGAGATGATCCGCCTCGCCGTCGAGGGCTGCAAGCGCAACGGCATCCACTCAGGACTGTGCGGACAGGCGCCGTCGGACTATCCGGACGTGGCGCAGTACCTGGTCGAGATCGGCATTGATTCGATGAGTCTTAACCCGGACACGGTGCTCAAGACGACGCGCCAGGTCCTCGAGGTCGAGGCCCGACTGAAGGCGCCGCTCTCGGCATCACCGGATCGTCACCTCGAGGACGAGAGCGGCGGCGCAGTTGGCCACACGCGATCGGTGAAGGTGTAGCGCCGGACTTACAAGTCGGCCATCGTGCGCGCAACGCGCAGCAGCGACTCGGGCACTGGGCGCGCGCCGCTCGCCACGATGTCGATCGGCGAGAGGGACTGGTCGTTGTCGCTCATCGATAGCAACGTTCCAAACTGGCGGTCGTGGACCGCCTCGATGGCGGCGACACCGCAGCGGGTGGCGAGGAGGCGGTCCGAGGCGGTCGGTGGGCCGCCACGCTGGATGTAGCCGAGAACGGTCAGTCGAGTCTCGTAGCCCGTTCGCCGCGCCAGTTCCTTCGAGACCATCGATCCGGCGGATCCGTCGGGAGAGCCCAGGAATGCGCCTCCGAGGGCACCCTCGGCGACGACCACCACCGACGACGACGATCCCGCGTCGTGACGTTCCCTGATGGCCTTGGCGAGTTCGTCGAAGTCCGTGGGTAGCTCCGGCAGGCAGAGCACGTCCGCGCCGGCGGCGATTCCCGAACAGATCGCGAGCCAACCGACGGTGCGGCCCATCACCTCGACGACCATCAGGCGGTCGTGGCTCTCGCCGGTGGTCTGCACCCGATCGATCGCCTCGGCGGCCGTGGCGACGGCCGTGTCGAAGCCGATGCAGCGGTTCGTTCCCTGCACGTCGTTGTCGATCGTCTTGGCGATGCCGACGAGCGGTACACCAAGTTGCGCGAGGTGATTGGCGGCTCCAAGCGTGCCGTCGCCGCCGATGACGATGATCGCGTCGAGGCGGTTGGCCTCCACGGTTGCCAGTACGGCCGCGACGCCGCCCTCGTGCTCTTGGGGGTGGTAACCGGCGGTGCGCAAGATCGTGCCACCACTCTGGAGAAGACCGCCCGTCTGGGCCAACGTGAGGGGCGAGACGTCACCTTCGACGACCCCGCGCCAACCATGGTGGAAGCCGAGTACCTCATCGCCGTGAGATGAGCCCGCACGCACCACGGCACGGATTGCCGCGTTAAGCCCGGCACAGTCGCCCCCGCCCGTCAGCAGTCCGATCCTCATGCTCTTCTCCCAACCGTGCCTAGCAAGAGTGTGGTCGACGCGTTCGCGCCCCAACAGAGGCGAAGGTCCTCACCGCCATGATCATAAACAATTCGCCAACTTGGGCCATCTTGCCCTATCGACATCGTGCCTGAAGGGCAAGAATAACGATAGGAAAGAGAGTGCGATGACAGTGTCGGGTGAACGTACGGTTGAGACGGTGGAGCCCTCGGGTTACCCCGTGTCGTGGGAATTCGACGGCCTGCTGGCGGACGGCGAGGCCGTGCTCATCCGCCCGGTCAGGCCGGGCGACGCGAGGGCCCTGGTCGCCATGCACATGCCTCACTTTCCCGGCGCGCCACGGCGCCCGTCCTCGAGTACCCATCCGGCGCTCGTCTTCAGTGAAGTGGCTCAGTTCACCTCCGTGGACTACCACGCACGCATGGCGTTCGTCGCCGAGGACGCGGACGAAGTAGTCGCGTTCGCGAGTTACGACCGTGTCGGGGCCGACTCAACGGCGCGAGTCGCCTTCGTGGTCGATGATGACTACCAGCACCGCGGTGTCGCGACGCTCCTCTTTGAGAGCCTCGTGGCGTACGCGCACGCGCAAGGGATCGATCGCTTCAGCGCCGAGGTCCTGGAGCAGAACGTGAACATGCTCAACGTCTTCGCGTCGAGCGGTTTGCAGTGCACGAGCACCACCGACAACGAGATGGTTCACATCGTGATCGACCTGAACCCGACGGCGAGGTATCGCTCGCTCTGCGACGAGCGCGAGGCGAGTGCCGAAGTCGTGAGCATGTCCGCGATCCTGCGCCCGCGCTCGGTCGCCGTCGTGGGCGCCGGGCGCACGCCGGGCAGCGCCGGACATGAGGTCGTGCGCTCGCTGCTCGCGGGAGACTTCTCGGGCACCGTCTATCCCGTGAACCCCTCGGCGCGAGCGATCTGCGGGGTGCCCGCGTTCGCCAATCTCTCTTCGCTCCCGGAGCGCGTCGACCTCGCCATCATCGCGGTGCCGGCCGACCGCGTACCCGGAGTCCTCGAAGAGGCTGCGGCGAACGGCGTGCGCGCCGTCACCGTCATCACCGCGGGATTCGCGGAAACCGGGACGTCGGGCGCCAATGTGGAGACGGACCTGCTCAAAGTCGCCCGGCGCCACGGGATGCGCATCGTCGGGCCCAATTGCCTCGGTCTCGTGAATACCGATCCCCAGTTCCGTCTCAATGCGACGTTCACGGGACTGGATCCTCTCCCCGGGCGACTCGCGTTGGTGTCGCAGTCCGGCGCCGTGGGAATCGTGCTCGCCGAGCAGGCCAGCGCCTCCGGTCTGGGGATCTCCACCTTCGTATCGGTGGGCAACAAGCTCGACGTGAGCTCCAACGACCTGCTGTGCTTCTTCGAACAAGACGAGCGCACGTCGGTCATCGCGCTCTACCTGGAGTCGCTCGGCGATCCCCGCAAGTTTGCGCGGATCGCTCGGCGAGTCGGTGTCCGCAAGCCAATCGTGGCCCTCAAGGCGGGAAGGACGTCAGCGGGAGCCCGCGGGGCGCGCTCGCACACCGCCGCCGCCGCGTCACCCGACGTGACGGTGACCGCGCTGCTGCAAAGCGCGGGTGTCATCAAGGTCGATCGACTCGAGGAGCTACTCGACGTATCGGCAATCCTCATCGCGGGACGACTCCCGCGCGGACGGCGCGTCGCGCTCGTGGGGAACTCCGGAGGCCCGCTCATCCTGGCGGCCGATGCCTGCGAGGCCGGAGGACTCGTGGTGCCGGAATTGAGCGAGGCGACCAAGAAGCAGTTGAGGGAAGTCCTCGTGCCCGAGGGGGCCTTCGCCAACCCCGTCGACCTCACCGCCGATGGTGCGGCGCCGAGCCTCGAGAGGGCCATTGAGATCGCCATTGACGACGAGATGATCGACGCGGTGATCGTCGTCGTGACCGACGTCGTCGCGCTGAAATCCGGCGACGCGCGAGCCGCCATCGCCCGCGTGGCGCGGCGCTCGGACAAGCCGGTGGTGGCGTGCCTGTTGGGTTCGGGAACGCCGGTTGCATCGGACGTCGCCTCGTTGTTCGGGGAAGTGCCCTCGCCCGAGCGTGCCGCCGCGGCGCTCAATCACGTCTGTCGCTACGCACAGTGGCGCCGCCACGTGCGACCCGTTGGCGAGGACGTCGCTCGGTTGCCCGCAAACGCCGTGATTCGCGACATCGTGGCGACAAAATTGGCGCAGGACGAAGAGGGCGGCTGGCTCAAACTCGAGGAGGCGGCTCGGTTGCTCGAGGCCTGCGGCGTGCCGATATTGGCGACTCGCGCCGCCGACAGCGCGGACGACGCCGCGGCGCTCGCCAGCACGCTCGGGTACCCCGTCGTGTTGAAGGCGCGGTCAGGTTCGTTGGTCCACAAGTCCGACGTGGGCGGTGTCGCTCTGAACCTGGACAGCGCCGAATCGGTTCGCGACGCCTACCGGGACATGTCCACACGCCTCGGCGCGCAGATGGGTGGGGCGGTCGTCCAGTCCATGGTGCCGTCAGGCGTCGAGGCGATCATCGGGCTCGCCGTCGACCCCAACTTCGGTCCCGTCGTCATGGTGGGTCTCGGCGGGGTGATGACCGACCTGCTTGGTGATCACGCGTTCGCCGTCCCCCCGCTCGATCCCGGGACGGGCGAGACCATGGTGGCGTCCCTACGCGCAGCGCCCCTCCTTGACGGCTATCGCGGTTCGCCCAAGGTCGATCGCGGCGCCCTCGTCTCGGTGCTCGAGCTGATTGCCAGGGTCGCTGAGCTGGTTCCTGAGCTGGTGGAGTTGGATCTCAATCCGGTCGTGGTGTCGGCGACGGGCGCGCTGGTGGTCGACTGCAAGGCTCGACTGGCGCCCGTGCACGCGGGTCCGGGTCCGCTCTTTCGCGCGATGCCCTCGACAGAACGACAGTAACCGCTCGCTGATTCTTGGCCGGTTGCCTTTGGCGATCGCCAGAAGGGTGAAACGAGGCGGCTGGTTAGATCTGCTCGGGCACCATATCGATCGCGCCGCACGGGCATTCGCTGACGCAGATCCCGCAGCCCTTGCAGAAGTCGTAGTTGACCTCGTAGCGCAGGGCTGGGCCGAGCTTGATGACGGCGTTGTCGGGACAGACCCCGTAGCAGTTGTCGCACTCGAAGCAGTTGCCGCACGAGAGGCATCGACGCGCCTCGAAGAGGGCGTTCTCCTCGGTGAGCCCGCCCACGATCTCCTCGAAGGTGTTCTGGCGCCGGGCGATCTCGAGTTCCGGACGATGCGCACGCTCCGCGTCCGCGTAGTACCAGGTGTTGAGGCGCTCGAACGTGGCCAGTTGCGCACGGGGCGTGTCGGCGACGTCGCGGCCGGCGAGGAATGCGTCGATGCCGCGCGCCGCTCGCTTGGCGTGTCCGATCGCTATCGTCGCGGTGCGTTCGGAGGGTACGGCGTCGCCTCCGGCGAAGATGCCGTTGCTGGCGGCCATCATCATGGGGGAGACTTCGACGACGCCGTCGGCGATCGTGATGTCCGTCGCCTCGTCGAGCAGTGACAGGTCGGTGTCCTGTCCGAGTGCGAGCACGAGCGAGTCGGCGCCGAGGTCTTCGAACTCGCCAGTGGGCTCGGGGAAGCCCTGCTCGTTCAGGCGCATCTTCTCGATGACCAGGTGATCGTTCTCGTAGTGGTTGACCGTCGAGAGCCACCGTATCGTGATGCCCTCCTTGAGCGCCTCTTCCAGCTCGGTCTCGTGGGCCGGCATCTGCTCGCGGTTGCGGCGATAGACGATCACCGCATCGCGGGCCCCGAGGCGCCGCGCAGTGCGCGCCGCGTCGAGCGCCGTGTCTCCACCGCCGTAGATCGCGACGCGCCGGCCCAGCAAGGGTGGATCGTCGTCAGCGACCTGGTGTAGGAAGGAGACGGCGTCGAGGATTCGCGCCGTGTCGCCCGACGGAATGTCGACCCGGCGGGCCAATTGGGCGCCGACGCCGAGGAACACCGCATCGAATTCGCCCGCGTGGCGTTCGTGCTCGATGTCGAGCACGGTGTGGTTGAGTTCAACGTCCACACCTTGGGCGATGATTCGGTTGATCTCGGCATCGAGTATGTCTCTTGGGAGTCGGTACGCGGGAATGCCGTATCGCATCATCCCGCCGAGCTGCGATCCGGCGTCGACGAGGTGGACCCGATGGCCGAGGCGGCGCAGGTGGTAGGCGGCACTCAGTCCGGACGGTCCCGCACCGACCACGAGCACCTTCTTTCCGGTGTCAACGCCGGGCGAGGGGAGCGACCATTGACGCTCGATAGCGAGATCGCCGAGAAAGCGTTCGATGGCGTTGATCCCTACCGCCTCATCGACCTGAGCGCGATTGCACGCGCTCTCGCACGGGTGATAGCAGATGCGTCCCATTACGGCCGGGAATGGATTGTCCTCCACGAGTTGGCGCCACGCGCTCTCGTAGTCGCCGGATTCGGCGTCGTAGAGCCACTTCTGGATGTTCTCGCCGGCCGGGCACGCGTCGTTGCACGGGGGAAGTCGATCGACGTACACGGGCCGTTCGACGCGCCACGATCCGGTGTGGTTCGCGTGACTCGAACCGACTTCGAGCGTTATCGCGAAGGGAAGTTCGGTCATGACGTCGCTCCGCTGGTCGCCGCGAACTGCTCGACGTCGCCCATCAGCCCGTATCGCTCGATGTTCGCGTCCGCCATCGCCTGGATATGGGCGACGATGTCGGGTCGCCCGTGCTCGCCGAAGAGATGCCCGAAGCGGCGCTGGATCGAGAGGTAGGACTCGACCGGCGTGCGGTGGCGGATCGCCGAGACGCCGGTGACGATGCCGTGCTCGGCCTCGAAGACCGGGAAGAGGCCGGTCTCCTTGGCGAGCCTCGCGACCTTGATCGTGTCGCACGACTCCGATCCCCAACCGAGAGGGCAGGGAACCAGGATATGCAGGTAGCGCGCACCGCGCACCTGCATCGCGCGCTGGACCTTGTTCTCGAGATCGTGCAGGTCGGCGACCGTCGCGGTCGCCACGTAGGAGATGCCGTGGGCCATCGCCAGGCGCGGCATGTCCTTGCCTTGCCCGAAGACGTTTCCCGGTTCGCTGCCGAGCGCCTCGGTGGTGGCAGTGCGCGCGGCCGGCGGCGTCGCGCCCGAACGCTGCACGCCGGTGTTCATGTAGGCCTCGTTGTCGTAGCAGATGAACAGGACGTCGTCATTACGCTCGAACATCCCCGAGAGGCATCCGAAGCCGATGTCCACCGTGCCACCGTCACCGGCCTGCGCCACGACGCGAACGTCACTCTTGCCCTTGACCTTCATCGCGGCGGCGACGCCCGTCGCGACAGCTGGAGCATTCCCGAAGAGGGAGTGCAGCCACGCGATGCGCCATGATGTCTCGGGATACGGGGTCGAGAAGACCTCGAGGCAGCCCGTGGCGTTCACCGCGATGAGCCGGCCGTTCGTCACTCGCATGGCCGCGTCGAGCGCGTAGCGTGCACCCAGGGCTTCGCCGCACCCCTGGCACGCTCGGTGCCCGCTGTCGAGCGAGTCTGAGCGCTGGGGGTCCGACTGGACCGTGCGATCCGCGACGTCGAGGAGTCGGTTGCCCACGACGAAACTTCCGACTTGGTAGAAGTGAACTGGTCGTTGTGTCATGGTCCTCAACCGATCCTGGAGGCGACGACGCCCAAGTCCGAGAGCACATTCTCGGCGGAGGGGCCCGAGTGACGCTGCGCCTTCATCCTGGCGCGTTCGAGTTCGACGATCCCCAGGTCGAGATCCAGGAACGTGACGGGTTCCAGGTGGTCGCGCGCGGCGTCATCGAGCATTGCGTCGAGCGAGTGCTGGGTTATGGCGCGTCCGCCGAGTCCGGCGACGACGGTGTGAAGTGGAAGGTTGCTGTCGTGCGTGGCCATGGCTACGTCGGTCGAGAGCACGCCGCCGTAACCGATACTGAAGTCCTTCTCCACGACGATGACCCTCTCGGCACCCTCGAGGGCGCGTCGCACCTCATCGAAGGGGAACGGGCGAAAAGTGGTGATGCCGACGACGCCCATTCGCTCTCCCGCATCGCGACGTCGATCGACGACATCCTTGATCGTGCCGAGCACCGATCCGAGCGCCACGATGATGGTCGTCGCGTCCTGCGTTTCGTAGGTGTGCAGCAGCCCACCGCTCTCGCGTCCAAACGCCGAGGCGAACTGTGAAGCGAGGGCGGGAATCAGCTCGAGCGCGTCGAGCTGGCGCAAGTGCGAGAGGTACCGGACTTCGGTGAAGGCTTCGGGACCCACCATCGCGCCGATGGAGATCGGGTGGGCGGGATCGAGCACCTGGCGCGGTTCGTAGGTCGGAAGGAACGCGTCGACGTCGTCCTGCTCGGGCACGTCGATGCCTTCGACGGCGTGGGTGAGGATGAAGCCGTCCATGCAGACCATTACCGGGACCGAGAGTTCCTCGGCCAGACGGAATGCCTGGACGTGCAGGTCCGCGGCCTCCTGGTTGGTTTCCGCGAAGAGCTGGATCCAGCCGGTGTCACGCGCGGCCATGGCGTCGCTGTGATCGTTCCAAATGTTGATCGGAGCGCCGATCGCCCGGTTCGCGAGGGTCATCACGATCGGAAGCCCCAGCCCCGCCGCGTTGTAGACGGCCTCCATCATGAAGAGGAGGCCCTGGCTCGCGGTGGCGGTGTAGGCCCGAGCACCGGCCGCGGACGCGCCGATCGACACTGACATCGCGGCGAACTCCGACTCGACGTTTATGAATTCGCACGGCGAAAGCGTGCCGGCCTTCACCATGGCCCCGATGGCCTCGATGATGTGGGTCTGGGGCGAGATCGGGTAGGCGCAGACGACCTCGGGCCGACAGCGCGCCACAGTCTCGGCGACCCCTCGCGACCCCTCAATTTGTCGAAGCACGGGCGAGCTCCTCTTCTTCACGTTTTACGAGTTGATAGGCCGCCGTCGCGGCGGCGACGTTGCGCTCAGCCGTCGCGCCCTTGAAACGTTCGTTGATGGCCGCCGCGATGGAGTCGAGCGTGACCTGCGCCGTCAGGGCGGCGAAGCCGCCGAGCAGGACCGCGTTGGGCAGGGGGCGTCCGAGGTGCTCCAAGGCGAGTTCCGTCGCCGGGCAGGTGAGGAGGCGTTCGCGGTGGAACGTGCTCAGGAAGTCGCCGAGCCCCAACTCATCGAAGCTCTTCGAGGTGTTGATCAGTACGTAACCTTCCCTCGAGAGTCCGGCGAAGAGGTCCACCTGGTGGATGAGGGTCGCGTCTTGGATGACGAGGGCGTCGGGCTCGATCACGGGTTCACGGCTGCGAATCGGGCGATCGTCAATTCGGCAGAACGAGACGACGGGAGCGCCAGTGCGCTCGGAGCCGAAGCTCGGGAAGGCTTGTGAGAATCGTCCCTCGTCGAATGCCGCCATTGACAGCATCTCCGCCGCGGTCACGACTCCTTGTCCACCTCGACCGTGGAATCGAACCTGGAACATGTCGCTACCCGTCCCTACTTCTTCGTCACGGTATCGACCGACGATGCGTGAAGGGCGAACGTAGAACGAAATGACAGTTGCCGCATGCGTCCAAAACCAATTAATGCCACGCTTAGCGCCACGGCGAACCCCCTCGTCCTGACACGGATTCTGGACCCGCGTCCTTTTCATTTTGACGCCATTGGGCCCCTGTGACGTAGGGCCGAATGTCACTACGTACGAAACTTTCCTGTTCGTTGGGGCTCTGAGCCAATGGCGCCTGGGTAGTCCCATTCGATAGGCCCAGACGCAAGGCATCCAAAATCCTTGTCTGGTCAGTGCCGCTGGTGCCGCCGGGTGGAGGGAACAATGAGGCGATCTCGTGATAGTGGCGGCTCGAGCCGTTCTTTTCTCCTGCGGACTGTCGCCCAAAAGCCGGCGCCTTTGATTACCTCACTCCTTGTCCACTAACATGGTTGAGCCATCGCGGGGTGGAGCAGTCTGGTAGCTCGTCGGGCTCATAACCCGAAGGTCGCAAGTTCAAATCTTGCCCCCGCCACGAAGGGGTGTGCACGTAAGTGCGCGCCTTGCATGCACGTAAGTCCCGGTTTCTCGAAGGAGAGCCGGGACTTTGTGTTTACGCTGCCGATCGACCCTGCCTACGCCGCCCGCGCCCAAGAAGAAGGCCACCCTGAGGGGTGGCTGTTCAGGCGATGTGTGTGAAGGAGCGTGACCCTCTGAAGGTCAGGCAGTGAAAGTGGAGAGGTATACGAGGCGAGCGGTGGTGAGACCCCGCCCAAAGTTTGGAACACCTCGGCGTACTTGGTCACGCCGACCTTTCGCGGTCGTCCCATCTTGGGCTTCGGCTTGCGGCGCTTCTGCTCGTCCCACTTCTCGCCTAGGCGGATGTTCACGCTCATCACAGCGATGGCTACCATCGGCCCGGTCTTGACGAGTCCACGTACCCGAACGGTGCCCCGGCTGATGTTCTCTCGGGCACTGTTCTTGAGGTTGCCGAAGAAACCCTCGACGCGGTTGCGCCGGTTCACCGACTTGTACCACTCGGTGGTCCCGTGCAGCGCACGCTGGGAGAGCGCAATGTCTTCGGCGTCGAACGTCGTGTACTTCTGCGTTCAGACCGTGTGGGGCAGTGGTTCCATCGTCGTCGGGAACGCGGGCATCGTGCCGAGCGCGAGCAACTGTGACGAAGCCACCAGTGGGCAGCAGAGTTTGCCGGCGCTCGCCGGGCACTGAGAGACCTGCGAGCCATTGACCTTGCGTGAGCCGTGCGCGACGATCGCGTACTTGGCGCGGTCGTACATCTGGTCCTGGTACTTCAAGATGACCTTGATGTCGGCGTTCACCGCGGGCCGGATGAAACTCTCCAACGAAGTCGGCAACGACGGGGAGAAGGGATGGCTGTCGATGATTTTCGCGCCGCGACGGGTCTCACGCGCTCCGGCCTGGTTCTTCGTCAACTCGAAGACCGGCTCGCCGCCGAGGGCTCGGATGGGCAACAGGAAGTCCTTTCCGTCGATGCTCTTGGTGTACTCGTGGACCGCGAGCACGTCACCCAAGCAGCCTTGGGCGCGCGCGACGTCGCCAATGACCGCGAGTGCGGTATCGAGGGTGTGGAAGTTGGCCGGACGAATACGGATGGACTTGGCGCTGAGTGGCACGCCACCGCGTCGATAGCGCTCCGACCTCGACCACCTTCGAAGAGTTCGAGGGCATGGACGCCAACCTCGACCGCGCCTGCGAAGGTCACCGTGACGTCGGTCATGAGGAGCGCCACGGTGCTAATGACCAAGATGACCAAGATGACCAAGAGGAAGAAGAGGAAGAAGAGGAAGAAGAGGAAGAAGAGGAAGAAGAGGAAGAAGAGGAAGAAGAGGAAGAAGAGGAAGAAGCGTTCCCCGACTCCGCAGGCTCTTCCATTGGAGTTTCGCGACCTGTCACGGTTCTTCGTAGAGAGCGAGGATAAGTTTTGACGATGCACGAGAAGAGCAACTGACGAGGATGACACAAGACCGTTCTCTAACTGAGGCGAGACTCTCGCGGTGGCAGCAGGTCTCTGCGTGGCCGGTCATCGTGCTCAGTTTCGCCTAAGTCGGCGTGTACTTGGTGCCGATTTACTGGTACCCGCTCCACTCAGTGGTCGTGACGGCGTTCCACGTCGCCGAGTACGCCATCTGGGCTGTCTTCATCATTGACTACGCGGTGCAACTGTCGCTCGCGTCGGACAAGCGAGGCTTTCTTCGACGCGAATGGCTGACCCTCTTGTTCGTGGTGTACCCCTTCTTTCGGCCGGTGCGGGCGGTGCGCGGTGTGCTCTTCATCCGCCAGGCCAGCACCAAGAAGAAGTCGCTGGTCAAGTCCCTGCCGGCGATACTCGGGTCGATGGCCGTCCTGCTCGTCATCATCGCCGCAGCCGCCGTGCTCAACGCCGGGCGGTTCGCCCCGCACGCCACCATCACGACGCCGTCGGACGCCCTGTGGTGGGCCATCACCGCGCTCACGACCTCGGGCAGCGGCAACCTGGCCCCGGTCACGAACGAAGGCCGCATTATTGCCGCCTTCCTGCTCATCTTCGGGCTGGGGCTGCTCACGAGCATGACTGGCTATGTGGCGAGTTGGGTGCTCCACCAGTTCAGCGTTGCGCGTGAGGAGCGGGTCGCCGAAGAAGCCGTGACGGCCGAGTAGACCACCTGCATCTAATGAGCAAACGTCAGACCTGACTCGTAGTATCGGCCGAGTCCACCTACGAGATGAGGTGCGTTGTGTTTGAAGCCCACAAGGAGAAGAAAGCGCACGAGGCCGCGCAGGCCGCCGAGCAGCAGGCACAGGCCCAGCAGGCAGCCGCTCTTCAGGAGTGGACCGAGCAGATGCAGGAACTGCGGTTCCTCCTCAGCGTCGCTTCGGGTCAGAGCGCGAGCGGCGTCACGTCACTCATCCTCAAGAAGGGCGAGATTGGTATCGCGCAGATTTCGAACGTCGGGCTCATCGAAGATCGCAAGGGTGCCGGCCAGTGGAAGGGCGCTTCCCAGGGTGTGTCGTTCCCGATCGGCCGCATCGCCGGACGGCCGGTCAGGTACCGCGTGAGCGGCAGTCGCGGCCACTACGTCCAGGGGGCACCAGTGCCAACCGCCGTGGACATGGGCACGCTCACCATCACCAGTGAGCGCATCGTCTACCAGGGCTCGAAGAAGACTGCCGAGTGCGCTTTCGCCAAGTTGCTCGGTATTCAGCATGGCGCAGGCGGCCTGTCCATCTCGGTGTCCAACCGGCAGAAGCCGACCGTCGTCCACTTCGGTACCACCATCGACGAATGGGTCTCGAATCGCTTGAGCATCGCGATGGCGCTGTTCAATGGTGACGAGGGCGATACGCTCACGCAGCTGCAAGCTCAGATCACCGAACTCGAAGCGCAAAAGCCCGCTGGCTAGTCACAAGACAATTCGTGAGCAACTTCTCCAGGAGTGAAGATCTGTTAGTTTCCGAGACTCGCACTGTCGACGTCGCATCTCCCATTGCCGCCATCTTGCAAGAAGTCATTGATTACACGGGACTGCATCGTCGGCGTTTCGGCAATGAGCCCGCTGAAGGATCGCCTGCAGACTTGGAGATTAATAGTGCCAGCGGGAAGGTGTTCGAGAGAAGGTTGTTCGACATCGAGGCAACCCATCAAAACGCTGCTGGCATCTGCATACTTTCGGCGGGCTATCTGTTCGCTTCATTGACCCAGTTGTATCGGCCCGACATGGCGCTCTTTGGCTTCCAGGTGGTTGCGAGAGCCACCGTGGAGAATTCGATGAAGGCGTGGTGGCTTGTGGATCCAGCCGTCTCGATAGACACCAGGCTCGCTCGACTCTATGCCGATAATCTTGAGAACATCAATCAGATGATAAGAGTGGGACGTCTGGGCCAAGGCGATGCGAAACTCATTGAAAAGCGGCGAGCGGCCCTCGTGAAGCGAGCGCAGTCAATTGGCGTCAAGCCGCTATACAACCGCAAGAACAAATTGATCGGTTTTGGTCAAGAAGTGACGCCAGGTTCGACGGAGATGGCCGCTCAATTTTTCAAAGCGTTAGGTTACGCGGACGGTGAATTCTGGTACCGGAGTCTGTCTGCAATTTGTCACGGCACTGCGTACGGGCTTCTCGGCCATCTCAAGATGGTTGATGCTCAAGACTCTGATCTGAAGGCCCTGGAGCCTCACTTGTCGGTTCTTGAGGTGGCAAATGTAGCTGTTCTTTCAGTGCAGGCGTACCTGGGTGCCATTGAGTTTGACTCGCGACTTATGGGCTG
>Ga0182030_10003491_pt1 | contig 33579 bp, 34 predicted proteins | sample 812S3MmetaG_FD_121299 | JGI IMG/M metagenome (GOLD analysis project Ga0182030, IMG submission 121299) | Permafrost microbial communities from Stordalen Mire, Sweden - 812S3M metaG (Illumina Assembly) | ecosystem: Environmental > Terrestrial > Soil > Wetlands > Permafrost | place: Sweden...
AGACTCCGACTCCTGAGCGCCCCGCTCCTCCCATCTGCGCAGCCACACCCGGAAGTCCGCATGATCACGCAGCGCCTCCTCTACGCCGAGTCCTGACCGGTCTCGCTCAAGATAGTCCGATAGCCCCCAGAATGTCACCGTGTAATCCGCCTGCGTTCGGTGCATAACATCCAGCAAGGCGTTGATCAAGTCTTCGTCCCCAGGCTGCGCCTGAAGCAGGCCCACTTTCGATCGCATCGCCCTGAGCCATTCTTGTTCAAACTTGGCGGAATAGGCGTTGATCGACTCTGTGGCCAGAGCAATCGACTGATCCTGTTCTGCACCGAATAGCGGCAGCAATGTTTCCGCAAATCTCGCCAAATTCCATCGTGCGATAGCCGGCTGATTGGAGAATGAGTAGCGACCGTTCTGGTCGATGGAGCTGAACACCGCTTGCGGGTCGTAATCGTCCATAAAGGCACAAGGCCCATAGTCTATGGTTTCGCCCACGATGCTCGTATTATCGGTGTTCATGACACCGTGAATGAAGCCCACCTTCATCCACTGCGCGATGAGGACCGCTTGCCGATCCACGACAAGATCAAGAAGACGGCGATAGGGTGTATCCGACGACCTCGCCTCCGGGTAATAGCGATCGATGACGTAATCGGCAAGACTTCGCAGCGTCTGCGTGTCGCCTTGGGCAGCCAGGTATTGGAAAGTTCCGACGCGGACATGGCTGCTGGCCACGCGCGTCAAGATTGCACCGGGCAAAGAAGAAGGTCCTCGCCTCACCCTTTCCCCCGTCCAGACGGCTGCCAACGACCGCGTCGAGGGAATGCCCATCGCCGTCATGGCTTCGCTCACCAGGTATTCTCTTAGAACCGGGCCCAACGCAGCCCTGCCATCGCCGCCCCGAGAGTAGGCGGTACGCCCCGCCCCTTTGAGCTGTATGTCTTTGAGTATTCCGCGGTGATCACGCGCTTCGCCCAGGAGTACAGCCCGTCCGTCGCCCAGGCGAGGTACAAAGGTCCCGAATTGATGACCGGCGTACGCTAAAGCGATTGGCTGGCTACCGGGCAGTTTCTCGTTGCCACTGAATATCCTTGCCAGATGCTCCGGATCGCTTGAGTTCAATTCGAGGCGCAACTCGGTCGCAAGTGCTTCATTGAACTTGATGAGTCGTGGGGCGACCACCGGTACCGGATCGAGCCGCGTGTATAGCGTGCCCGACAGTCGACTGTAGTCATTCTCTAAGTTCATGGGACTTCCATACGCTTTCGTTAGCGGTGGCGGCTGCGGTCTACTTCCTGGATCCGGATTCAATCGCTGCCTGCAACACCGGCCGCGCCCATTCGGGCGTCCCGGCCAAAGCGTGGGCATCCCCCGGATCGGGGAACACGATGCTGCCCTCAATCGTTTCGAGCACGAGCACGGGATCCGGGATTGATTCCCCCGGCGCGGCTTGCGCGCTGTTGTCGAATACCTGTACGTGCGCCAGATGTGGCAACAGCCTGATCAGATTTGCGCGTGATCCAACCCAGCGCTCACGGATCTTGCTCTCCGGAATATCGTGACCACCGTTGGCGACACGGAATCGTACTCGCTCGATGTGCTGTTCGGCAGAGGACAGGCCACAGAAGATCATGACCACCTGGTGTGTTTCGACGGCTCTGGCCAGCAGGTCGGGAATAGTCTTGGCACCCAAAGTTGTTTCAAAGGCGTAATTCGTGCCCTGCGTCAGGGCGGCCTCAAGCTGAAGGCGACTGTGTTGCCACGCCCGGGCGATGGCCTCTTCGAGGCTTACGCCCAGTTGAGTGATCAACTCGCGCGCATAGGAATCAGGGTTGAACCACGTCAGGCCGTGCTCTTCGAGGAGCGCTCCGCCCACCGAACTCTTGCCCGCGCCGTTGACGCCGGCCAGCACGAAAATGAAGGGCCGTGTGTCGTTCGCCGCCGGCAGCATCAGAAAGACGGGCCCGCCTTAGGTCGCCGGGCAAGCTTGCCCCGCGCTGCAAACACGGCTTCTATCTTTCTGCCCACTTCCGGCTGCTGAAGAACGGCCAAGCGGGCATTGAAGCGGCCAGCCAACTCATCCAGCATGGTCTGCTCCCGCGCGTTGAGCGCGGAGATCTCTGCGGCAAGTTGTCGATAGGTCGCGGCGTTCACTAAAACCATCTCCACCGTTGAATGATTGGTGATGGCCACACTGCCAGACTGATGCACCTGACGGACGACCTCCCCCCACTTGTTCTTCACTTGGGAGGCGTTCTGCTGGGGCAATTCTTCAAGACTGAGCAAGTTCGTCAGCATGACACTCTCAAATTGGTCTATATGAGGGCAATATTGCCAAATTCGTCATAATTCGTCAATTCGGTCTAAATAGAGGAAATGAGGCCATAGTGCGATGGGGCCTACCGCCGGACTTCGATTAACCAGCCTCATGCCGGCTTTGGAGGCGTATGGGACGGAGGTGTCGCAGGTTCAAATCCTGTCATCCCGACCAGATAGAACAACAAGTTAGCCGCAGCGTACGATACCGTACATAGCTTGGGCACGCCGCTGCGTACACTTCAGCGGATGCACCACGAATTCTTGCCCACCACCGCCGAAATAGTCGGATCTTTGAGAGATTCCGAACGTGAGGCAGAGCGGCGTTATGATGAGGCCGTGAAGGGCTCCGATCTCTGCGCGGCGCAACGCGCGGCGGCTGAGTGGAAACAGGCGGCGGATGCGCTCACGCAATTCGTCGCAAAGCACCCCGACCCGTATCGCGACCACCCGACTAGCTGGCGAGGCAGCTACGCGAGCTATCGATTCTGCGGGCACGGGCCCATCTGGTCGGCATGGCGGACATCGCGTACGCGCCTTTTCATGACCCTTCCTTGGTGGCGGGAACGCGGCCAGAACGCGGCGCCTAATGCCCGGCTGGACTTTCAGGTACCGGGGGACGACAACCACCCCGACCCGGAGCACCCATCCGAATTTTCAGCAGATTGATCGTGCATACGTACAACAACCTGAGACCACTCAGGCCACGCACCCACTGTCAGCGAATGCACCACGCGCGCACCTGCTCCTCGGCAAGGAATGCTTCGGCTTGCGCACCCCGCAGGAGAGCCAATTTCGCCAGCAACCCCGCCTCGGTGCAGGTCGCGGCGTGAACGGTCACCGAACGCGGAGCATCCGCAATGGGCCAACCGGATCGTGGGTCGAGAACGTGTCCATACCGCACTCCGCCGGCCTTCACGACTCGGTAGGTATCGCCGCTGGTGGCCAAGGCCCCCTGGCTTATTTCCAAAACGCCGGACGTGGCTCCCGCCTGATCCACATCCGCAATGGCCACGTGCCAAGGGCTGCCGTCCCGCCTTGGGCCTGAGACCCGAAGATCGCCGCCGAGATTGACGAGCAGCGGCACATCAGCTTGCGCAGTGGCCAAGCTCAGCGCGCGGTCCACTGCGTACTCCTTGCCGATTCCACCAAAATCGATTTCCATGCCGGGGGCCAGCCGCAGCACCGGTCGGTTCCAAGTGACGCGATGCCAACCGACGAACGGGAGTATCTGCTGTACGGCTGAGGGCTCCGGAGGAGCGGCTGTTTCATCGAAGCGCCATACGCGTCGCAATGCGCCGGAGGTGATGTCGAAGAGACCCTCGCTAAGCTCATAGCAGGTCACGGCATAGTCAATGAGGTCGGAGGTCTCCTCATCCAGCATGACATCCCGACCATTATTCTGGTTGATGGTCGTCAATGCACTGGGGCGGTAGCGCGAATACTTTGCCTCAACGCGCAGCGCTTCGGCCTTTACGACCTCGCCGATGTGCGTCGCGACGGCCGCATCATCGGTGTCGACCACCACCATGCATGGACTCGCCATCGCCTGGAATTGAGTGATCGAACTGTGTTTTTCGGTGAGGCCTGTCATGGTCAGAAAGCATAGCTGTATCCGAGAAGCACCGACACGGCAGCAAGGGCGGGAACCCGATTCTGCTGCCGCAGCTGACCGATGGCGAACGCCGGTGAGCAATTGCCGACCTGCTCATAATCCGGCCCACATCCAATGGCAAACCAAATTTCAAACCCTAGGTCAACGCGTCGAAATTGGCGCGCCGCGTGTCGGCGGAAGCGTACTCCGCAGGCGGCTGAGCGCTCACCAGATAGTGATCATCGGTCCTGAATGTATCATCTGAACTTTACCGCGCAAAGTAACCAATCCGACCCCCCCTGCATCAGCAAGTTTGCGTGACAAAGGAAACTACGCGCGCCTCACCCTCGCGCGTGGCTCCGGTACGGGTAAGACGTTGCACCCTTGGGAAATCAATCGCCGTGGCGGTGAGCGAGCGGATTTAACGATCGCGTTGCAGCCGCCACGAGAATCCCAGGTTCACGCTGCGGCCTGGCCAGCTGTCGGTCGACCAGGAAGGAGAACTCCCGGTGAGGGGAGCAAGCTCCGCGCAGCATTCATTGTCGTGATTGGTGGCATTGGCAATATCCAGCCAGACCGAGAGCTCTCCCAGGCGCGTGTCGAGCCGTTCGGACAGATGCGCATCGAGGCTCAGATATCCGCCCCAGCGCAGGGCGTTTTCGGCTGCCGCCTGCAGGTAGGTTGCGCTCTCGGGCGTCGCTGGGATCAGGTTGAGGGCCGTCCGGGGCCAGCCGCTGTGCCACCCGAGCAGCAGCGACGCAGTCGTGCGCGAGGCCCGCCAGGCCAGTCCCAAGTTTGCCGCGTGGCGCTGATCCCAACTGCGCGGCACGTCCCCGGCCGGCAGCTCATCCAGCGCTTGCGAGAGGGTGTACGTGCCCCACAAGGTGAGACGTGGGCCGATGGCCTGCCGCGCACTGAGCTCCAGCCCGTCACTTTCGGCACCCAGGGGCGCGATGAGGATTCGATCCGGCTGCAACTCGGGCAGTAGCGTCACCACCCCGAGGGCATTGTCGTAGTAGGGGCTGACACTGGACCAGTGATCACGGTATATCTCGATTCGCCATCGCAGGGCATCCTCCGGTTCATGGGCGAGGCCCACCACGGAATGCACGGCGCGGTTGGCTGGATCCGGAGTCGTCTGGTTTTCTTCGGCGCGGAACTCATCCACACGCTGCGCCTGGCTGAACTCGCCCCACGAACCGTACACATGCCAGTCTGCGGCCAGGTCGTAACGCAGGTTCAACCGCGGCGTGAACTGCGTGCGCATCCCGAAACCTCGATAATTCTCGCTGTCCAGGCGCGCGCCGAGCTCGGCCTCGAGGCCCTGCCATTGCCGCCGCGCGGATGCGAAGAAAGCGAAGCTCGAGGCGCTGGGGGACTGGTCTGAGGCGACATTGACCAGCGGCTGCACGTCAAAGCCAGGCCCCAGCACGCTCGTGAATGATTCGCCCTGAAAATAGTGCAGCGTGGCGCTTTCATCGGCCAACTCTATCCCTGCATTCCACATGAGTGCGGCACTGGAAACATAGGTCCACTCCGTCCGCGCGGCATAGGTCGTGAACCCGTGCGCCTCCTGCAGCGAGCCGGCGGCAAGTCCTGCCAATTCCAGGGTGCCCGAGTGGCTGTTCTGGGAGCGCGTAAAGGAGATCGAGGTATGGGATTGCACGGCGGCGGTGGGCGCCCAATCGGTGGCGACCCACAGGTATTCGTCCCGCGAACGCGCCGAGGCGAGTTCGTCCCGCGAGCCTTCCTGTGCGCTCGCCTGATCATCGAGCAGCAGCCATCCCACCGCGGCGCTCGCATCCGGACTTACGATCCAGCGGACTCTGGCGAGCGCATCGAAGAACACCGGCTCGACCGGGTTGGCGTCGATGGGTTGCAGTACATTGGTTTCATCCGGACTGCGGCGGACGGAGGCCAGCCACTCGATGGGCCAGCGATCCAGGGCGCCCGAGCCCGCCAGGTCCACACCCATGTGGCTCGCGTCGGCGCGCAGGTCATAGCCCGATGGAGTGGTTTTGGGTGCCACATCGATGACCCCCGCCGTACTGCTGCCAAATCGGACCGGGTAGCCGCCCGAATAAATGTCGATTCGTTCCACGTCGGCCGGGAGGAAGGGGCTGAGCAGGCTCTCAAAGGCCTGGAAATGAAAAGGATTGGTCAGCGTCACCTCATCGAAGCGAAACAGCACCTCATCCGCCGTGCCGCCGCGGATGTACGGCCGCGCCGAATAGGTGCTCGCGAGACCCGGGGCCGCACGCAGAGCGCGCAAGGCATCATCTTGGGTGCCGGGAACCTGTTCGATGGCCCGCTCGTCCAGCGCACTGGGTTCACCATTGCCGTCACTCTCGAACGCATAATGGCTGGCGAAGACGAGAACCTCCTGGATTGCCGAGGTCGCGGGCTGGGTTTGCGCGCCGGCTGTGTCCGCGGGCACCGGGTGTTGGCTGGGCCCGATGCGGGTGACCACGAAATGGTGATTATCGATCCGTTTCAGCCGCAGATCGTGCGCAGCGAGTGCCTCCTCGACTTGCACCAGAAGCGTCGTGCCCCGGGTCGGTGCCGGCACCCTCAGGGTCGAGGGCACCAGATCCGAGCTGAAAAGGACATTCACGCCGGTGGCGCCCAACGCACGCAGCAACTCAGCGACCGGGATGCCCGGCGTCGCCGCACCGGCCGCCACCCCCCAGCCGATGGCCAACAGGAGGGTCAGCGGCCTAAGACGGCAGCCCGTCTGCAGCCGCACGGCTTAGGCACGCTCGGAAAACCGCTCCGATTCATTGGCCAGAGTGTACCCGAATCACCCCGTCGGCCAATTCGTAACTCAGGGAGGTACTGGAAAGGATCTCATCCAAGGCATCCAACGTCGCCGGGCTGTGAATCGCGCCATGCAATATCGTGCGCTGCGCGCGCTCGCGCGCCCGCGCATCGGCAAAAACGATCGGTCGTCCGAGCTCTCGACTGATCCATTGCAGATAGTCCTCGAGCGAGCGCCCCTCCACGGCAAACTCCGGCGCCAGCGCCGCCGTCCATTGCCAGTCGCGGCCATAGGTGGGGATCGCTTGCCGCGTCACCTGCCCATCGGAGGTCGCCACCAACTGCGTTCCAACTGCGGCGAGTTGCACCCCGAGGGCACCGGAGAAGCGCACCTCGCCTTCCCGGACGCGAATGCGCACGATCTGATCGTCGCTGAAGACCTCAAATTCCGTGCCAACATGCTCAACGAGCCCGGCGCGAGTTGCCACGCGCAACCGAGCGGCGGTCGGCAAGCCGACGGGCTTGTCGACATAAAGGGTCCCGCGTTCCAGTTGCAGCTTGGAAGCCGCCGCCACGACGATGACGCTGCCTGCCGCTACCCGCAACGTACCGCCCTGAGTCAGCAGGATGAGAGCGGCGGCGCGCGCAGTGAAGGCATCTCCCACCCGGATCGCATTGCCCCCCGCGACGGTGCGGTGCCCGATGAATCGTCCGGCCACCTCGAGGGTGCCCCCGCGTGCATCCGCCAGCGATCCGATCATTTCGCCCTGGGCTGCCGGATGCATGCCGAAGAAAAGGCCGATCACGACGGCCAGCACACCCGCCGCCGCCAATCCCGCCCACCACCGCGAACGAGGCCCGAAACGTCCAGACTTCGGGCGCGCCGTCGGTCCGGCGGCCGTTTCCCACGCCTCCCGCACGGCCGCGCGCACCCGATCGAGCGCTTCAGGATCCAACGATTGAGTGGCCAGGTGAGTCACGATGAGATCTTCCAGGTCGCGATCACCCCCTTCGGCATTCGGATTTCGGATGTCGCTCATCGCGGAGTGCCTCGGGTTAAGACCCCACTGTCGTTTGCGCCCTGGGTCCACTTCTCGCGAAACGCCTGGCGCGCACGCGCCAGAAGCGACTGCGTGGCAATGTTTGTCAGTCCGAGCAGCCGTGCAATCGCCTCCACCGACAGACCGTCGGCATACTTGGCTTCCAATGCCTGCGCATAAGTGGGCGGCAATGCATCCAAAACCCGGATCACCGCCGCGCGATGCTGCGCGGACTCCACTCGGACAGCAGGCTCCAGATGTCCGGGCGCGTGCAGGTCTGCCACGGTTGCCCGCGTGCCAGGCGCGAACAGACTGAGGTGCACCGGTCGCCGGGCCGACTTGCGCGTGACATCGGCCAGCTCATGGCGACAGATCTCGCACAGCCAGGTAAACAACGCCGCCTCGCCACGATAGCTGTCCAAATGGCGAACCGCTTTGATCAAGGTGATCTGCACCACGTCTTCCAGGCTTGCACTGTCCAGTCCCGACCGTCGTGCGGCGAATGCTGCGAGACGCTGCGCGCTGGCCGCAAAAAATGCGTCAAAGGCTCGCTGCTCTCCGGCGAGCATTCGAGCCACTAGCTTGAGATCTGCCTCATACACCCTGCCCTATCTCCTAATGCCCTCAGGCGAACTCAGCGTGACAGGGTCGGGAGCTTAGACGGCGCCCGAGGCGCGAATCAATTGCAAATAGGGACGCGCGTGCTCATTTTCGTATCGGTGGCGTGCGATTGATTCAGTCATCCCGCAGCGTCTAACAACCCCAGAGGTTGTCTATCTGGGTCCGACGGTGCGTCGCATCGGTGGCAGACCTGGCACAGCGCGGCCCGCGTACGCGTTCACCACCCGGTTCGGACGAGTTCATCGCGCAGGTTGCCGCGCTAGTTCCTTGGGATCCAAATTGATGAAGCTAACGCCTTCGGCATCCGGCCTTCTCGCGTCTGGGCCACAGCTTTACTGCTGTTCAGAACACATAGCGCAAACGCAGCATACCACCCCGGTATAGGGGTGAGCGCGTAGCTCAAGTGGGAGGCGTGCGGATCAGACCCCATGAACGCGCCATCAAAGAATGCGCCGTTGAAGTTGCCCATGGACATACCTACCAGCGTGTCCGAGGGGAAATGAAAGCCTGATTCAACGCGCGCCCATGCAGTGCCATAGGTGAGAAGGTCAAGCCCCGCATCGAGCACCGTACGGACTGCCGGGGTGATGTTCAGCGACTCTACATTCCGCTGCGCCAGTTCCGTCAGCACCGCCGAGCGCGAGGTATGCGAGGACGGCATGCTTTGAGTGTCTTGACCATTGGGACGTTCGCGGGCTGCGGCGCTCTTCAGAAGTGTGCTCTCTTCGTCTGTCACGGCGATTGCGGCGCCATCTACCAGCACGCCGCGCGCTTTGTCCAACACCCACGCCTTCGCACCGGCTCCACTGGGCGTTGCCAACACCGGTACAACAAAGACATAAGCAGAGGCGCTACGCAGGCGATCAATCCAATCGGCAGCGTTCTGCTCGGAGCCAAAGATGGGAGTATTGCTGCGCGCCCAGGTTGATGCTTTGCGGTCCCAGCCATCAACCTGAAAGACGGCCGCAGCCGCAAGCGGTCCCCAGAAACGCGGGCTTTGCACCGCATCGAAGGCGGAGGCGCCCACGCGTGACCAGCCCGGCGCTACTGTCACGTTCTCGCCCCACCCGTGTCCACCCGGAAAGGTCGCGCAGCTGCTCAACGCCAGGCTAACTAACGCCACGCATCCCATCCGATGCGTTGCGCGAAAGGGTGCCATGTGCAGTCGTCTCGCTTCCGGCACTGTACTTTGCCAAACAAAGTCGATACTTTCGAGGGTAAAGTGGCTACGGGCTTGGTGCAACTTCCGGCGCCTCGCGACTTTCACCGGCATCGCTGCACCGCGCTGCTCGCATTTTCGGGGGAAGCTTCCGGCGGTTGATTCTCACATTCGCGTACGTCAAAGGTTGGATCCACCCCGCAAGGCGAAGCCCACCAGGTATCTCCGTGATTTCCTTCCGCACCCTTGAACGAAGTGTCAAGCATTGGCTTATCTTCCGGCTCTCGGCCTGGATGAAGCCGCGGCAACTACCCACCCCACCTGACTGGGCCTCCGGTCCCCACCGTGTCCTGGTGCTGCGCTACGACCGGATCGGTGACATGATTCTTTCCACCGGGATCATCAAGGCCATAGCGCTGGCGCAACCGACCGTCGTGGTGGATGTTCTGGCATCGGCCCAAAACTGCGACGCGCTCGATGGGAACCCCTACGTCGGCCATATCTTGACGATAGTCCGTCGACGTCCCTGGACATGGATTCCCGCCATCCGACGGATACGGCGCATGCGCTATGACGCGGTGCTTGACGTGATGGTGATGGCACCGTCGTTGACCACGACGCTGGTCATGTGGCTAAGCGGCGCGAGGCAGCGCATCGGCCTTGGCGATCGCGGCAACCAAGCGGCCCTGACGCTGCCCGTTGCTCGGATCCCCGGCGCGGTTCACTATATTGATCACTCCGCCGCGCTACTCGCAGCCTTTGGCGTCGAACCGTTGTCCGTGAGGCGATGTCATGCTCGCGGTACAGACGCTCCGGGTTATTCATCGCTCCGATCGGCGCTGGAGGAGACGGATCGTCGCGGTTGGGGAATTTGGCGCCCCGAGATCTATCTGACTGCGGCGGAAATCAGCTGCGCCGAGTATCACTGGCGCAACCTGGATGCTGAAGTCCTACCTGCTGAACGGCCTGGCTTCCGATTGGTGGTCAATGTTTCCGCAGGCGCCGCCTGGCGCTATTGGCCCGCGGAATTCTTCATTGAGACCTTGACGGTGATAAGGGCCGCATTCCCACAGCTGCAATGCCTAGTGATCGGCGCGCCAAAGGATTCCGCTCGCATGGAGATCATTGGCCGCGCCGGCGCGGTCCCAATTGCCCATACCTCGCGCTCCAGAGAAATGATGGCGATCATTGCCACTGGCGATATTGTGTTCACCGCCGATACCGCTGTAACGCATGTCGCTTCCGCGTTCGATAAACCGACCCTCGCCATGTTCGCTCGCGCCAAAGCGGATCTTTGGGGTCCCTATGCGATACCCGGTGGCGTCGTTTCCACTCCGGCCGGATCGCTGCAGTCCCTGCCGGTCGCATCGGTACTGCCCGCCCTGCTCGAGGTCATCAGGCTGAGTACCAGACGAAGCCAACAGCAGCACCGAATGGCGCCGCTTCGGCTGGTCGTGGACGCGTGCGCCTGGAGCGGTGAATCTTCGGGAGAAATGCCACAGCAGGCCTTGGTTTCACCAAGGGACACGGCACGCCGATACCCGGGCCTTGCCAGGATCGGCATGCTGCTGATCGTGGCACTCATCGCCATTCCAGATCTCGCCCGCGCCGGCGGCGGACCGCTCGGAATCGATTCCCGTCTGCCGTACGACAACAGCGGCATTTGGGCCCGGAGCAATCAGGTGGCCCTCATCGACAGCATGATCGGTGTGGTGGCGGCCGGCGCGTTGTGGGAGGGCGGCGAGGACCGCTTGGGCAAGACTTTCTGGCAGTCGGTGGATGCCGGCGCCATCAGCGGCGTTGCGGCCACTGCGCTCAAATACGTCTTTTCGCGCGAGCGCCCATCGCAAACTTCCAATCCGAACGAGTGGTTCACCGGTCACGGGCAAAGTTTTCCGAGCGGCGAAGTCACCACGACCAGCTCCCTGGTGACCCCGTTTGTCCTCGAATATGGCAAGGATCAGCCCGCCGTGTATGCGCTGGAGATATTGCCGATCTACGATGCCTTTGCCCGCATGAAGACCTGGGGGCACTGGCAGAGTGATGTCATCGCCGGCTACGCGCTCGGCACTGCCACGGGATTCTTCATGCACCGCAGCGGCTCGCCGCTCATCTGGAGCATTTCACCGCGCGCGATTCAGATCGGCTTGAAAATGCAGTTCTGAATTCCGCAGCCTTTGACATCGACGCTGCTCACCGCGGCGGCGCGACCGACAGCCGCCCGCTTCACTGGCCCGTCGCCACAGTGTGGCCCATCAGGAGCTGGCGCAAGCCCCTCCGGTCTCTGGCTGGAGGATGGGATTCCGGCATCGTCTGGTCGCACTGCCGCCAAATGTGCTCTGGGAGTGTGGGCGCCTGGAGCGGCTATGTACGGGACCGCACATAAGGAGGGCGGGCTACTTAGTACTCTGCCAGGATGCTTCACGAGTTTCTCACCGACAATCGCACGGATTTGATCGAGCGCTGCCGTTTAAAGGTTTCGCAAAGATCCGCACCCAGAGTGACCCACGCTGAACTCACGCACGGGATCCCCCTGTTTCTTGATCAGTTGATAAAGACCCTGCAAGTCGAGCAGTCTTCGGATCCCATGAGCAGCCGCAAGGTTTCCGGTCCGGAAGGCGGCGCCGGACCGGCGCTGTCGGAGATGGGTGCCGCCGCGACGCTTCATGGGCGCGAGCTGATGCAGCACGGCTTCACCGTCGATCAGGTCGTTCACGATTACGGCAATTTGTGTCAGGCCATCACGGATCTGGCATTCGAACGCAAAGCACCGATTGAGATAGACGAATTCAGAACGCTCAATCGCTGCCTTGACAATGGCATCGCCGATGCGGTCACGGAATATTCCTACCAGCGATACGCGGTGCTGACCAATGACGGCGTTCAGGCGCTGAATGAACGGCTCGGGTTTCTCGCGCACGAACTGCGCAACCTCCTTCATACCGCGGCACTCGCCTTCACGGCCATCAAAATGGGTAATGTGACCGTGAGCGGGGCCACCGGGGCGGTCCTGGAGCGTTCCCTGATCGGACTTCGCACGCTGGTCGATCGCTCGCTCGCGGACGTGCGGGTCGCCGCCGGGATGCTGCCCCGCCACGAGCTGCTCTCCCTAGCCGATTTCACTGGCGAAATTGCGGTAGCCGCGTTACTTGAGGCGCGCGCAAGAGGCTGCAAATTTGCTGTATCCCAAGTCGATGAGGGACTTGTGGTCGATGTCGATCGCGACATGCTGCATTCGGCCCTCGGCAATTTGCTGCAGAACGCATTCAAATTCACGAAGCCCGGGACTGAGGTTTGCTTGTCCGCCTATGCAGCCGGGGATCGCATCTTGATCGAAGTCGAAGATCACTGTGGCGGCCTGCCACCGGGTGGCGCAGAACGAATGTTTCTCCCATTCACACAATCCGGCGCGGACAAGTCCGGGCTCGGGCTCGGGCTTGCCATCTGTCAGCGTAGCGTCGAGGCCAACAATGGAATCCTCCACGTCCGCGACTTACCCGGTTCCGGGTGCGTTTTCACCATTGAGCTTCCGCGAAGCGCGCTGCGGTAGGGCGCAGGCTGGCCGATGATGGGCTCAGACTGCCTCGTGCGCACGCATTGATCCTGTCGCATTGACAGGCGCAGTCTGCTTCACGGCTGCGACGACTCGCTGCTCGCGAGGATTTGCAAAGAACCGGCGGATCCGGGCGTCAACTTCCTCGCTGGAGAACGGATCACTGCGCAATCCGAGCGGACCCGGTAATTCCGCAGCGCGGTAGACCCGCGTGGCGGCGGGCTCCAAGTCCCGGCGAGAAACGGAGTCGTCAGCTTTCGACATGGTCTATTTTCTCCAATTGAACGAAGGGACGATGCTCCCGAAGAGGCGTCTCGTCGGTACGATGGGCAACTTTGCGTCACCGTCGATCGGGCCGGGCGAAACATGGGGCGACGCCACCGTGCCAGGCCGGCCACGCGGTCTTGGCCTTCGCACCTAGCGTCGCATCCGGCTAGCGGACTGGTGCGCCTGCGTGGGCTAGCGTACAGCCGTGAGCCCGCGAGCAGGCCATACTGCACCCGACTTACCGCCGCAGGAGATTTCCAATGAGCCCGCTTCATTACGCCATTGTCTGGATCGATCATCGGGAAGCCAAGGTGTACCGATTCTCCGAGTGCGATGAGCCGCCAGTGCAGTTAAATGCCCACAACTCATTGCAGCGCCTGCATCATCGCCACGGAGGCTGGGAGGCTGGCGGCAATCCGCCGGAGGATGGTGAGTTCTTCCGGCGTGTCGCAGGCACCCTGGATCAGGCCGCGCAGATCCTTGTGACCGGCCCAGGCGATGCCAAATTGGCATTCAAGGCCTTTTTGGATCAACAACGCCCCACGCGCCCTTCCCAGATCTCGGCAATGGAGATGCTTGACCACCCCGGCGATGAAGCCCTGCTGGCGCTGGGACGCGAACATTTTCAAGTCAAAATCATCCCGGCGGTGCGCAGTACGCCGCAGCCGTCCGTGGTGTGATCGGGCTCCCCGCAGCTAAATCCTGCCTTGCGCCCGGGCGGGCACGCCTGCGGATGGCAAGCCATCGGGCAGATCCAGGCGCGCGGCCCCGATACGGCTGTCCGCCATGCCGTAATAAATGTCGAAGCGCTCTGGCAGGCCCAGATCGTCCCGCCGATCAATGCCCGTGGGAAAGACCACATTGGCGACCGTTCCGCTGCGTTCCTGCGGTAGTGTCGGGGTCAATATCGGTTGTGCCGATCGATAACGAATCTGCTGCGGCTGATCCTTTGCGAGCAGCATGACGCCGGCCGAGTAGCACAAGCGCGGCGGGTCGTTCACCGCGCCCGGCATCTCGCACACACCGTGATAAATCAGCAGCCAGCCAAGCCGCGTCAGCATCGGCGGCGCACCCGCGCCAACTTTCAGGCGCGCCCAGGGCTTAACCGGAGAGGCCAGGCGGTAGTGTGAGTTGAACAGTCCCAGACTTTCACACGCTGCGCCCGCCGGTGGCGTTGGACTGTAGGAAATCCAGATGCTTTCATGGTCCAGATCCACTTCGCGAGACCCCTTGCGGCAGCCGACTTCCTCCGGACGCGTGCCCGGAAACAGCGGGCGATGCAGCAAGGCCAATTGCAACTTCCCGGCGTGATTCGCCAGGGCCACGGGAAACAGACTGGCATCCTTGTTGTCCACATGGACGAAGTCGATGCCGCGGAAGGATTCGAACCTCGCCAAGCCCAGTCTCCTCCAGCTGAACAGATCCTCCGAAATCGCAAAGGCAATCCGCGGACCAACCGAGGACAGCGCGGCGTAGGCCATCACATAGCGCTGCAGGGATTCGACGTAGGTAATGCGCGGGTCCTCGCAGCCACCGCCACCGTCGGACCGACGCTCGTAGTCCGCCTCGGGCTCCAGCGCAATGCCGAGCCGTTCCACTGCGCATGGCCTGCCGGCCTTGTCAAAGTTCACGCGCACAATGCCGATGCGCGAATAGTTGCCGCGCGCCACCATCCGGGGAAAGAGGTACAGATGTCCGTCGGGGCCGCGCGCTGCAGCCGGGTTCAGCACGCCTTCGACCTCATACGGATTACCGGCCTGCGGGGCCATCACCTGGCCCAGGCGTTCCAGTTCAAAGCCGCCCATGGAACCTCACTTTGCGCAGGCTAAGATGGCTTCAATCACCCGTTTGGTCTCATGTGGATCTCTGACCCGGATCGAGAGCGCTCCGGCCTGCTGGGCCGGATAGTCATTGCCCCCCGGAAATACGGCATCTCCGACAAAAAGCATGTCGGAAATCTCGATTCGCAGCACCTCGTGGAGCTTTTCAATCCCGTAGCCCTTGTCGATGCCGTGCTGGGTGATATCAATCGAAGTCGCGCCCCCCAGACGCACGGAGTACTCGGGAATGAGGGGCTGCAGCACCGCGATCATCTTTGTGCGCTTGGCGAAGTCCGGATCCCATTTCTTCTTCGCTTCCAGCGGAGCCTGCTGCCCAAGAGCTGAAAACGTAATCTGGCTGCCGCGATCCTCGATGACCTCGCCCCAGGTCTTTGTCGCCTTCGCGCCGGTTGAATCAATGGCCTGCCGCAGCGCATCCAGGATCTTCTGCCGTTGCGCGGCAGTGAAGTCCTCTGCATAGAGCAGCTGCCAATCAGTTTTATAGCGGTAGAAGCGGGTCCCGCAGGTGGGCAGTAGCAATAGATTCTTCAATGATTCACCAGACGGCAGATGGGCCAGGATCTGCGTTTCGAATTGCCGCCAGGCGCCGCCGGATATGACAGCCACCTTCACGATACCGAGAAGGCCTTCGAGCAGCCGTGCCATTTCCGCATCGAGCGCTATTTTGCTCTCCGCCAGCGTGCCATCCAGATCAAAGACCACAAGCTGTTTCACGAGGTCACGGAAGGGTCCGCTGGTGCGATCTCAAGCATGTGCAGATCCCCCTGTGGTTCGCATGAGCACTCCCCGACCGCCGCCGGCAGGAGCAGAACTTCACCTTTTCCGACGGAATAGGACTCTCCCGCATGCAGTAGTTGCCCGCTTCCCGCAAGGCACACCAGAACTCTCGGCAGTGCCACGTGACCCACCGTGAACGGCCGCGCTCCGCGGATGCGGGTGACACTGAACTCAGCGCAGTGAATGAGCTTCTCCCTTAAAACCGGCTGCGTATCTTCCACCAGGGGGATGAGCGGTCGAATCGACCCTTGGCCGAAATCGATGCAGGCCATCGCCTGTTCCACCTGCAGCGGCCGCGGCTGGGATGTTCGCGGATCAAGGTGATTCCAGTCGTACAGGCGAAATGTCACATCGCTGTTCTGCTGCACTTCGCACACCACGACGTCGCGCAGGGAATGTACGGTGCCGGCGCGAATCAGGACGGCGTCCCCGACTACCGGCGTGAACCGCGCCAATTGGTCGGCCATCGTGCCGTCATGGATCGCGCGCCGTAGATTCTCTCGGGTCGCGGAGGGTTTCAAACCGGCGAAGATGAGCGCCTGCGGACCGCCTTGCAGAACCACCCATGCTTCAGTCTTGGCAGTTTCACCCTCCGGGATGAGCGGCCCGTTTGCAGCGGATGGATGCACCTGCACCGACAGCGGCTGATTGACATCGAGCAGCTTCAGGAGCAGCGGAAAGCGCCTGGCGCGTCCTGACAGTCGGCCGAGCATCTGCTGCGGCCAGCGCGCCAGCAGTTCAGCGATGGTCATTCCTTGCAGCGCCCCGCTCGAGACCCGACTGGCATGATCGGTACGGTCGCTCAAAAGCCACGCCTCGCCTATCGGCTCCGCGCCGGGCAGAGGTGCCGACAGGAAATGCTCCAGACGCCGTCCACCCCAGAGCCGATACTGATAGATCGGTTCGAACCGCAGCGGATACAGGCTCTCTGTCATGCGCAGGAGAATGCTGCCCAAGGGTCCAGCACCCGAGTGTCAGGATTTTGTGATCTCGTCCCTCATTCGGCTGAATTCTTCCCGATCTATCTCCCCGCGCGCATAGCGCTCGCTGAGAATATCGAACGCGTCTTTCGCACCAGGCTGCTCGAATCGGCGATGGGCTCGGTAGGTGTAGCCCCAGTTTCCGAAGCTTGAGAAGAAGAGGAATATGACACCGAACCAAAGGAACCAACCCCAACTAAAGTACCAATCGTTCCAGTAACCGTGAGCCATCTGACTCTCCTTGTTCTCGTAAATGACCACGCCCCCGCCTGCGGGTCGTCCTGCTCCGAATGCCACGACTATCCTCGCCTTTGGCTGCAACGATCTGTGCGCCTGCGCACTCACCACGCGAACACCTGAGCGGTAGCAAGGTTCGGTAGCGCACGGACTCCGGCCCTTCGGATGCACACAATCGCACCTTGGTCCGCGTAATTCCGCGGAGTCCACATGCGCCGTCGTGGCGCCTCCGCTGCCGCAGTCCCTTGAAGGAGCCTGAGCTATGTTGCGCAGATTGGACGACCTGGAGGGTTACCCCTTGGAGGCCACCAATGGAGCGATTGGCCAGGTGACGGACTTTCTGTTCGATGACGAATCGTGGGTGGTCCGGTATATCGTGGTCGAGACCGGGGAATGGTTGTCGAATCGGAAAGTCCTGATCTCGCCGATTGCGATCGGGCAGCCGGCCTGGAGCTACCGCACGCTGCGCGTGCCAATGACGACGGACCAGGTCAGGAACAGCCCCGATGTTGACACCGACAAGCCGGTGTCGCGGCAGTACGAGTTGGAGTACTTTGGTTACTACGGCTACTACCCCCACTATTGGGGTAACTCGGGCCTGTGGGGCGCGAGCGACAATCCTGGCGCGTTGCGGTCGGGCCGTGGCGAGGTGGGTACCAGCGCCGAACCCCACACGATTGCAGAAGATCGCGCGCGCCTTGATCTCGAACTCGATCAGCACCGGAATGATGATCCGCATCTGCGCAGCGCCAACGCGGTCATGCATTATCACATCAAGGCCAGCGATGGCGGCATCGGCCACGTACAGGGACTGCTCCTTGATGAGGACACCTGGGCCATTCGGTACCTTATCGTGGACACGAGCAACTGGTGGCTCGGCCACAAGGTGCTGATCGCGCCCCAATGGATCGAGGGCGTGAGTTGGTCCGAGCACACCGTCTCGATCAACCTGCCGCGGGACGCCATCAAGGCTTCCCCGCCATACGATTCCGGACGCACGGTGCAACGCGACGAGGAAACCCGTCTCTACAATCACTATCAGCGTCCCGGATACTGGGCGGAACACGGGAGGCTTGAGAATCCCCAGTTTCACATCGCCGCGTCCGCGCCTTCAGATGGGGCGGACCGGCCTGCCTAAGTGTGCCGACCCGCCAAGCGCCACGATCGCGCGCAGCGCGAGCGCTATTCGCCAACCTGCCGCAGCACGGCTCGGGCGGGCTGCGGGTCCTTCGTTTCCTTGGAAACTGCGCGCTGGATCTGCGGCCACCGAGTGGTCTTGAAGTTCTCGTTCGTGATCTGATCGATTGGCACGCAGGACAGCACGTCGAATCCAGACTCCCGACATATTGCTGCAACCCCATCGTTCCTCGCGATGATTCCTATGCGCTCGATCTGATTGAAAAGCTCACGTTCCGTCCGCTGCGCAGCGGTGTCGCGCAGAAACGCCCCGGCAATGCTGATCGCCAGTTCGGCCTGCGCCACTGCCTGGTCATTGCGCTTTTCCGGGATCTCAGCGAGGTTGTGAAGCCTGCTGGCAAGCACATCCAACGGGTGAAGGACGGTGAGAACAAATCCATCCGGGAGCTTGAGGGGAACAGCCCGCTTGCGAACATCATCGGTGTGAAGGCCGACGATGGATCCGAGGAAGTCGATTTCCTTGACCCCATTCTCGGTCTGGAGAGTCAGATGCGCTGTCACGGGGCTCAGCGCGCCTGGCGTAATCTGCTCGAACTTCCAATTCTTGTTGCTCAGTGCAGCCTGGATGATACGCGCTGCATCGGCGCTGCCAATGAAATCGACGTCGCGCGTCACATTGGCCGTCAAGAACGCAGGACTGACGACCCGATAGAAGTTCGCCCAAATTGACAGCGCCTGGCCTCCGACGAGGATGGCGATTTTCTCACTGGCGCGCAGGATCTCGGCCACTTCATTGGCAGAGAGTGCGAGCTTTGGCAGATTACTCAAACGCTACTTCGCACTCAGCAAACGCATCCTGCGGCCACTGCGGCACAGCCCCATGCAGCATCCGCGAAGGGATCAGCAGCGTTTCCTCGGGCCGAAGCGTCCCGCTTGCGGCTTTTGCGTGGTCGGAGACCTGCACGGCGCGCTTGCGCCCCCAGAACTGCTTCTCGGTAATCGTCCCGATCTTCACGTCACGCACCCCGCCCAGCGAAGTGCGGACCTGGAACGGCAGTTCCTTGTCGTGGGCCACCCGGACCATGACCTCGCGCAGCACATCGGAGACCGTAATGCCCATTGCCTCCAGCACTTGCGCAGCCTGCTCCTTCAGCCGCGGGTCGATCCTGGCGCGAACGACGGCATCCTTGGCGAAAGTAATCATGGTCGATCCCTCTATGTAGCTCCAATTGTAGCTACAATTGACATCATGAGCAAGCAGGTGAACACTTTAAAATTCAATGATTTACGCCCCAAATTGAGCCTGCTGACCATCGGATGGCCGCCCTGGTCGCAGCGCACCGGATTGTCATAAGCCCAGCCGACGCCCGATCACGACTTGCGCCGCAACCGGGTGGCTTTGCGCTAATACCACAAGAGGCCCTTGTGATGCGCCACGGCGATGACGCAAGCGCGCGCGACTCCCGCCACCAACTCACGCGCGCTAAGCGGCGCTGCGCCAATGTCGGCCACCCCAACGGATCCGGCCTCCAGCAGTTGAATTGCCTCATCATGCAGGTCCAGGGCGCGAAAATTGGGATCGAAATGGTAAACCGCATCGCTCGCGTCCCGCAGCGACTCGAGGAGCAGGCTGCCTTCGTGGAGCAGCGGGACCAGAACCTTGCGAATCTCCCAAAGATCATCGGGGGAACCCACCGCCATCGCAAAGGCTTCCCCAAAGCGATGCTCGCAAGCCGTTTCCCGCCATGCCTGATAGGTTTTGCGTGCGACCTCGTAATTCGCAATCCCAGGTCTCACCCCGTGTGCACGGCGGTCAACGGTGAACGGCAGAAGCAGCGAGCTATCCAACGGACAGGGTCGGCATAAGCCCTTTTCCCAACAGTTGCATTCCACTGAAAGATCCACGGACGCCCTTCGGTTCTGAACTGTTGCGATTATTGACAACCTGTTGATGTTTATACAAATCAAGTCGCGCAAAGCGGGTTGCCGCCGGATTCGGGATTTCAGTGTCGCCAGCGAAGACTGTGCGCCCGCGCACGGTGAGTCAGATCAAACGCGCCCGTCAAATACTGACACCGCGATGCATAAGACCGATCCGGACTGGATTAAGATAAAGCGGTCAGACCAGCAACGTGGCGATTGACGAGAGATCTATGACTGCACTCACCGTAAAGAGCTTCCTCGGAACGATTCGGACCGGCGGCCTCATCGCCCTGGCCTTTGCGACCGTGGCCATGGCCGCCCCTGCCAGTATTCCTCAAACCATGCACGCAATCCGCCCTGATACCAGCGGCGCGCCCGGCGCCGTGAAACTCGAGACCGTGCCAGTGCCTCAACCTGCCGAGGGCCAAGTGCTGCTCCGGGTATACGCGGCAGGCACGAATCCTGTCGACTGGAGCATTCGGGCTGCGACGCCTGCGGGCAGCCAGACTGCGGCCGCGCCACCGCAAAGAGCCGCTCCGCCCCCGGGTCGCGATGTTGCCGGCGTCATTGTCGCGCTCGGCTCAGGAGTTTCCGGCTACAAGGTCGGAGACAAGGTCTATACCGCGCTGGCGGGCGGTGGCGCCTATGCCGAATACGCCGTGGCACCTGCCGCGGAACTGGCCATGAAACCGCAGAAATTCACCTTCGAAGAAGCCGCGGGCATTCCCATCGCTGGCTATACCGGCCTGCGCATGGTCGTCATGGCCGATGTGAAGCCCGGCCAGCGCGTGCTGATTATCGGAGCTGCCGGTGGTGTCGGCAGTACGGCGGTACAGGCGGCACGCGCGGCGGGGGCTCACGTCATTGCCGTCGCCTCCTCTCGCCACGACAAATACCTCGATGCGCTTGGCGCACACGAGATCATCAACTACGACACGGAGAACGTCGCGCAGAAGGCCAAGGCTGTTGCGGTGGTGCTCAACACCGTGGGCACCGAGAACGCGAACGCCCTCACCTACGTACAGCCCGGCGGCCTGGTGCTGGATGCCTCCGGTCAGGTGGACGAGAAGGCCTGTGCCGCCGCGCGGGTCACTTGCATCCACGTGGCCCGGCAGGGCCTGTCAAACGCGGAGCTGCTGAAGCGTCTCACGCAGATGGCAGACGAAGGGAAGTATTTCGTCAAGGTTGAAAAAAGCTTCCCCCTTGCGAAGACCGGGGAAGCACTCAGCTACGGCCGCGCCGGTGATCGCGAGGGAAAAGTGATCATCGACGTGCGCAAAGACGCGAAGAAGACTTAACCGCTACGTGGCCCGGGAAAGTGTCGGCAGCAAGGTCTTACCCGCGGCCCTGGTGAACCTTTACCGCCACAGTCATGGTGCCGAGCCCGGTGATCGTGCAAGTCATCACGTCACCGGCGATGACCGGACCGACGCCTTCCGGAGTGCCGGTGTAGATCAAATCGCCCGGATGAAGCCGATAGAACGTCGATGCGAACTCGATCAACCGCTGCACACCAAAAATGAGATCACGGGTCGTGGCCTGCTGACGCAGAACACCATTGACTAGCAGACTCATACGCAGATTGTTCGGATCGGGAATTTCATCGCGCGTTGTCAGCCATGGACCCAGCACCGAAAATGAATCGGGCGACTTGCGCAGGCTCCGGTCCTCCGGGCCTCGCACCGTCATGTCCAGTCCGATGGCATACCCGGCCACATATTCAAGGGCGTGCGCCTGGGAAATGTTCCGTCCTTCGCGGCCGATGACAACCACCAGCTCGATCTCATGGTCGTTGCGGCGTTGCGGAAAATCGATCGTCACGCCTTGCGACGGACCGACGAGCGAGGTTGAGGACTTCAGGAACAGTCCATAATCCTTAATAGTCTTGACATCGGTGGGAAAATTGACGCCGCCGTCGGCGTTCGCCTCCGCCTGATGCAGCAAGTAGTTAACGGGAGCCGCGATGATGCGCGGCGGATTGGCTACCGGGCTCAACAGTCGAACCAACTTCAGTGGCAGGCGAGGCGCCTCGGGTAGCAACTCGGTAACGGCCGCCCGGACTGCATCCAAGTGCAGCACGAGCAGATCGGCGCAGGGGAGCGGGTAGCGCGCACTCGGAAGCACATCAAGGGCCGAACTCACATCGGCGATCTGCTCGCCCTCAACCACGCCGAGCCGGTTATGATCAAACCGACACAGCTTCATCGCTCACTGCCGCCAGCTTCACCGCGCTCCTCGCGCCACAGGCCGAGCTTGGTTTGGACAGGACGGTCCGAGGCACTGAATAGCACCGCCTCCTCGATGACATGATGAGTGTGCCGCGCCCAACCCGGCACAACGAAGACATCTCTGGGCTTCCAGTGCAACACCGCGCTTCCGACCCGGGTCTCGCCATGCCCCTCGACCACGACGAAGATTGTCGCATCGGTGCAGCGATACGGCTGTGAGGACCATCCGGCCGGCGCCAGCTGCATGAATGCACCGATCGTCGGCAGCGCAAAATCCCCAGTGGCAGGATTGATGTAGCGCAGCTTGTATCCATGACACGGATCCGGGGCGCTACGGCGCGCCAGCGCCGCGAGCGCTTCGCGTGACTTCGAATAGGGATAGTTGAATATCGGCGAATATCGTTCCCGCGGCACCCAGTCTACCGGGAGCATGTTGTGTCCGAACTGCGCCATGCCCTCACCGGCGGGGCGGGTAATGAGCTGCCGATCTGCTTCGCCCCCTTGCGCAAAGCTGCCATCGAGCATGGAAACAATGGGAACATCCAGCACATCAACCCACATCGCAGGCTCGGGTGTGTCGTTTTGGTGATCGTGCCAGGTCCAGGCGGGCGTCGTGACGAAGTCACCGGGCGCCATGGGGATGGACTCGCCATTGACGGTTGTGCACGCGCCTGCACTTTCGAGCACAAAACGCATGGCCGACTGCGAGTGCCGGTGGGTCCGGGCGACTTCACCCGGGAGCACGAGTTGTACCCCGGCGTAGAGCGAGTGAGTGGCAGAGCTGGTGCCTCGCAATCCGGGATTCTCAAGCACGAGCACGCGGCGCTCGGCTTGCTCCGCGGAGATGAGCTTCCCGGCTCGCAGCAGGTGCGAGCGCAGACACCCATCGAAGTCCCACAGCACCGGTACCACCGGAGTCACCGGCTCCGGCGTGACCAGATCGTGGAGCGACTCCCACAGCGGGGCCAGATTCAGTGCATCAATCTCCCGATAGAACCTGTGCAGCTCATCGGCTTGAGGCGTCGTTACATCGGGTGCAGGGTGAAGCAAGTCTACGCATCTCCTCATCCGGCTCGTTCACGGGTCCGGCTCATATGGACGCCGCCATGCATCCACGCCGCAAGTCTGTGCCAGTTTGGGCCACGGAGCCATCCCACCGTGTCACGACTGTCGGCCCATGTTGCGCTGCCCACTGCGCCTACGTCCAGACCTCATCAGAAGAGCGGTGCGAGCGTGAAGCGGGTGCGCTAGATTCAGCGTCACGGCGAGCGCTGCGGGCCGCGCGCCAAAGTGCCACCCGCACCTGCCAAATCTCAATAGATGCCAGGAACCAGTCTCGCCGTCCGCGCTACGTAAGCACCGTACTCGGGAAAGGCCTGCGACAAAATGAGTTCTTCATAATGCATTCGCGGGAACTGCGCCAATGCACTGGCCGCGAAAATCACGAACGCCCAAGGCTGTTCATACTGAATCATGATGCCAAAAATGATGACCTGCTCCGACACAAAAAGCGGGTGCCGGATGAAGCGGTAAGGTCCGGCGACGACCAGCGCGCGGGCTTGCGGGGTCACGCTGAATGCGCGGCCAAGCCGGCATAAGACAAAAATCGATCCCACCGTACCGACGACTAAAACAACCGATGAGATGAGGCCGGCACTCGTACCGCGCGCCACGTCAGGCAACATCAAGAACAGCAGTGGAGAGTTTCCCCCGATGACTGCAATGAAGCGTGGCCACCAGGCATCGAATTTTGCGATCGGTACCTTTCGGGCGAAGAAAAGTGCCACTTGGGTGGCTGCGAAGATCGCACCGACAGTTTTGGTCGCCACCGACAATGCGAGTTGGCTCGAGTAGGGGGACGCCGCTATTTCGCTGTGAATCTTAAGGGCAAGACCGGCAATGACAAAAACCAAGAAAATGATCAGCGGTGAGGCGGCTGCAAGATCAAAGAGTCGCGCGTGCCTGGGAAGTCGACGCAAGATCACCGGACGCACCGCGCCCACACCTGCTCCCGACGAAGGAAAAATTCGGCATCCGCGCCACGCAGGAGAGGCAGCTTGGCCAGTAGCCTGGCCTCAGTGCAGCAGCGCGATACCCGCCGCAACGCTCCCGATGTGATGTCGAAGCAACCGTCACTCAATCGATACCAAGTCCGTGGCCTGGAACTGGGTCGTGTGTGATTCTGATTATTTGTGCCCCGTGCCATGACTAGAATGCATAGCTATATCCGAGAAGAACTGTCACGGCGGTAAGGGCTGGGAATAGGTTCTGCTGCCGCAATTGCCCGATGGCGAAAGCGGGAGAGCCGTCGCCGTGCTGGTCATAGTATTCAACCCGAATGCTGAATTCGGAGCCTTCATCCACAGGCAAGCCGAATTTCAAGCCGTAAGTCTGGGCGTGAAATTTTGCCAAGCGTGTGTCCGCCGAGGCAAATTCGGGCAGCGGTTGACCGACCACCAGATAATAGTCGAAGAAATTGGCCGCGCCCTGCTGGTAATAGCGTGCATGCGGTTCAAGGTACGCGCTCCCCGAAAGCATGTAGCGATAACGCAGATCCGCGGTGACGGATTTGATGCCCCAATCGTCCTTGTATCCGCGCAAGTCGAACTCCACGACATCGTGGGATAGATGGACCTTGTTTTCCAGATAGAGGCTCTGCTTCTGGCGTATATCCGGACGGCTCTCATACAGCTGGGAGAGCGGCTGCCCGCTAACCGGGTCGACAACTGAGATAATCTTGTAGGGGTCGTCCTGGTAGCCGTGACTCGTGGAGTACGAGTAGCTCAAGGATGCAAGCCAACGTCGGGTCATGACCTGCGTCAGTCCGAGAACGGCGTCGACCTCACTGCGGCTGGCATCCGGACCCTTCCAGTCGCCGTTCATGACCGTCAGGGGTGTTGGTGTGCCGCCGATCGGAAACGAGAGATCCGACTCGTAGTTCACCCCGGCATTGAGGGTGGTGTTGTGTTGGTTGAGATCCTTGGCAATCCCGAAATTGACGCTTTCCGCGCGATAGTCATGTTCCTTCGAATAGGCCACGCCGCCATTGACGGTCACTCCCGCTCCCAGGACCTGCTGCCAGCCCGCATTCGCGGCGTAGCGCAGATCCTTGAAGCTTGTGTCCAGCGGATAAGTGTTCGCGGGCACGGTGCGGGTCGCTGAGAGCGTCTGGGTTGTCGCCCCGGATGCCGGAGGGACCAGGGTCACGACTGAGCCGCCAGATGCTGTTGTGACCGTTACGGGCGTCCCGAGCGGAATAACCTTGTAGGGCCGAACATAGGACTGCGGCAATGTCGATGGCACCGCACCAAGGGGTGTGGGTCCGGTGACTGAATCTACTGTGAAACCCAGCGTCAGTATGCTGTTTTCGTCGATCTGTTGGGTCAGGTTGAGGTCCGGCTCAATCGCGCGGACCCGGCCGTTCTCGTGGTAATAGAGAAGGCCGGTGTCGATGGTGGTTGTCGGGACATCGGCCGCAGCTTCTTGCGCATTTGCATGGGCTCCGGCAAGCAGACCGGACGCGGCCGTGGCCAACATCCGGCGCAAGCCGGTCTTTGCCAACGACATCTTTGGCTTCAATTGCATCCGCAGCCACCACCCGCATAGCTGCGACCACCACTGGAGCCTTCCTTACTGAAATAGATGTGATCATCAACGGCCGCCTGGAGGGGGTCGGAGTTGATGCGCATGGCAGGTTCAGCCATCAGGTCGTGCTGCCAGGGCTTTGGACCGAGGGATGTGCATCCGCCAAGGCATGTGCCAGCACCCGAAAGCACCAGCAGCATCAACAGCTCAACGCGGTTTTTCATCAAGCAATTGTCGAACGTGCGTTTCATATTCATCCTTTGTGGTCTCGGAGAAACCGACATGTTGGAAACGGACCTGCCCGTTGCGGTCGATGAGCACGGCGCTGGGCATCCCCATGATCTTGAACGTGGTGGCAATCGCGCCTTGGGGATCGTAGACAATCGGAAAATTGGCCGGAATGTCGTCCAGGAACTTCTTGGCGAGCTCATTGCTCTGGTCCACGTTGACGCCGATGACAACCAGATCGTACTTCCCGAATTGCCGCACAAGGCCGTCCAGCCACGGGAAGGAGCGTCTGCAGGGGGTGCACCAGGAGGCCCAGAAGTCTAGATAGACGACCTTGCCACGATAGCCACTCAGGTCCAGCCCCTCTGCATGAGCTGAAGTGCAGGCTACGAGGGCTATGGCAATGCCCAGCGCGCTCCACGAAGTCTTCCTCATCATTCGCTCCTCCGCTCCTTTGATGGAGGCATCGCCATCAAGAACTGGTGCCGTTGGCATACGAATCTCCTACTTTGCGACGCAAAGTAAACCACTTCGACCGGGCTTCATCGGATAAGTTCTGAGGCGCAAGCAATTTAAGGCGCCCGGATTTTCCGAGTCGGAAGAACTTCGTCGCATTGCACGTTTTCGTCGCTTCTACGGCCGCCCCGGGGACCGTGCGAACCGCAGCTACCGCGGGCGCCTGGGCGGCCAGCCTCCAACCTCGCGCGATCACGGTTGCGCGCTTTTTCTGCAGCTTGTTGAGACGTTACGCGGGCGTGAAATCAATCGCCCATCAACCCATTACGCGGACCAAATGCATTCCCACGCCTCCTGCGGAGTCGGGCCGCGCAGCGCGCGTTCCTTGGCGAGAGGACTGTCCGCCTCATACGCCCTGCCGTCTCCCCCGACCAATTCCCGGCCTGACAGGGTCTGGAGCTTGGACGGCGCCCGGGGCGCAATTCATTGAATATCTCGGTCACCCCGAAAGCATCGGCCTGATGACCGATTGATTCCGCTATCAGCCGACGTCCAACAGAAATCGGATTTACCTGTGATGACTTAGGCTAAGGATAGCGATATGCCACTAGGCCGCCGAAGCTCCGGCCCTCGCTGCACTTCAAATCCAGCACTTCAACCCAATTTAATCGAGGACTACGAATGACGAGGCAGGCCCATACATTCGAATACGAGTTCACGGTGTTCATGCTCCTGAGGGCGGCTCCAGAATGTCTGGGCTTCACCATTGCTGGAATCCGTGAACTGGCGCGGCAGGCCCTCACCCCAATCCTGAGAAAGCACGCCTCTAGAGTGGCGCTCGGCTATTTTGATGCCGAATTCTACTCGTCCCGCGTCACGGATATCTGGATATGGCGCGCCAAGGACGTGCATGCCTACCATCACCTGCTGGAGGATCTGCGGCTGAACACGAGCTGGAACCGCCACTTCAAGATAGTCGAAATAATGGCAGGAGCGCAGGAGGCGCATGCCAGAAACTACTATCGCGAGCTAATCCCCACCTGGACCGATCCTGGTTTTGCCAACGCCGGGTTTAGCACCATGATGCAACACGTGGCCTGACTTAAGTTCGTTCGCCGCGGCGAATACGCGACGTTCCGCCGCGCAGCTCGCGACGTCTCGGAGGAATCAATCAGATGACTCGGTCGATTTTGAGGCTTCAGCGTCACCGACCGGACATTGCGGCACAATGACTACTCCCCAAACCCAGCCACCCTCCGATACATGGTCGAGATGGCTCCTTCAGTTACGCAATGGCGGCGATCAATCCTTTGAAATCAAGCTGCGCACCGAAGTCGAAGCATATGCAGACCGGGTACTTGATGGGGCAAATCTTCAGCCAGGAATGACGCTTGCTGACATCGGCACCGGCGACGGTCTCGTTGCCTTTCGCGCAATTGGCCGCATCGGGCGATCTTTGCGCGTCATACTTGCCGACATATCCTCGCCGCTTTTGCAGCGCGCCAGAATGCAGGCGACAGAACGAGGCGTGCTGGACCAATGCTCCTTTGTTGAATGCGCCGCCGACCGACTCATGGAAATTGCAGACACATGCACCGATGTCATCACCACCCGGGCTGTTCTCGCCTACGTCGCGGACAAAAAGGCTGCGTTGCAGGAGTTCCATCGAGTATTGAAGCCGGGTGGGCGCATATCGCTCGCTGAGCCGATATTTCAAGATGACGCATACGCAGCCTTAACGCTGAAGAACATTCTCGAGACCCCAAGTGTCGGAACCACGGATCCCCTGATGCCACTGCTGCATCGTTGGAAGGCGGCGCAATTCCCCGACACGGCAGCAAAAATAGCCGCAAGTCCGATAGCCAACTTCTCGGAGCGCACACTGTTTGAATCGATCCGGGTTTCCGGATTCACCAACATCCATTTAGAACTGCACATGGATCTGCGACCTTCCCTCCTTCCGTCCTGGAAGGTCTTTATCGAGACCTCACCGCATCCCTGGGCACCTCCTCTCAGCGCCATCCTGGCGGAACGTTTCACTCCGCAGGAGCGCCAGACCTTTGAAAACACGATGCGTCCCTTAGTGGAATCCGGGCAGGCCTTGGAAGTAACTCGCACGGCTTATCTGACTGCCGTGAAAGCGCCGAAATGACGTTCTGTCGATGATTCACGAAGCTCAAGGCGCTGGTCATCGAGCGTTTGGAAGGTAAGCCTTTCGCGAAAATCTGAAATCTCGGGGCAGGCCGAGATGTGCACAGCGGAACAGCAGAGGATCCGGCTGCTGTTTGCAGACTTCTGCCCATCGCTTGCGTACCCCGCTGCACTCGAGTCCCGAGTCGTTCGCAGGAGCTACGCTTCACGAATAAGCGTGACCACTCGGTCGGTAAGTTTGATGCGCAGCTCATCCCCCCTCACACTGGCTTCCGCAACCTCTGCTCGGTCGGCAATCTGTGCATGCAGTCGCCCTTCGCCATCGACGGACCACTGTCCGGCTGAACGATGACCCATCACCGTAGCCGTTACGCGTCCATCCGATGTGAAGGTGGCATTTGCGAAATTGTTGCGCCAGCTGCCCACAATGGCCTCCTGCAGTGAACGCTGCGCAATGGCCATCGGATTCGCTGCATCCGCCACTTTCTCGAGGTTCACGACCCTGCGGCTTTCGGGCAGGTAGTACAGGCGCACCTGCCCGGTCCGGGGTGCCGCCTCGCTTATCATCGGTGCCACGGTGAAGCGCTCATTGCCCACCCTTAGGAAATAGACGCTGGTGCTGTCCACGTCCATGGCCGATTCCTGCTCCTTGCTGATCGGCCCGGTCACGGCTTCCAGTCGCCCCCGACGCAGGTCACGACTCAACGCTCTGTCTCCGCCGGTAATGATTCGCAGGATCAGGGAAACGGCGATGCCGAGCGCGACACCGACGATCGCGATGCGCCACACGGGCGCAAAGGATGGCGGCGCCAGAAATCCGGCCCCGATGGCCCCGGCGGACAGCACGGCCGCCATGATGGTCGCGCGACGGTTGCGCAGGCGCAGCAGGCGCGCAAACCCCTCCCGTTGCGTTACTGTCAGCTCACGTCGCCGGTTGGACTCCAACGCCTCGGGCGGGAAGGGGTTCACGGCGCAGATCCGGCAGATTCTGCAGTTAGCATGAGGGCCATGATTTGCCCCGAGAGCGGGAATGTCGAGAGCTATTCCGCCACGACGTCTAGCCTATGCGTGCAGCAGCACAATGCTTCAATCGCCAAACTCGAGAATTTGCCGCGCGCCCGCTCAATAGGCCTTCTCGGTCAGATCGAGCGTCAGAACCTCTCCGTTCCTCGTGCAGCTCTGCATGGCAGTCAAACACGGGCGTGCCGGCTCGGCCATCATGGAAAGGCAACTCTGGTCGTTCACCAGGCAAAGTCGTCCTTTAGGCGGATCCGTGTTCAAGCTCGACGGGCGATAAGCCTGGAACGCTTGATTCGCGCAGCCGGCAAACCCGACACAGAGAAAACCCAATGCAATCGAGGCTATTGCGGCCATCGTCTTATGCATCTGCGCTCCGCCGTGGTCTGTGACGGCGCAATCGTAATCGAGTTGGATCGTACGCGCACGTGGGGCCGGTCTCTCGACCAGATCGCCGGCACTCGCAGATCGATACGAAACTGCGCTGGCTAAGTCGCGAGCGTTCGACGCCGATCGTGAGCAGCAAATCCCCTGGAGAACTTGGCCGCCGCGAGGGCCACGAGGTGAGGATCACCTTACTCGCTCCCTCTGCAGCTGCATCGGATCTAGATATTAAGAGACGAACACCCAGTAAGGGGTTGAAATCACAAAATTTGCCTCCGGCCAGCGTTTGTGAGATGGTTAACATAACGATGTAAACCCCAGCCGGAATCGGGTGCATAAACCTCCCGGTCCGGCGAGCCAAAGAACAAATGCGCATAACAGCCGGAGGATGAATCGTGAAATCACGACCTGCACGACTCGGTGACATCCGCGCAGCGGGCGGCCGATCGGAATCGAGGGCCGGCCCCACGCCCTCCTCAACCAAACCGCCCCAGGAGGTGCTGGAATCCGCTTTCCACCGTCGGGTCGGTCGCGACGACGGCATCCTGGTTCAGGAAGAAGAGCTGGGCCTGGTCAAGGCGCAGCACCTGTACAAAATGCGCTGTGAGTGTGGTCGCTCATGGTTCGAGCTGGAGCTGCCAAAATTGGTCAAGTGTCCGGCCTGCCTGAGAATCAATCTGGTCTCTGCTTGAGAATCCACCTCGCTTGAGGCGGGCGCAGACACCTGCACTTGCAGGTCCCGGACATAGCGCTTCCACTTCGATCCAAGCGGCGCGCGGGACTGCCGCAGTTGCCCACACCGCAACGCGACGGTGAATAAGCCCGATCGGCTATCGTGATGATTATCCGCGCGTTGTGCGCTGGCGATCGGCGTCTTATTGCAACGCAGCAACTACGATGTTGACGGAGCGCCCCGCACAACCCAAAAGGCGGTGGGCTATGATATTTGCCCGCCGGGCAGAGGGTCCTTTCATGCATCGTGTTGCGCTGCGTTTCGTCTCGATCCTGATGGCCGTACCGGTTCTCGCCGCGACTCAATCGTTTCCGGGCGTCACGGTTCTGGATCACCCGGGAGGCGGCACCATCGCCTATGCCCAAATGCCGGCCCAGCACACCGCACAGGGGGCCATTAATAGAGTCATGCTGTACGTGACGGCCCGTTTCGGCGGCAAGCCAAAGGTCACTCACGTGCTGAAAAGCCGGGACGGCAACTCCCTGGCTGTGACCTTTACGGTTAAAGCGACTACCGAAGCCCCCGGGGATATGACGGGACTTGCCTTGGTGGCAGTCACGGCCTCCGGCCCCGGCAAGGGTGCGGTACTGAGCGACCAGTCGGATCGCTTTGGTACCACCGTGGCGGACATGCTGCGGCAGATGCAGCAGGTGGCAATGGGCGCGCGCGCGCCGACTGCCATGCCATCGGTTGGCGCCACCGGCCCTGCAGCGGCCGCGCCCCCAACTCCGACCCCGACCCCGACTCCGTCTGCGACCCCGAGCCCGACAGCAACGCCGCCGTCCAAGGGTGGGGCATCCGCCGGAGCGTCAAAGACCGTGGTGTCACCGGTCGGCCCGCTGCATGCGACCGCACTGCCGGATGGCTCCGGATCGATTGGGCTGCCGGATGGCTGGAAGATTACAGCGGCCCACGAGGGTGAAGTCATTGCGCAAGGACCGCCGCCAGCGGCGCTGCATTTTGACTATCTGGTCACGGCGTATGACCCGAGCCGGACGTCACCCGGCACTGGCCTGCAGCGTCTGCAGGGCGTGCATGCCATCCCTTACGACGCTGATGTTGCAGCCAAGATGAACCTGCTGGTCAGCCAGACCGCGCAGGCGCAGCACAAACCGCCACCGACGGTGAAAATGCTCGCCACGCAGCAGATCGCCGCGAACAACTACATCATCGTCGCCGACGTCACCCCGAGCGATGGCTCTACCGCGTTTCGGGCCTGGACCCAGATCTTCGTCGGCCCCCTCAACTCGATGGGCATGTATTCCTTGACCATGTACCAGATCATGCTCACGCAACAGCAAACCGCTGATCAAGGCAATGCGACGGCCAAGGCCCTCTTCGGCGGCTACCAGGCCAACGGCCAGAAGATCATGGCGCAGGTGGCCGCCGACAATGCCAACACACAGAGTATCGTCCAACAGTTTCAGCGCCAGAGCGCCGCAAGCCAGGCCGCAACCAACAGCTTGCTGGCTGCCAATCAACGCGCCTTCGATTCACAGCAGCGAAGTTTTGCCGCCGACGATTACGCCTTGCTGGGCAACACGGTCGTACGTGACCGTGACTACAGTGAGCATGGACTGGTATCCGACAATCTGGCCGATGCCCTGACCCAAGCCGACCCGAATCGCTTCCAGGAAGTCCCGCCCAGCCAGTACATCAAGGGAGTGGACTACTAAACTTTGCGCCGACTTGCTCCGGCCCCCCTGGTTTATTCAGGGGGCGAGTTGGCCGACCATGCGATGGGCGATCTGACTGCGCTCCAGGACGGACTTCTGCTCGCTGGCGTAAAAGGACTTCAGAAAAGCCTGATCCCACTCGGTCAGACCGGCGCTCGCCGCCTGAGGGTCGGCGTCGAACAGCGTCAGAATCGTCGGATCACCCGCCACCTTGGGGTCAAGCTTGATCTGTGCCAGCCCGGCCATGGCGACATAGTCGGCGAGCTGTCCGAGCTTCACTCCCTTGAACCGTGTGGGATCCACTACCACATAGACTCGCTTCATCGCCCAGACGACATTGAGCACCAGATGGCTCGCCTGGGACCAGCTGTTAGTTAGAGTGGACTGAGGATCATTCGAAGCCACCGGTAATATCTGGATGCCTCCATCCTTCTCAATTACCAGAAAGTTAGTTATGCCTGAGAACGACATCTGCAACAGTGGCAAGCCCTCGGGCGTCATCTCCACAGTGTCATACCAGCTCCTTACGGGCCGCGGTGTCGTGATGAACTCATGGATGAGAATGGGCGCCGCCGCGCCAAACATCTCGGAGTGGTGCCGCTTCTCCAGGTCTCGGAGGTATGCCTCCGGTTGTTTGGTAACAATGATGAACAGATTCGGGCGGCGGCACTTTTCGCCGGCCAGTGGCGCGCCGGCTGCCCGCGCGATCTCCGAAACGCGCAGCAGGACGTATTCGGCCATGTCCTTCGGCAGACCGGTGACCAGTGGACACACTGCCTCTTGCCATCGGGCCAATCCCCGGTTCGAATCGCCATACTCGAAGTCGGTCAGCTGGTTTACGTACGCACCTATCTTGGTCTCAAATTCAGCACGATCGCCTGTGACGATGACCTCGGGACGGTGCCTGACTTCGTCGGTCGGCGCG
>Ga0182030_10003494_pt1 | contig 33569 bp, 40 predicted proteins | sample 812S3MmetaG_FD_121299 | JGI IMG/M metagenome (GOLD analysis project Ga0182030, IMG submission 121299) | Permafrost microbial communities from Stordalen Mire, Sweden - 812S3M metaG (Illumina Assembly) | ecosystem: Environmental > Terrestrial > Soil > Wetlands > Permafrost | place: Sweden...
GAAGTGTTCGCCGTGGCTGACCCCGAAGACGACGCCGACCACAGCACACCGGAGGAGACCGACGCCACCACGCCGACAACCCGGCGACGGAGGGCGGCACCGAAGGCCGACGATGCACCAGCGGCTGTGCCTCCGCCGTCAGGACCACGCATGGTGTCCGAGTCACAGCTCGGGTTCATGGGTGCCCTGTTCACGGAGAAGGGGTTTCCCAACGACTCCAAGGTGAGGCACACCTACGAGGCAGCAGTCGTAGACCACCCGGTGGCGTCGGGGAAGGACCTGACCATGGCCGAGGCACGGGCAGTCATCACCGCCCTGCAGGCCGAGGAGCCGTTCGACACGTCAGGTGACGGGCCGGACCCCGGTGCTGACGGGGCGGTCTCCTGATGGCCTGGGCGTGGCTCACGATCTGGTTGGCGGTGATGTCAGGCGTGTTGCTCCTCGCCTGGCGTCGTCGCCGCCAGCAGCGGGCGTGGTGGCGCTGATGCTCCACGTCATCTGCCACCAGTGCCTGGCCTGGCTACCCCGCCGGTCATGGCAGACCAAGCAGCAGGTGTTGCGAACGCACCGCATCCTGCACCACGGACTGACGGTTGCCGAACGGAGACCGAAGGCGTAGGTTCACTTCACTACATACAGCGAGAGCCGGTGCCCCCATGTCTCCTCAGACAAGGCACCGGCTCTCACCTACACGATTGGAGATCGCATGACGAGCGTAACCCCAGTTCTACTTGGGACGCAAGCATGAGCGTCAAGAACCTGACTTGGGTGTTCGAACACTCGCCCTACACACTGGGTGCTCGGCTGGTCCATCTCGCTCTCGCCGACGAGGCGAACGACACGTACGGCAGTCTCCTCTGGCTCAACCAGGAGACCATCGCCCAGAAGGCTGGGGTGTCACGGGCGACCGTCAACTCCACCCTGCAGAAGATGGTGGCCGACGGCTGGCTGTCGGAGGCGACCGACGAAGAAGTGTCAGCTATCCGACACCTGATGGGACGCTCCCGAGCGAAGGTCTACCGGTTCCTGACCTGTCAAATATCTGACACCTCGGAGGAGGGTAGGTGTCAAGATGCTGGACAGGTAGGTGTCAAATCGACTGTGCCTGGCAGGCAGACAACCCAAGTAGTAACCCAAGAGAAGACTTCGTCTTCTCCGAGGCGAAAGCCCGACACCCCCCTCCCTGCCGACTTCCGCTTGACGCCGGAGATGTCGGCCTGGGCCACCGAACATCTGCTCGCCACCCCTGCCACCGAAGTCTCGGTGGAGACCGAGCAGTTCAAGGATCACGCTCTGGCGCACGACCGACGGGCGAAGAACTGGACGGCGGCGTGGCGGACGTGGATGCGGAAGGGCGACCAGATGCGGCGGGAGAGAACGGCCCCGGTGGTCCGGGTCCGCCAGGAGTGGGAACCATGAGCTTCCCCCACGACCTGACCGCCGAGCGTGACGCCATCGGCTCCATGATCCTGAACACCGACGCCCTGCGGGTGGGGCTGGAGATCGGGAGGGCCGAGGACTTCTACGACCCCTTCCACGCCAAGGTGTTCGCCTGCTGCCTGTCCCTGTGGGCACGAGGGGCAGGGGTGGACATGGGCACCGTCACCAGCGAGTACCTGATCGCCTACGTGGAGGAGCCGGACGCCGCCAAGCTGTTGGAGGCCATCACCAGCGTGCCCTCGGTGTCGAACATCCGGGAGTACGTCCGGGTGGTGGCCCGCCACGCTGCGGCCCGGCGAGTGATGGCCCTGTGCACCGACGCCGCCACCAAGGCGGCAGGGCTGGCCGACCCGTACGAGCTGAGCGAGGATCTGAAGGCTGACCTGTCGGACCTGGACGCTCCGGTGGACGGTGGGATGCTGGAGGCCCAGACGATGGACGACCTGCTGCTCACGGCGGAGGAGTCGGCGCCATGGGTGGTGCCGGGGATGATCCGCCAGGACTGGCGGGTGCTGCTGGTGGCGGGGGAGGGAGCGGGCAAGTCCGTCATCCTCCGGCAGATCGCCATGCTGGCCAGCCAGGGCATCCACCCGTTCCGGTTCGATGACATCCCGCCGATCAAGGCGCTGGTGGTGGACCTGGAGAACCCGGTGGCATCCATCGCCGAGACCGGTGGGCGCATGGTGGGGCAGTTGCGGCGGCAGAAGGGCGAGGCCTACGACTCCACCCGGTGCAAGTTCTTCCGTCGGCCCGGTGGCATCGACCCCCGCACCCGCCACGACCGTGGCGAACTGGAGCGGGAGATCGCCGGGCACCGACCGGACCTGGTGTGCATCGGCCCGGCCTACAAGATGCTGCACCGCCGCTCGCAGAAGGGCGGCATGGAGTCGCACGAGGAAGCCACCGACCCGGTGCTCCAGATCCTTGACGACCTCCGCACCCGGTACGGCTTCGGGCTGATGATCGAACACCACGCCCCGCAGGGGTACGGAGCACAGCGGGACATGCGACCGTACGGCTCCCAGCGGTGGCTGGCCTGGCCGGAGATCGGCCTGTCCTTGAAGCCGGACGGGACGCAGCGCAACTCGTGGGAGCTGGGTCGCCACCGTGGTGACCGCATGACGACGGAGTGGCCGGTCACGCTCCAGCGTGGTCAGGTGTGGCCGTGGACCGGGACCTGGAGACATCGGATCGTGGACCCGGTGACAGATATGGAACGAGTGTTCTAGGATGGGAGCAGAGCAGATGGAGGTACAAGTGACAGACCTATGGGGAAACATCACAGAGGAGGCGAGGACCACCGACCCGGTGACCTCGCACCAGGCGGCGAAGCTGCCGTTCCGGCGGGCCAGCCAGCGACACGAGTTGCTGAAGACCTACGCCCGGCGAGAGGCACTGCGTGGGTCGGGCGAAGGGCTGACCGACGAGGAGGCGGCGGCGTTCACCCATATCACGAAGGGGTGTCCGTGGAAGCGGTGCTCGGAACTGCGTGAGGCGGGGCTGATCGTCGCCACCGACGAGACCCGACCGTCGTTGGGCGGGGCCACACAGCGGGTGTGTGTCATCACCACGCTGGGCTACGAAGCGTTGGCTCAACTGAGGGAAGGAGCCTGACATGGGCCGCATCACCGCAAAGCAACAGTTCGACAACGAGGCACTGCTGATTGCCACGCTGCTCTACGACGGGCCGTTCAAGTCTGACCGAGGTCGGGCGAGGGGCGAGCTGTTGAGGGCAACGCAGAAGCGAGGCGGATACTGGAAGACCGGTGCGGCGCTGGACACTTACCTGTCCCGGTTTGCAGCCGACGGTGTCGTTGTCATTGAGCGGGGCAACGACGGGGCTACCAGCGTGGAGTTGGTAGAGGTTCCCGACCGGTTCGTGGATGCCGTCAATGCCAGGGAGAGCGTGAAGGAGTGCCGTGCGTTGGCGACGGGCGCTACCCCCAAACCGGCGGAGGCTTCCCCGAGTACCACCACCCCCGAGCGTGCCCCTGTGGGGCAGCCAGTCACCCCTGAGTCTGTCGGCCCGACCGCTGACGAGGTGGCGAACGCCATCCTCAACAAGGTGTTTGAGATCCACTCCCGCCCGGCCCGTGCGGAGGAGAACACCCAGCGGTTGCGTGAAGCACTGGACCAGCGGGAGGCGGCAGTGCGCCGGGCCAAGGACCTGGCCGAGGATCTCCAGGTGGCCGTGCGAAGCGTGCAGTCCGGGCGAGAGAAGATCACCCGGCTGGAGGGGGAGCTGGCGCAGGTGCGGGAGAACCTCCGCCAGGCCATGGCCGCTACTAAGTTCGCCGTCGATGAGCAGGTGCAGAAGGAAGTCGCCAAGCTGATGAAGCCGAGCAACGGGAAGGTGTCCGTATGACACGGCGGGTGCTGGTGTGCGGAGGGCGGGACTGGGCCGACCGTGAACTGACCGAGAGATTCCTGCGTGGGCACCTACGAGAAGGTGACACCGTGGTCCACGGTGGTGCGTCCGGGGCTGACGCTCTGGCTGGTGACATCGCCGGTCGGGTCATGGGCCTGGACGTGGAAGTCCACCCCGCCGACTGGAAGCGGTACGGCAAAGCGGCGGGACCCATCCGCAACCAGGAGATGCTGGAGTCCGGCATCGACTACGCCATCGTCTTCCCCGGTGGCCGGGGCACGGCTGACATGCTGGGCCGAGTGCAGTCGAACAGCATCCCCTGGATGAGAGTGATCGTGGAGGCGTTGGAGTGAACCGCAGTGAGATCCGACGGACGAGGATGAAGCCGACGGCCAAGTCCCAGGCGAAGGCCCGGAAGTTCGCCAAGGAACTGGACGACGTGACCCCGGCGCTCATCGAACGGGCGCAGGGCAAGTGCGAGGTGCGGATCATCATGGTGTGCGGGTCGGGCATGACCGTCGCCCACCGCCATCACAAGCTGCAGCGCAACCACCCGGCCTGCACCAACGACCTGTCGAACCTGCTGTACGTGTGTGACGCCTGCCACACCTGGATTCACGCCCACCCGAAGGAGTCCTACGCCCTGGGCCTGCTACTGCGAGGCCCCCAAGACATGCCCGGCTACCTGCCGGTCCACACCACGAAGGGGACCAAGACGATATGAGCTACGCCCTGTCGCTGTTCCGTGATCGAATGACAATGAGGAAAGGAGGAAGCCATGCCACGATTCAAGGCCCACCCAAGGCCTCGATTCAAGCTGCACGAGCTGGCGCACCACGCCGCCAACTTGCTGCACCATCTGACGCACCTGCGGGGACGGTAGCAGGCGGAGTCCCCGGCACTCGGGAGAGTGTCGGGGTCCTCGCACCCGAACCAGAAGTTGGCTACGATCCTGCAGATGATCGTTGACCTGAGCAGCGACGACGCCCACCCCATCGACTACGCCGCCGCCAAGGCGGCTGGTGTGACCGGCGTGTTCGTGAAGGCGACGGAGGGCATGGGCTACACCAACCCGTACTTCCACGAGGACGTGGCGGGCTTCCAGGCGGTGGGCGTGCCAGTGCTCGGGTACCACTTCGCCTCCTTCGGTGACGTGAACGCCGAGGTGGCGCACTTCAAGTCCGTGGCCGGTCCGCTCGCACGAGTGTTGGACAGCGAGACCAGCACCGACGCCAACTGGCAGAACGCTTTTCTCTCGGCCCTCGGCCTGTGGCCCACGCAGCGGTGCAACTACGGCTCGGCCTCCACCCTCCCTCGCACCGCCTCCCTCCTGTGGGTGGCCGACTACGGTGCGAACCCAGGGTTCGGTGACTGCTGGCAGTTCACCGACGCAGGCACGGTGGCGGGGATCTCCGGCGACGTGGACATCAGCGCCTGGACCGGGAGCACCGCCAACTTCGACAGCCTGTTCAACATCGCATCACCGCCGGTCCCACCCAAGCCCCCCGCCCCACCCGTTCCCAAGGAGGACGAGATGCCCAACGCAGTTGTGCTACCCAACGGAGACATCAAGATCTACGCCGCCGGAGCAGGTGACCGCAACAACCACCTGCTGGAGTTCACCCGGAAGGACGGCAGCCAGACCAACGAGGTCATCGACATCACCGCCCAGATCGGTGGACCGGACCCGTACACCGTCCAGCCGTGACACTCGTCCTGACCCTGCTTGCGTGCCTCTGCGTCTTCGTCACCGGAGGGCTGGTGGGCTGGAGCATGGGCCGGGAGTACGGCTACGACAAGGGCCACAGGGACGGGTGGGAACAGCACGCCGCCTACACCAAGACCAACACCCACAAGGAGATGCGCAGACGATCTAGCTGACACGGCACGACACCCCGCTTCATAGCCACGGAAAAATCCGAGGACTGGCCAGCCTTCCCGCTACCCGTCCGGGCCGTACATGAAACAAGTGGGAGCCATCCGAACTAGGGAACCTAGGAGGACGCTTCCATGCGCCGCATCATCCCCATCGTCATCGCCCTCACCATTGGAGTCACATGCTTTTCGATCTCACCCCTGAACAGTGCGACTGGATCGCCGAGAACGCACCCTTCCAACTCACTGCCCTCGCCGTGGACGGTCACTGTCCCCACTGTGGCCTCCACCCTTCCGCCACCCACGACCACCACCCCGCCCCCTCCGTCGCCCGTGACGGCGCCACCATCCCCTACCTCCACAACCACCCCGACAACCTCGCCCGTGGTGCCCTCCGCACCGGAGGCAGGGTCTGATGGGGTGGCTGAGTGGACGAGGGTGGCGGTCTGCGAGGAAGGCGGGTGGGGCCAGCACACCTACGGGCAGGGGTACGTCGGAGACCTCGGCATCAGCACCCCCAACTGGTACGCCTACGGCGGAGGTTCCGACCTCTCACCCGCTGCACAAGTCGCTGTCGCAGAGCGGATCGACGGAGGCTACGTCCCCGACGGTGACGGGTGCACCGGCTGGTGATCTGGCCGACCCCGGCGACGTGTACGAGGGCAGTCCCGTGGCGGAGGGGCGACTCAACTACGCCGAGGAGTGCCAGGTTGTGAAGTACTGCCACAACCCCCGGATGCCCGGCGAGCCGCACTGCGCCGGACACGCCCCCCCAGAGTTGCACCCCATCCACACCGAACAGGAGAGACCCGTGAGTCACAAGATCACCGTCACCGTCACCGACGAGGCGCACGCCGCCTTGGTCGCCGCAGCGAAGAAAGACGAGTCCGTCCAGGACACCATCCGTCGCCTGCTGCACCGCTCGCTGAAGCTGCCCAAGCCCGGCAAGTAGTGAGCCGGATGGGGGAGCAGTTTCTGGACGACCTGGAACGGGTCGAACGGATGCTCGCCGCCTTCGACATCGAAGGTGTCCCTGTCTACGCCGGTACTATCTCGGTTGCGCCAGCAGCGAAGCGGAGGGCCAGGTTCACCAAGACCGGGCGCAGCTACATGCTGGCGGGGGACCGGGAGGCTGAGGAGTACACGGCGGTGCATCTCCAGCAGATTGTCAAGCAGCGTCTGATCGGCAACGTCGCTCTGGCGTGCCTGTTCTTCCGCCCCAACCGCCAGCGCATCGACGTGGACAACCTGGTCAAGCACGTGTGTGACGCCGGGAATGGGGTGGCGTGGGCAGACGACAGCCAGGTCACAGCCATCGCCGCTTCGGTGGAACTGGACCGGGAGATGCCCCGTACCGTCCTGGCCATCGCTCGCCATCGCACGACATTGGTGCGAGACCTGGGTGGCAGCCGTACGTGCTTGCAGTGCAGCAAGCCGTTCACAGTCACAAGAGCCAAGGCCCAGGGCTTGTGCTCCCGCCAGTGCCAGATCGACAGCATGAAGGGCCGCAACCGGGCGCAGGGGCAAGAACACGCACCCTGCATCGTGTGCGGCGGCAAGACAAGCAAGCCGGGCGTGCTCCGGTGCCGACAGTGCTGGACCCTCCGGGGGTCCGAGGAGAAGGGAACCGATGAGGGATCTGACGGAGGATGAGCGAGACCGGCTGGTCGAAGTGCGGGAGCGCCTGTCCCACTTCGACAGCGAGGCCCACGCCGAGCGCCGGACCCAGGAGAAACTGTGGCGACGGCTGGTGAAGGCGGGGGTGTCGAAGTCCGAGATCGCCAGGATCTCCGGCGTGTCCGCCACCGCCGTGCGGGTGCGCCTCACCCGCACGGCCCCGAGCGTGCCCGCCCGTGGCTCCGGTGGCCGACGCCGCTGATGCCCAGACAGCCCGACGAGATCGGCGTGACCTTCACGCCGGAGGAGCGCCGCCGCCTGATGGTGGCGTGCCGGGCGCTGCGAACGTCCTACGTGGAGTTCGTGCATTTTGCCACCATGCAAGCCATCTCGGAGTGCGAGGGCTACGCCTCGGACCAGGCCGAGGTGGACGCCTTCTATGAGAGGATGAGGGATGGCCGAGCTGCCTACTGACCCGATCACCGAGCTGGCGGCGACCGCCATCCAGATGCACGAGCTGTACGAGTCCTACCTGCAGGCGGGCTTCACCACCGACCAGGCCTTCGCCGTGGTGCTGACCATCATCGGAGCGGCCACGGCCCACGGCCTGCAGAACCCCACCCCTCCGGAGGCCTGATGGCCCCCCTGGCCAGAGCGGAGCGCATGGAGCACCGGGTGCGGGACGTGCTCGCCACCATGGAGAGCCTGCTGGCCCCAGCCCCCACCCGAGGACGAGGGTCGGTCATCGCCGACCTGGTGAAGCGGGCCGAGGAACCATCCGTCATCGACGGCTACCCACGTGGAGGTGGGGGTGAGCGGGTGTCAGGGAGCGGTGACGCCGACCCCACCATGGCCACGGTGGCGGCTCGCCAGGCGGACGTGTGCGGGCGCTGCATCGACGGGCTGATCCTCCGCAGGGACGGGAGCACGTACACCTGCCCCCAGTGTGGTGGGAGTGGGCGCAGGTGGGCCGACCCGGTGGCCGACGCCATCGCCGAGATCGAACGCCTGCTGATCGCCGCCGCCCGGCAGGCACGGGACATCGACCGGCAGCGGGCGAAGATCAACGCCACCACCCCGAAGGTCGGGCGCACCTCCAGCCTCCAGGGGAACTGCGTGGTGTGCGGCGTGATGGTCACGGGGGCGGCGGAGGACCGGCTGAAGCGGGGCATGGACAACGCCTGCTACCTGGCCTGGGGGTCGTGGAAGATCAAGAACGAGACCGACGATCCCGGTGCGGACTTCCACCGCTTCACCATCTGGCGGCAGGACAAGCTGGCCGAGAAGGAGCGGGCGGAGCACGAGGCGGCGGAGCACGAGCGCCGTGCCGGTCGGCGTTGACAGCGTGACACCCGGCTGGTACAACTTCCGTATGGCCTAGATACCTGACCTGCAGCCCGAGAAGATCTACGTCGTCGTGAAGGACGACCTGGAACCGGGCCAGCAACTAGCCCAAGCCACACACGCCGCCTTCCAACTGGCCGTGCAGTGGCCCGCCCGAGTCGCCGACTGGTACTGGGACTCCAACTACCTGGTCGTGCTCGCCTCCCCCGACCCCCTCTCCCACGTGGAGAAGGTCGGCACCCGCTCCGTGGTCGTGGTCGAACCCGACTACGAGGGCCAGCCCGTCACCGCCGTGGCCTTCCTGCCGTCCGAGCGGGCCGTGCGATATCTGTCTCACCTACCCCTGGCGCTGAAGGAGCGGGCCATGGCGTGACACCCATGCCCCTGGGGTGGTCAAAGACCCCAGGGGCACCAGCCCCCGTAGCTCAACTGGTAGAGCACTCCCGTCTAATGGGATCGGTTCCGGGTTCGAACCCCGGCGGGAGCACCACAGACGCAACAAGGCCCCCACCACGAGGGTGGGGGCCTGTCGCACTCAACGAGCAGTGGAGTGGAGTCAGTCTAGAACGGCTGGGGTGCCACCGGAAAGCCCGAGGCCCACACGGCGGCGCACGCATCGGTGCCCACCCACTTCACCCGCCAGTTCCCCGAGGCCGAGGAGGTGTCGATCTCGGCGGTGTACACACCTGTGGACAACCTGGTGATGACCATGCCCACCCCGTACACGTACTCGGTCAGGGCGCCTGCCCCGTCGATGATGGTGAGCGTGACGGTGGTGGGGTCCACGGCAGGCCACTGGTTGAGCGGCTGGCCGGGGACGGGGTTGCGGAACGTCACCCCTGCGGTGACGCCGTTGCCCTGGTAGAGGGGAGAGGGGAGCTGGGCGATGGTCATGGTGATCTCCTACGAGAGGTAGCCCTGGGCGCTGGATGGGTCCAGGGTCCCGGCAGCGTCGGGTGCAGCCAGGGTCCCGGCGGCACTGGAGGCCTGGAGGGTGCCGATGGCCACCCCCTGGACGATGGGGACGATGGACGAGGCGGCAGAGGTGAAGGTGAACGTGACCGAGCCGCTGGCCGGGTAGTCCACCTGCAGGGAGCCGTGGGCCACAGAGGTGAACGTGAAGGTGGTGGTGGCCGTGGCGATGAGGGTGACGGCACCGATGGCCAGCGACGTGAACGTGGCCGACAGCACGCCCGTGGAGACCAGGACCGCAACACCTGTGGCCGATGGGGTGAAGGTGAAGATGTCCGCCCCCGACGAGGCGACGCCCACCGCCCCCGTGGCCGAGGGGGTGAAGGTGAAGTTCGTGGTGCCGGAGACAAAGCCGGAGGCCACACCCGTGGCCAGGTCATCGAAGGTGAACAGCACCGCACCCGAGGCGGCGATCCCCACCACGCCCGCCGCCGTGCTGGTGAAGGTGAAGGTGGTGTCCGCAGTGGAGGCGACCCCCACCGCACCGGTGGCCGAGTCGGTGAAGGTGAAGGTGTCGTCCCCGGTGGCGACCAGGCCGACTTCGCCCACCGCCACGTCCGTGAACGTGGAGGTCTGGCTACCCGTGGGGGACAGCGACCACGTGGCTGTGGCCGACGGCGTGAACGTGAACGTCGTGGCGCCGGAGCCGGGGGTTTCGACAGCGCCAGCGGCGGTGTCCGTGAAGGTGAAGGTCGTGGCCCCGGAGGCCGAGACACCGACGACGCCCGTGGCCGTGTCGGTGAAGGTGAACGTCGTGGCACCCGAGGTAGCGACGCCCACCACACCTGCGGCGGTGTCGCTGAAGGTGAAGGTGGTGGCGCCGCTGGCCCCCACCCCGACAGCGCCCGTCGCCGAGGGGGTGAACGTGAAGGTGTCGGCACCGCTGGCTGACACCCCCACCGCACCGGTGGCCGAGTCGGTGAAGGTGAAGGTGGTGGCACCGGTGGCCGGGACGCCTACAACACCTGTTGCGGAATCCGTGAACGTGAAGGTGTCGGCGCCTGTAGCTGGGACCCCGACTGCGCCTGCTGCGGTGTCGGTGAAGTCGAAGGTGTCGGCGCCGGTCCCGAGAGTCGGACCGATGACCACCGCCGCCGAACACCAGTTAGACGATGTCGCCACTGTCCACTGCGGGGAGGGGGAGGCCGTGGTGCTGTACGGCTGATAGGCGCTACCGTCCCGAAAACTGGCCGTCAAGTCCTGCCACGGCGAGGCGGGCGTGCCAGTGAAGGCGTTGGCCGAGCCGCTGTTGTTGACGGCGATGAGCATCTGGTTGGTGGCGGTGCCGATGGCCCCCGGCCCCGACGTGACGCCCGTTCCCGCCGCCGTCGGCGTGGCGAGAATCTGTCCAGCGTTGCCGACCTCGTAGCCGAAGGCGGAGTCACCCACCGACGAACTCGGATGGGTGATGATGGCGTTGGTCGCCCCGACCGCCCCGCCGCTGGCGTTGGCCAGAACCCAGATGGACACCTGCTCCAAACTGCCTGAGTTATTTTCGCTCACCAGTTCCGTCATCGACACACCGCCGACGGTGACCCCGGACGGCGCATTACCGACAAGGCTGCAAATGGCAACGATCACCAGGCTTCCCGCCGTAATGCCCAGGGGGAACAGAGGGGTGCCTGGAGTGGAGGGCGATGACCCGACGTATGCGCCGTAGACCGGCTGCTGGACGAGGTAGGGGTAGGCGGTGGTGAAGGACAGTTGGGCCTTGCCCGCCGCCCCCGAGGCCCCCGCCACGTTCCCGTTGCTGGACCGGAACGCTGCGCCGCCACCGCCACCGGCTGCGGTACCTGCGGTCAGCGCCAAACCGGCCTGGTTGGACGCACCATGACCGCCGAGGCCACCGGCCAGACCACCGCCCATGGCAGTTCCTGCGGTACCTGACGGACCGCCGCCCGCCACACCGGCACCACCTGGGCCACCCGCCGAGCCAGAGCCAGCCCCACCACCACCACCACCACCGTAGTTGGCTGCACCACCAGCACCGCCGTTGCCGCCGACGTTGATGGTCCCGCCCGTGGAACTGCCCGAGGACGGGGCGACGGTCGTGGGTGCTCCGGCCCCGATCGTGGCCGTAGCGCCCCCCGTGCCACCTGCGGCCACGACTGTCGTCGTGCCAAACGTGGAGTTGCCACCGGTCCCGCCCGCTCCGGTGCTGGCCGCACCGCCAGCCCCGATCACGATTGTGCTCGTGCCCGCCCCCGTGACAGTGACCCCGGTGGAGGAGGCGAAGGCTCCGCCCGCACCGCCAGCGCCTTGACCCGTAGTATTTCCGCCCACGCCGATGCCCGCCCCACCACCGCCGCCCCCGATCAGGGCGACGGTGACAGAGGTGACATCAGGCGGTGCCTGCCAGGTGATGGTGCCAGCGGTAGCGGGGGAAGTCCACGTTCCGCTGGCCATCAGCCGCTACTCCTCGGGGTCGTCCCCCGGACTCGGTGCCTCATCATCGTCCTCGTCCGTGGCCACAGCGGCGGGCATGGACCAGGTGCCATGCGCCACCGCTGAGAAGCCGACCTGGATGCCGTCCATCAACCGGCGATGGTGAGGGTGACGGAGGAGGTGAAGGTCACGTTGGCTCCCAAGGGGATCGACCCGCTGAGGCCCGTGGTCGGGCCTCCGCAGAGCAGCGTACCGCCCGTGTTGGCGGTGTAGATGGCAAACCACGGGATGCCGCCCGTCTGGGCCAGGAGCAGGGCGTAGGTCTGGGTGTCGTTGCTGGTCTGGTGGTCGGTGGAGAACGCCGCCCAGGTGATGGGCGGACGGCCCCCGGCCACGGCGGTGTAGGCCGTGCCTGCCACCAGCTCGGAGTAGCTGCCGTACGAGCCGCCGGTCCCGATGCCCATGTAGGCCCCGGTGCCGGTGATGGTGGCGATCATGGCCGTGGCCGTGGCCGTGGTCAGGTAGGTCAGCGACATCATGGCGTCCAGCAGTGCCGCCAGCTCCGCCGCCTTGGCGTACTCGGGGTTGACGAACAGGTGCTTGTTGCCGTGGGCGACGAACAGGCCGCTCTCAGTTTCTTCGATCATGGTGGTCCTTTCGGGGTCAGAGGCTTTCTAGCCAGGTGAGAAGTTGGCGGAGCCAGCCCACCACTTCGGGCGGTGGGGGAGGCGGGGTCGTAGGGGTAGGGGAGGGAGCCGGTGTGGGGGCTGGGGGCGCTGGAGCGGGCGGGGTGGGGGTTGGGACCACCGTGCCGCCCAAGGCCCGCAGGGCGGCGGTGAGAGCGTCGAACTGGGCGGTGAAGCCCTTGGCCTCGGCCTCCTGCTTGGTGACCACGGCGAAGGCCTGCCGGGGGCAGGCCTGCTTCCAGGCCAGGGTGGACAGTTGGATCTGGCCCCACGTGATCCAGCCGAAGGGGCCGGTCAGGGATTGCGCCGACTCGTAGAGGATGGCGTGGCCCTCCTCCGGGTCCGGCTCATCGCCGGGGCCGACGTCCCACTGCAGCCCGTTGCTGACCTGGGCGTCGGCCTGGGGGTTGAGGTCCACCCCCGCCACGATCACGTCGAAGAACTGGAGGGCGGCGTCCATCTGGCCCAGGGGGATGGCCACGAAGCCTTCGATGATGCCCTTCTGGAACAGCCAGAGCAGCCAGTCCCCGAGGTCCACGCCCGTGTCCTGGCCTCCGGTGTATTCGAAGTACAGGGTCACGATCTGGTCCGAGGTCATGGTGTTCGCCGCCAGGCTCAGCCCCACCAGGACGGCGGTCAGCATGTTGGCGTGGCCGGGGACGGCGGCGACCCCGCAGTCCCCTACCGGCTGGCCCCCGTTGACCGTGAGGGTGGGGTCCGGGCCGTTGCCCATCATCCCCCAGTTGGTGATGCCCTCCGTCTTGACGATGGGGTACACCGCCGGGACGAGGGTGAAGCCCACGTCTTCGATGGTGGCGAAGCGGGCGTGCTTCTCGGGGTCGAAGGGGAGCAGCCCTCGCTGGAAGGTGGTCATGCCTGCCCCCCAGGAACGGCGATGGGGGCCGGTCCTGCTGCCGCCGGGGGTGGCGTGAGCGTGGCGGTGTGCGTGAGGGCGTGGGCTGCGGCCTGCTGGTCGTTGAAGTCCGCCCGCCACACGACGGCGTCACGGGAGAGATGGTCGGCGTAGGTGGCCTTGCTGCGGGCCGCTGCCGTCGCTGCCGCCTGATGGACAGGGAGGACGAGAAGCAGGCCGCTCAGGGCCTGGAGTACCGCCTGCACGGCAGTGCTCAGGCTGGACCCGTAGAGCGGGGTGAGGATGGTGCCGACGGCACCGGCCAGTGCAGCGATGACGCTGGCGATGACCGGCCAGTTGAGTGTGATCTTGTTAGGCATGGGTTCCCTTTCTGGTTGTGGTCTCTGCGGGACTGCGGAGATCGGACATAGACTGACCCTCGCCCAGTTCGGTGGGGAAGCGGAAGCTGGTCAGAGTGTGCAGTTCGCCGTGGAGGTTCCGCAGTTCCCTGCGGAGCTTCTTCATCTCCCTGGTCTGCTTGGACTGGACATCGACATCTTGTTGGACGTGCTCATTGAGCGTGCTCTCTATGCGCTTGGTGATATCGCCGTTGGTCTGGGTATCACCGCCGTTCGGCGTGACCTGAGTGACCACCTGCTTCAGCGGGGTTGACAGCAGCTTGATCTCGTCGGAGATCCAGTCCTTCAGGGACCGGAACAGCGAGCGGAGCATCAGGCCCAGCGCACCGCAGATGAAGAACCCGATGACCACCTGGATGACCCAGGTGGGGATGGTGACGGGGGCCGTGGACACCGCCATCACTGCGCCCAGATGATGAAGTCCACCGCCAACGTCGGGGTGACGGTGGGGATGTCGGTGGTCTGCCCGTAGGCGTTGTCGGTGTCGCTCCCGTACGAGACCAGGAGGGTGCCGGGCTGGCCGTAGTTGGAGCTGTTGATGTACGCCGCCTCGGAGCCAGAGGTGGGCTTCACGTAGAACTCGGTCGCCCCGCTGTCGGTGCCGATGGTGTGGTGGTGCGACGGGATGTCCGACTCCAGCAGCGTGTGGGTCTCGCCGCCGTAGTAGTCCCCGGCGGTGCGGGCCGTGGTGCCGGTGTGCGTGCCGGTGCCCGCACCGATGATGGACACCGACCGGGTGTCCGGCAGGTTGAAGGTGGTCGATCCGTCGCCCACCCCGTAGGTGGTGCCGATGACGCCGAACAGGTCGGCGTACGTCGTGCGACTGATGGCCTGGCCGTGGGTCAGGAAGGCCCCGGCAGGGGCCGTGGTGCCGGGCCACTCCTGCATCCGCCCCACCTGGCGAGGCGTGATGAGGTACCAGTTGGACGCCCCCGAGATGAACTCGTAGCAGGTGCCGTACCCGAAGATGGCAACCTCGGCCTGCTGGGGGTAGCCCGAGCCGAGGTCCTGGCCGATGATCGTGCTGCCGCCCGTCACGGTGATGAAGACGGGGTTGGCCGAGGTGTCGATCTTGATGACCCGCATCCGCAGGCCCCGCTGGGGGGTGGGGAGGGTCTCCGTCACCGAGCCGGTGGAGGCATCGGCCAGCCGCACGTCGCCGGAGACCGGGGACACCGTGCCCGCCGTGTCCGTGGTCGGGACGTTCCACGCCGAGTCCGGGTACCAGGGGTCCACCGTGATGAGCAGGGTGGTGGGTGACCCACCCGGCAGGGTGAAGGTCATCAGGTACATGCCGGGGTCCGTCCAGAAGGACAGGTTCCCGTTGGCGTCGGTGGTCGGAGCCGCCACCGTGGAGGTGCGGGTCCAGTCCGAGTAGAAGCTGGGGGTGGCCCCGGAGGTCGTGCCGTCAGGTGTCTCCACGATGGTGGGGGCGTACCCGCCCACGGCCTGACCGTTGGGGGTGATGATGGCGTTGGGGCCGTAGAACCCGGCGTACCCGGTGTCGGGTGACTGCAGTGCCATGGTGTCTCCTAGAGGGGGTCAGCGGTGGTGACGGGGGTGCCACAAGTGATGGTGCCCTGTGCGGTGATGAGAAGGTAGTAGTCGTTCGGCACCCAGGAAGTGAGGGTGACGGTGGTGGCAGCGGCGAACGTGGGCGATGCCGCCACCTGGCCGGGGTTAGAGAAATCCTGGACGCCCTTGGTGAGGTACCCACCCGCAGCAGCGGTGACAGGGATCACGATCGTGACCAGCAGGTCGTATCCCGTGGTGTTCTGGATCGCCGTTCCGATGACGACCTGTCCGAAGGTTGTGGTAACGCTGTCCGTGTCACCCTGGGGGGTGGTGGTCACTCCTGGCGCACCAGTGGTCTGGAGGAGAATCCCGCTATCGGTGGAGAGGATGGTGACGCCGCCTCCGACTCCTCCGGTGTACGCATCGGCGATCTCAACACCATCGAATCCGGTGGACTGGATGAAGGCAGACGTGGTGGCTTCAAGGTCAAGAACGGCACCGGTCCAGGTGCCGTTGAACCCGGCCTCCTCCACGCTGATGGTGACGTCGCCGACCCCGTCCTCCGGGTCCAGCGTGACGTTGTCTCCGGCGATGAGCGAGGTGACCGGCACCACTGCCGTCACCGTGACTTCGCCAATCCCGTCCTCTGGGTCCAGCGTGACGTTGTCCCCAGCCAGGAGCTGCGTCACCCCTTGCAGGGCAGAGAGGATCTCTGTCCACTCCCCGTTCGACTTGACGTACAACTGCTGGCCCACGATGACGGGGGTGTCGGTCCGGAAGTAGAAGTCCCCGTCGTTGCCGAGGGCGATGGACGGGATGCCCTCGCCGCCCCACAGGGCGCCCGGACCCTGCACCCAGCGACGGCTGGCAGGGTCGATGTTGCCCAACGGGAGTGGGTACGGGCTGGCGGCTCCGGCCATCTTGCCCAGCACTACCCGGTCCGACCGGTTACGGGCGCTGCCCCGGTAGATCAGCACGACATCGCCCACCGTGGGCACGTACGAGGGCAGATAGCTGATGCCCGGCGACGGAGTGGCTGTCGGGTCTGCTGCCGTGGCGTTGAGGTACACGTCCACCGACGCCGGAGGTCCGACGTTCACGGCGGCGATGACGCCCCACTGGTGCTCGGCGTGCTCGTAGTTGCCGGTGGGCTTGTCGGTCTTCCGGGTGGCGGCGTGCTGCATCAGCCGGGCCTGGTGCTGGATGAAGGCGTTGCTCATGCTGGCGGTGGTCCGTTCGACAGGACACGGCCTGTGCAGTACAGGATGTCGGCGTAGTTGATGACCTGGGTGATGGTGTCCAACACCACCACCGCCTTGTTGAGTCCCACCCGAGGACGGTCGATGGTGACCACCGTGTCCACGTCGAAGATGGGGTTCGGGGCGGCGGCGATGGTGACCTTCCATGTGGAGGACAGCGCCTGGCTCAGGTCGTTGTTGGCGGTGGCCTGCGCCCCGATGTCAGTCACCAGCGAGGACTGGTCGAAGTTGGGCACGTCCCCCATGGGACCCCCGATGTACGTGGGGCTGGAGGGGTTGGTGTCCGCTGCCTCGGCCAGGATGGGCTGGCCCTGGGTCTGCAGGCCGTTCACGTACTTGGCGGAGTTGGCCGAGCCGGTGCCCTGCACCACGATGTCGTTGAAGACGCCGTCCCTGGTCATCACCGCCGAGACTTCGATGGGCGTGGAGTACGCATCACCGAGGAGGGCGGTGGACCCGGTGCCGTCCAGGCCCTGCACGGCGTTGCTGTCGTCGGTGAAGTTCCACGTGACCGGCAGGGTGTTCGGGTCGGGGATGGGGCGACCCACCACGATCCCCTGGGTGTCGAAGTACAGCTCGTACCCGATGGCTGCAGCCATGTCCAGCGCCGCCTGGAAGGGGTCGGACCCCTGGTCATAGGAAGCCACGGGCACCTGAGCAGAGGTGGGCACGATGTTGTACTGGAGCGGCTGCACCCCCACCTGCTGGTTCCACACCGAGTTGAGCAGGACCTGGATCTCGTTCACGAAGTTGCCACCGGGCGTGGCCGGGAAGTCGTAGGGGTTCTTCAGTGTCCGCTGGGCGATGGTCCAGCCCCGGTCGTACAACTGTAGGGTGACGGTGAGGTCGGCCATGGTGTCATCCACTGTGGTGGTGGCGACCACGAACAGCCCCATGGGAATCCACTCGTTCTCCGGCGTGCCCGGCAGGTTGTTGCCCGACGAGTTGATGGCGGTCTCCACGAACACCTCGGTGCCGAAGGGGGCCAGCAGGGAGCCGGGGTTGGCCGGGAGCAGGGGCGGGGGCGGGACCGTCGGGATCAGTTCGACGGTGATCCGGCCGGTGCGCCGGAACTCCGAGTTGCGGTCGATCGTGATGGTGCCGGTGGACAGGTTGGCCTCGTACGGCGACCCGACCACCTTGCCGTTCTGTAGGACGGTGAAGCGGGCCAGGACCAGGAGCGCCCCGTACCGCTGGACATCGGTGAAGGCAGTGGACGGTGGGTAGTTGAAGGTCATACCGGAGGCCTGGCCTGAGCCACCCACGTCACTGCCGTGGTGCGGTGCATGGCGGCGAGGGTGGACGGGAGGAGGCTGGAGTCCTTCACCTTGTTGCCGCTGCCGCCGCTCGCCCCGCCGGTCTGGGGACCCCAGCGCACGTACGCCGTGTCCACGGCACCGAAGGGTGACGAGATGAAGTAGGTGGTCTGGCTCTGCAGCATGTCCTGCAGGGAGGTGTAGGTGTCGGGGTCGAAGGTTTCGAAGGTGGCCTGGCCGTCCAGCCCGCCCATATTGGCCGCTACCACGTTCGGGTAGGCCTGGCCGGACACCAGGTGAGCGGTGGACTGCTCGGTCACCTGCGGCTCCCAGGCGATCGCCTGGGCGTTGAAGGCGGTGGAGGGATCGTTCGGGTCCAGCTCCCACCAGCCGTAGGTCACCAGGGTCACCGAGTCGGAAGTGTCGATGGCCGAGGCCACCCACACCCCGCCGACGAAGTCCACCACCTGGAGGCTGTACGTGTACGCCTGCCCAGGCACCGCCTCGTAGTCGGGCACGGCGATGCCGCCACCCACGATGAGCAGCGGGTTGGTCAGCGACGCCCCTCGCACGTACGCACCGTCCGACCGCTGGAGGATGGCGTAGCCACTGATGCCGCCCCCGGTCTGGCCCGGTCCCCACGTGGTGGTGTTGCCAGGCATCAGGCCGATGTCAGTGACGTAGTGGACTTCGCTTCCCCCGCTGGTGCCGATCTGGACCAGAACCTTCACGTAGACATCGTTCGGTCCAGTCGTCCCAGTGAACACTGCCTGGGTCGGACCCGAGGAGTTGTCCGTGATGTTGGGCGAGGTCCACACGTTGGTCCCACCCATGCCCGCATCGAAGAAGAAGGCTGACACGCTGCAGAGCCGCCCGGTACCGGCGCTTTCGAAGCTCGCCATCAGGGAGTACTCGGTGTTGGGGCGGCACCCGTTGAGAACGTTGAGGTACGGACTCATGGAAGGAGGGGCGGAGACCGGGGTGACCGCCAGCCCACTCGGCCCGCTGGCCAGCGTGCAGTCACTGGTCGGGGTCCAGTTGCCCAGGCCGAGCGTCGGGTCAGCGTCGTCCTGGAGCAGGAGGTTGCCGATGGCATTCCCTGCTGTGATGAGGATGAGTGGGCACCCGGTCGTGCCGTCGGTGCCCGCCGTGGCTGTGGGCGTGGCGTTCGTGGGGGCCGTGTACGAGGTGGTGGCGGTGGTGTACGCCCACGCCGACTGCAGCCCGTGGGTCTCGGTCACCATCACGTAGAAGTAGTACGTGTCCCCGGTGGGTAGGTAGAGCGGGATGTCGTGCAGGTTCACGTCGGTGGCGTTGCTGCCCACCTGGCCCGAGTCGAACAGGCTGGGGCTGACGCCCGGCGTGAAGCCGCCGATGGTGGCCTGCGCCGAGTTGTAGATGCACAGCCGCCACGAGGTCTGGCTGGTGCCAGGGGCGAACACGGTGCTCCACACCACTGTCGGGCAGGCATTGTCGATGGTGCCGGTCGGCAGGTACACCGTGACCACCGGGACCTGCTGGGCGGTGACCAGGGCGTAGGAAGCGATGGGGCCGGTGCCGTTGGCATCCTGGCTGGCGATGGACCACTGGTAGGCGTACCCGTCCGAGAAGGCCCCCGAGGGGAAGGTGTACGTCCAGATCGGCCCGACGTTGGTCAGCGTGCCGTGGGTCGGCGACGTGCCGTTGACGTACGGGGTGGCCTGCCACGCCCCCGTGGTGGAGTTCCAGAACTGCTGCATGGTGGAGTTGTTGACCAGGCGGTCGAACACCCACCCCGTCTGAGTCAGCGACGACCCGGCCTGGCCAGGGTTGTACTGCCACGAGAAGGCGGGCGTGCCCGACAGGTCCTGGTAGCTGCCGCTGATCGGCGTGCGCAGCGTGGGGGCCAGAGGGAACGGGGCGAGGGAGCCGCCGAAGACGAGGACGCCCATTAGTAGATTCTCCCGGCTCCGGCCCGCATGGACGTGAGCGCCGCCTGGGCGAACTGGTGGGCGCTGTCGGTCTCCACGGCCTTCTTGATAGCCGCCGTGTCCCCACCGGGGGCGGATATTTGGAAGGTGGCGTTGACGATCATGCCGTGGCCGGTGATGGGGGAGGCGAGCGACGCCGGGTGGACGGTCGGCACGGCTCCGTTGACGGCTGCGCTGACCGTGCCCGCCTTGGCGTGGATGCCCTGGACGAGACCGGCCATCCAGTCCTCGCCGAGCTGGGCGAACAGCAGGGAAGGGGAGTGGGTGTTGGTCGCCGCCTTGGCCTGGGCTAGAGCGTTGGCGGCGGCGGCACCAGCGGCCTGGCCGACGGCGCCAGCGGCGGCGTTGATGCCGCCCTGCAGCCCCTGCATCATCGACACGCCTGCGCTGTAGAAGCTGTTGCGGATGGCCCCGGAGTTGACCGCCGACTCCATGTTGTTGACCAGGGAGGTGAGCATCCCGACGATGGGACCGTTCGCCCCGTAGATGGCGACGGGCAGGTTGGACAGGGCGGTGGAGACCTTGCCGACCGAGTCCGTGATCCCCTGTAGAGCGGGCTGCGTTACCGACTGGGAAGCGGTGGCCGCACCGCTGATGGCCTGGAAAACCTGGCCGACCTTGCCGAACAGGACCATCAGGTTGTTGAGGTCGCCGAACAGCGACTTCCAATCGTGGAACTTGTCGAAGTCCCGCTTGGTCTGCTCCAGCCCCACCATGATCCACGGCAGCGAGTTGTTGAGGGTGAGGATGGCGCCGAGGATGTTCTGCATCCCGGCCACGGTGATGTTGGACGAGTTGGTAGCCAGACCCGAGAAGGCGGTGAACACGTCGCCCAGCTTGTTCAGTGTGGTGGTGATGTTCCCGAGCTGCGTGTTGACCGACTGTGCGCCGGGGGTGCAGGTGTTGGCAAAGGACATGAACGACGTGGTCATCTGGCTGATGCCGGACACCAGCCCAGGTGCCGCCAGGATCACCAGGGTGATGGCGTTCTCAATGGCCAGCAGGGCGCCGACCGTCACGCCCTGGGCGGACTGGGCCGTGCGGGCGATGGTGTCGAAGACGTGGCCCAAGTTGCCGATCTCGGTGCCGATGGTCTGCAACGACTTGTTGTTGGCCAGCCCCTTGAAGGCATCGGACACCCCGTTGATGTCACCGATCAGCTCCTTCGACATGGACCCCGACAGCGCCTTCATGGCAGCGGTGATGATGGCGACGTTGGCACCGACGTTCTTGGCGCTGGCGGCAGAACTGCCCAGCGTGTCGAAGACCTTGCCCAGGTTGCCGAACATGGTCTTCAGCGTGTTGATCGCCGATGCTGCGTTCTTCTCGTTCGACAGCGAGCCGAAGGCAGCAGTGATCTGGGTCGCCATGCTCTTGGCAGCGTTGATGGCCGGACCCGTGGAGGTGGTGATGCCGTTGGCCAGGCCGACACCAAGCATCTGCCCGTACCCGGTCGTGATGGTGGACGGGGAGGCGATGCCCAGCAGGGAGCCGAGGCCACCCAGGATGGAGGAGGCGACCTTCTTCACGGTGCTGGCGATGGAGCCGATCATGGACTCCACCCCATGGACCAGGCCTTCGATCAGGTTGACCCCGGCGTTCCACAGAAGCTGGCCGAACCCGGCCACGTAGCCCAAGATCTTCTCGGGCAACTCCACGAAGATGTCGTAGACCAGCTTCACGTCGGCCTTGATCCCCTGCCACAGCCAGTCGGCTGCAGTGACAATGGCGTGGAACACATCCACGATGACCCCGTAGGCGTCCCGCACCACGTCCTTCACGATGCCGAAGGCCTCCTGCCAGTGAGTGGCCAGGCCGATCAAGGGGAAGGCGACGGACAGGAGGGTCCCGATAATCCCGTCGTGGAAGATGTTGTCGATGAAGTGCCAGGCATCCAGCACCCAGTTCTTGATGTCGGTCCACACCTGGTGCCAGTGGGTAGCCAGGTAGATGATCCCAGCCACCAGGACGGCGATACCTGCGACGATACCGAGGGTGGCCAGGTTCTCGGCCACGAACGCTGCGGTGGCGCTGGCGATCATCACGGCGTTCTCGGCCACGAACGCTGCTGCAGCAGCGGCGTGTTCGGCGATGAAGACGACGATGGCCTTGGCTCCCTCGGCCATCTGCTTGGCGAAGTCGGCGATGAAGGAGGCGGCGTCGGAGGCGAAGCTGACGAAAGCGGTCTTCCCTCGTGACGCCCACTCGCCGATCTTGTCTCCGGCGGCGCTGACGAACGAGCCGATGGCGGTGGCCGACGTAGAGGCCCACTGCTTGATTGTGCTCCCGGCGCTGTTGGCCCACGCCTTCAGCTTTCCGAGGTCCGGCATCTGCAGGAAGCCCTCGTCCCCGCTGTCCTTGATGCGAGAGAAGATGTTGGAGGCAAGTCCACTGATGGTGGATCTCAGATCGCTCATCCCCTTGACGGCCAGGGCCTTCATGCGTGCCCAGTGGCTGGCCATCTCGTCCTCGGCTGCGCCCTCACCGCCCAGCAGTGCGTTGTCGGCATCTCCCGCCGCCGCTGCCGTCCCACCACCCTTGAACAGGTTGGCGAGGCTGCCACGAGCCGCCGCCGCCTTGGCCGTGGCGTACTCGCCCAGCGACTTGGTCAGGTCCTGGAGACCCGTGATCTTGCCGATGCCACCGATGGCCTTGGCAAACAGACCAGCGTCCTTTGCCGCTCCCCCGAACAAGGGGACGAGCACACCCATCTTGGCGGCGAGCAGGGTGAAGCCGACCAGCTCTGCCCCGCCGGGGATAGCAGAGACCAGGGACAAGATGCGGGTGATGAGGGCAAGGACCAGGGTGGCCAGCTTGATGAAGGTGGGAGCAGCCTGGAGGTAGACCCCGCTGAGGACGGTCCCGAGCTTCACCAGCACGGTGATTAGCTCCAGCACTTCCTGCTTGTGCCCACGGAACAGAGCGCCGAGGCTGGAGTTCTTCCCCGTGCTGTCCAGGGCCGTATGGAGCTGCTGCAGGTACCCGGTCAGCTTCTGGATGATGCCGCCACCCAGCCCAGCGGTCAGGCCGAACAGCTTGGCGATGTCCTCCACCAGAACCTTGATGAAGTCTTCCCAGATGTGGAACAGGTTGACCAGCTTCTGCACGTCGCTGATCCACTTGTCGAAGCCGGTGGTGTTCTGCTTGGTGAAGAACTTGTCCAGCGCCTCCATGAACTTGCCGGTCTGCGGGGCGAGGTAGGCCATGGTCTTACCGACCAGTTCGAAGGCGTTGGTGAAGACGCCGATGGCGGTCGGCAGGTCCTTGGAAAACTGCTTCTCCAGGGTGGTGAAGATGCCGAGGCCACCCTGCCCGCCGGGGTTGTCCAGCCAGGTGAAGAACGGCTGCAGGTCCTTCTTCATGGTGGCCATGTTCTCGGTGGCGAACTTGCCGATGGTCGGCAGGAACTTCTGCGCCACCCCCACCAACTGCGTGAGGATCTGGGCACCGATGGCCTCAGCCGGGCTGGTGAACTTGTCGAAGGCGGTGTGGAAGGCACTTGCGGCGTTGGACAGCCCAGCGATGGCCTTGACTGTGGCGGGGGCGATCCCGGCCATGTCCTGGTTCAACTGGTAGGTGGCCAGCGCCGCTTCGGTGGACCCCTGCCCGTACACGGCGATGGCCTGGTTGAGGGCGTTCATGTCGGCGGTGTACTTCTTGGCGTCGCCGATGGCCTGACCGATGCCCGCCATGTCCGTGCCCATGCCGACACCGGCCACGCCCAGGGCCGTGCCCCCGAGAGCCAGCCCGCCCAGCCCCGCACCAGCGGCGGAGCCGAGCAGACCCACGCCGGTCATCGCCAGGTGCTCGGCACCGAAGCCCGCCATGCCCAACACGGACCCCGCTGCGGCCATGGCGGGGATGCCGAGGAAGCCACCGCCGAGGTTGCCGCCCTTGCCCCACCCGAGAGAAGCCAGGGTGGCTCCCCACCCGATGCCGCCGCCCTTGTCGCCGCCCCCGTCCAGGACCGAGACACCGGGGGAGACTGCCTGGGTCAACGTGGGGATCTTGGCCAGGGACAGCGCACCCTTCAGGGCGGCGATCTGGGCCAGGGCCGGGTTGATGTCGGCCTTCACCGTCATGGTGGCGGGGTCCCTGGCGAGCAGCGCCTTCAGGACGGTGATCTGCTCCCAGAACGGGGCGGAGTCCGCACCCAGCTTGGAGTTGGCCACCTGGCTGGCGAAGGACCCGAGAGCGGCCTGCGCCTGCGCCAGCTTCCGCACCAGCAGGGTGTCGCTCCCGCTGATCTTGGTGTCCGTGTCGGCAGGCAGGGTGGCGATGGCGGCACGCAGGGCTTCGATGTCCTTGATGTCGTCGCCTGTGGCCGTGTTGATGAAGACGTTGAACGACTCGGCTTGCAGATCCTGCAGTCGGCCCTTCAGGTAGCGCAGCTTGGACAGGGCCGAGGTGGAGTCCAGGGTGACGACGGCCTCAGCGGTGGTGTCCGAGAAGTCCACCAGCATCTTGTAGGCCTTGGTCAGCGCCACCGTCAGCAGCTTCAGGTCGGCGTCCAGCTTGGCCGTCCAGGTGGAGTCTTCGAAGTCGCTCAGCAGGGCGTCGGCCACGGCCAACGTTTCGATCAGCGGCTTCAGCGAAGCCTCCACTGACACCTGCTTGCCGATGGCCGTCTGCGCTGCGGCGAGCGCCGCCTGCAACGCTTCGATGTCCACCCCGAGACTGACATCGGGGTGCTGGGACGTGAAGGTGTCCAGCAGTGTCTGGGCAGTCAGAAGTCCCCGCCGAAGCGGGGACAGGTCGGTGTAGAGCTTCACCGTGGGCTTCAGGTCTGCGTACGCCTGCAGGTCAACATCGGCCTCGCCGATACCGGCGAGAGCGTCGGAGGCATTGACCCCGAGATCGGTGCGCCAGGTCTGCTGTGACCACTGCCACAGCTTGTTGTCGGCCACCTCCAGGTAGTCCAACAACCCGGTCATGTCTGCCGACAGCTTCGCCCGCCAGGTGGAGTCGCTGTACTTCCACACCAGGTTGGTGGCCAGCTCGGTGTTGGTGACGACCTCGCTGAGGTCTGCACCCAGCTTGGCCTGAGCACTGGCCTTGTCGAAGTCGGCCAGCTTGGAGTTGGCGACGGCGACGGCCAGTGCGAACTCGGTGACATCCGCACCCAGGTTCGCCTGGGCCTTCTCCTTGGCGAAGTCGGCCAGCGCCGTCTTCGCCTCGCCCAGCTTGTCCAGGAAGTCGGAGATGTCGCCTGTGACGTTGATGACGACTGGGGGCAGGTACCCTTCTCCGGCCATGGCTAGCTCCCAGCGATGACAGCCGTCATCTTCTCCAGTGTGATGCGGATAGCCGGTGCGTCTTCCAGGTCACGAGCAGGCTTCATGTACGGCTCGGGGTGCTGGTAGACGTGGTCCGTGCGGACCCGCTCACCGAAGATTTCGAAGATCATCCACCCGCCCACACGCTTCGGGTCGATGGGACCGCCCAGTTCCCGCTGCCGCCCGTAGATGGTGGTCGGCCCCACGTCGCCCGTGTAGATCCCACCGCTCCCCACTGCGGGTGTGGGGACGATGGAGTCACGGAGCGTGCCCGGTGGGTCGGTGGCGTTGCCCTCCGTGCCGATGGGAGCGAAGCCCTGGGCCTTGTCCTGCAGGTCGGCCAACACGGCGTTCACCGTGTCCCGCATACCGTCCCGTGCCCGTGCCCCGAGAGCGGTCAACGCAGCGATGGTCTCGGCGGCGTCGATGCTCACTGGCTATCCCGTGCCCGCTTGATGGCTTCCTCCTGCATCTCGTTCTCCATTCCTGCGAAGGCGAGTGCGAAGTCCACCACCAGGGCTGGCTCCTCCAGGTACTGCTCGTGGGTCAGCCCGGCGTAGAGCTTTCGGTAGCAGTGCTCTCGCCATCGCTCGGCGTACTCGGGATCAACTGGGGTGTTGCTCCGTCCGTCGATGGCCCATCGGAGGACCTGGAGCTTCCAGTAGGGTTTTTCGTCCCCGGCTGGGCGTCGAAGTTGGTCTCGGCGGCGATGGCGGTGGGCAACCCACCGATGGCTGCATCCAGCGCATCGTAGAGATCGGCGGGAAGGTCGCCGATGGTCTCCATGGTGGGGAGGGGATCGGGCAGGCTCCAGGACTGGAGCACTGCGACAACCGTCGCCTGCCGCAGTTCCAGGAGTGCGAGGGACTCCTGCCAGGTGAGGTGGACATCGCCCATCTCACTTCCCAGGCGAGCCTGCATGTCCTCCTCGGACTCGCCTTCCAGCTTGCCCTCCGACACTGCGTCGGGCATCTTTTCGATGGCTGGCCCTGCCGCCATCGCCGCTGCCTTGATGAGGTTGCGGTCTCGTCCCCGCAGTTCCTCCTGATCCCGGAGGATGGCAAAGCCTCCGGGGAGTTCCACTCTGGTGGTCATGCTGGTTCCCTTCTGGTTGGTTCCCTTGTGTTGCGGTCAGATCACGGTGCGTAGGCGGTGTCCACGGCGTTGGCCACGGTCACGACCACAGGGCCGACGCCACCTGCGCTACCGAGCTGGTCGTCGGTGGACGGCAGCAGTTCGAACTCCACCGGCACCGTCACGTACTCCTTGGAGCGGTCGATCTCACCGGTCTTGAACTGGCCGTTGCTGGCGTGGATGTTCAGGACCGAGCCGGTCTTCTGGTCGAAGATGGTGAAGTCGAAGGACTGGCGGATGGCGTCCAGGAACCGGTTGAGTTCCGGCGACCCGCTCTGCTCCACAAAGGTGAACTTCCCGCTGGCCGACAGCGTGGTGGCCAGGTAGGTGAAGTACTCCTGCTGGCCGGTGAGGGCCGGGATGGGCTTCACGTTCCGCTTGAAGTCGAACTCCCAGTCCATGACCGTCGGGGTGTAGTCGCCCCCGATGAGGGAGTAGAACGACCACGGAGCCGGGGTCTGGATGCCGGTGTAGTCCGGGGTGTAGGGGTAGCCGACGAGCTGGCTCGGGTCCACCGAATAGGCGGCGGCGGGGTTGCCCATCCAGTTGCAGGTGTAGTCCACCAGCGACGTGCCGTTGCCCTTGATGTTGAGGCCGTCCAACTGGGCACCCGTGATCTGCCGCCACTCCTCACCGTCGAAGTCAGTGAGGGTCGCCGACACCGGCTGGTTGCCGGTGGAGTCCGCCGAGTTGAGCAGGCAGTACTCGTGACTGTTGAGGATCGTCACCGTTTCGCCGATGGCGTGGTTGTAGATGAACGGCTGGTTCACCGTGACCGTGTCCGTGGCGATGCTGAGGACCTGCTTGGTCTCCAGGTTGGCCGGGTAGGTGGACGACCCGAAGACGAGCCAGGTGCCGTCGCTGATACCGGTCGCCGACGACAGGAGTGCCGTGGTGGCAGCGGGGACAATGGCGTCCGCACCCACGGCCACCGGGGCACCGGCAGCAGTGAAGTCCGCCTCGTAGCCGAACTCGCAGAGGAGCAGCGTCGGGAACGTGTCCAGGTACGGCGGGGCGTTCCACCCGTGGGCGTCGTACCGGATGCCGGTGACGAGGTCGTAGGTCATCACCATCGACCCCTGCAGGGTCTGGTCCGGGATGAGCATGAGGTCGGGCTTGTACTTCGGGGCCTTCATGGGGAGCCACACAGTGGGGGCTTCACCCGTTCCACGGGTGCCCTCCAGTGCGAGGCCCATCTGGGTCTGTGCGACCGGGTAGGCGATTCCGTTGAACGACATGGTTACTCCTCTGTGCTGTCGTCCGGCTCATCGCCGGAGTCGGGTGTGGGGACTGCGGGTGCTGCGGGAGCCGGGGGCTGTGGCGGTGATGCCGGTGCCAGAGGCGGTGTGCCACCCTCCACCGACAGGTGGGGGTTGCTGAAGCCCTCGGGCAGGTCGGTCTCTGCCGACTCGCCGGGGTCCAGGGTCAGACCACGGTTGGTGCCGAGGTTGACGAGTGACGGCCAACTGCGCCGCATGGAACTGGTGTTGGTGACACGGGCCATGGGGGTGTCCTTTCTCAGACGCCGGTACCGATGATCTGCTCCCAGGCTTCGAAGCGGATCACGCCGTTGATGAACACGGTCGTGCCGTCGGCACTGGTGAATGGTGTGGACTGCTGGGTGGTCACACCCGCCTCGTACTCACCCGCCGACCAGACGACCTCGGGGGCCGAGAGCGTCGGGTTGTTGCGGACGTAGGGGACGATGGCGTCCACCACGGAGTCGAAGTCGATCTGGGCCTGCACCGGGTCACCCGCCCGGTTGGCGAAGAACAGTTCGACCACGACCGGGTGGATGTTGAAGTCGTTGACCGACGTGCGCCCGGTCAGGGTGAACAGGTTGCGGCGGTCGGGGCCGGGCAGATTGACCACCAGCACGCAGCCGGAGCCGAAGTCGTTTTCGACGTAGAACCCGGCGGCGTTCATCTCGTAGTCCTGCTCGCTGATGTAGCCCCGTGCGGGGTACACCGAGCCGACGAGCGGGAACTGAGCGTCGGTGAAGGCCTGCGTGACCGCTTGGCGAATCGCTCCCTGCCCCATCAGCTGTGCAGGAAGGTCGTGCGGTAGGGGTGCAGGATCATGCAGGCCGCTTCGAAGTCGCCGAGGGCACCGGCACGGGACATGGCCTTCTGCTGCTGCGGCGAGGCGGTACCGATGGAGCCGGGCAACTGCTGCGCCCTCATGCCCTGGGTCTTGATGAGCACGTTCACCATGGAGATGGTCGCCTGTTCGATGTCGTCGGGCATCGCCGTCACGTTGATGGCGTCGGGAGCCTCGGGCACCGTGTGGTCGTACTGGAGCGGAGCGGCGAGCGAGAGCGTCAGGCTGTCGCTGGCGGCGGCGAGCGTCACGGTCTCGGTGTTCTGCCCGTCCTTGATCGTGAGTTGGGACCCGGCGTAGGCCCCGTACAACTGGGTGGCACCGGGGACTGGCGGGGCGACGACGAGCGTGCTGTCTCCCTCGGCGGCGTCTGCCGCCAGGGTGGAGTGCGGCCACCCGGACACGTAGCTGTAGACCGCCATCACCATGCCGTTGACCGACGGCCAGGGGCCGTACCAGCCGGTGGGGTTGCCCGAGTCGTACACGGCGGGGAGGGTGATCGTCTTGCCCTGGAGCACGACGTTGCCTGCCGTGTTCGGGCCGATGTCAGTGAGGTTGCCGGGGGTGCCACCGAGGGCGATGCCCACGACCTCCCGCACCGGCTTCAGGTTGCAGATGAGGACGATGCTGCCGTCCGGCTTGATCTGCACCAGATCCTGCTCCACGGTGACCGATCCGGCGAAGGACCCGTCCCCACCGTGGAAGCAGTGGCTGTCTACCCAGGCCGAGGCACGGGAGATGATCTGGGCGAGGCTGGCGGTGGAGTCCACCTGCGTGTCGTTCGACCCGATGACCAGCCCCCTCGTGCCGACCGAGGTCGGTGCGAAGCGGTACCAGGAGGGCGTGATGTACGAGACCTTCCGGCCCTGCTGATACGTGGACGGAGCGACGACGGGTGTGGCGAATGGCGTGGGGACGAAGGCCATGGTCTCTCCGAGCTACTCGGTGTCGGCTGCGGCCTTCTTGGTCCGGGAAGCCTTGGCGGGTGCGGCGGTCTCCTCTGGAGGGAAGGGCGACAGCCCCTCGTTCCAGCCAGGCATCCGCAGGAAGTAGGCGGCGACATCGTCGGGCACCGAGAAGGTGCCGGACTCGTCGGCGGTGAACTCCCCACCCTCGGGGGTGGAGTCGAACTGTCCCTCGGGCACGGCGATGGAAGCGGTGCCACTGGGCTTCATCAGCGCCTCCCGGCGCTTCACCGACCCCTTGTCGGGGTCCAGGACCCAGCGGTCCTCAAAGGTGGTGTGGACGTGGTAGATCTGCATGAAACGTGGGTTCCCTTCTGGAGAGGTGCCCGTCCCATGGGTGCGCCGAGGGAACCACACGGCGCACCCACAGGACGAACGATGGTGATGTCAGCCGACGTTGCCGATGATGGCCTGTGCCACGGGGGCACGGTTGACCAGGGTCTCCATCGACCGGATTTCGAAGTCGTAGCGAGGTCCGCCCCCGAGGTTGCCGGGGTTGTAGTTCGCTGCGTAGTCGAAACGCATGGTGTCGTACTGGCACCGGACCTCGTACACGGTCCCGATGTTGCTACCGGGGAACGGCACACGGTCGGTACGGGCGATGATCGTGCCCGGAGCCACACGGGGGTGGACTTCGATCATCACGGGGACACCACCGGCGGCACGGTTGATGTACCGCCCGATGTAGCCACCACCGGCCAGGTTGGTGCGGGCATCCGCATCCGTCGGCGGCAGGAACGTGGTCGCCGAGCCGGACGACAGGATCTGGCGGGAGATCTCGTCGGCCTGCAGGGAGTTGACCATGTACGCCGTCGGCGAAAGCTGCACCGATGCCCACAGGCTGTCGTTCACCTCGTCCAGGAGGTCGATGCCGCCACCCGAGAGGGTGGGGGCTGCGCCGCCTGCATCCAGGAACGTCGCACCCGATGCCGTCCCGCTACCCGGCGTCACGGGGCCGGTGGCTCCGTAGTCGCCCAGGGTCGATGCGAGCACCCCGTTGTAGTAGTTGGACGAGAACGACGTGTCGCCGCTGGTCGGAGCCGCACCCGAACCCGCCACAGGCGGGGTGGTCAGAGGCGTGACGCCCTGGCCGGGGAGAAGCGTGGACAGCAGCGGGCAAGCCGCAAAGGTGCTGGCCGGGATGACCGTCGGCGCACTGCCGGGGATGGCCGTGATGACGATGCTCGCCACCGTGGTCGTCCCGACGTAGTACTGCGCCGTGGCCGTGGCCGAAGCGCCCACGTACCAGTCGTAGGCCACCGCACCCTTGATGGCGGCGTGCGACGCCGTCACCGTGTTGGTGGCAGTACCCGACCCCGTGGTGAGCGTCGCATCCGCCGAAGCGATGGTGGACCCACCTTCGAAGTAGTTGGCACCGGACCGTGCGGCCATGCGGACATGGACGGCGGTGGAAGCAGCGATGCTCCCGCCCGTGGTGGCGGTGGCCAAGGTCGGGGCCGACGGGGTCCCGAGGGACCAGGCCTGGCTGTTGATGATGTTCATGTCCTGGGCGATGAACAACTGGTTGAGGGTCTGAAGCTCACCCTGGGCCAGAGCATCGACGTAGTTGCGGGCGACCGCAACGGCGTCCAGGGTGACACGGCCCGCCTTGGCCAGAGGCCGGTAGGGGGCGTAGACATCCTGCTCTAGGAACTGAGTCATCGAACCGGCGTAGTCAGCACCGACGGCGGCGCTGTACTGCGACGAGTTCTGGTTCAGCCAGGTGCGCCACAAGGCGACCTGCGAACCCTCCCCGGCGATGACCCGAGGGAACGCCGAGGTGTTGTTACGGGCCGGGACGTTGACCGGAACCAGCGAGGTGAACCCGCTGAGATCGACGCCCTGGACCCCTGTGCTGACGAGGATGCCGCTGGTGGCCTTGCGGAGCAAGTCCAGCGTTTCCTTCGACAGACCTTCCAGGTCTGCGCTCATGTTGAAGTCTCCTGACTTCTCGGGTGTGGCCGTGGCCACACGAGTGGTGGTGGTGTCAGATCTGGCCCGACTCGTGACCGGCGATCAGCCGGGCGAGGGTCAGTTCACGGGAGATCTGGTCCCGCTCCATCGGGTCGGTGGACTTCTCCAGCCGCTCCGACAGTGAGGCCACGGGGTCCACTGCACCCTTGGTCACGTCGCCCAGACGGCTCTCGCTGGCAGGCGAGAAGCCTGCCCCACGACCCTGGCCATCCAGCACGGGACCCCCGGAGCGGGGACGCTGCGCCATCTTGGTGATGAGTGTCAGAGCCTCATCGACCTTGGTCTCCAGGCCCTTGACGGCCTTGCCCTTCTTGCCCTTCTTCGCCTTGTACTGGGCGTTCACGCCGTGGCCGACAGAGCCGACATCGTTGGCGTCGTGGGTGCCATGCACCGCACGCTCCATCGTGCCAGCGTCGATGTCGCCACCGTTGTTGGCGTTCTTCTTCGCCTTCGCCTTGGCCTTGGCGACCTTGGCCTTCTTCGCTGCCTTCTTGTCCTTCTTGTCCTGCTTCGCCTTCATTTCGGCGAAGGCCTCGCTGACTGCCTTGGACGCCACGTCGGCGATCTCGGCGGACAGTTCCTCCTTGGTGATCGTTGCCATGATGCTCTCCTCCTCAGAGGCTCGGTCGCCGGAACCGGCGGGGTTGGTGTTTCGCAGTGCGGCCATGATCTGGCCGATCTGAGATTGGGTTGACTGCAGGGACTTCGTTGCGCTGTCGTCGCCACCGGCTGCAGCAGATGCCGCCTCGTGGTAGGCGAGCGAGGCGACGAGGGCCAGGGCGCTGCAGATGTCGTCAATGGCGCACGACAACTGGAAGGCGTCCAGCCACTCGGCGGGGTTGCCAGAGACTGCCTCGGTCATCTCCCGTGCCCGGATCTGGTCCAGGCAACGCTTCATCTCGGCGAGGCCACGGGCCACCGAGTCGCAGGTCTCGGCGTCGTAGGTCTGCCACGGTCCGTCGCCGGGGTTGGACGCTTCGGCGGGAGTGGCGTCGCCCGCCTTCTCCACCGACTCGTCGTCGTCGTCCACCACGTCGTCGTCGGCGGCGATCCAGTTCTCCTTCTCCACCACGTCGATGGTCCAGGAGTCCTTCTTGGTCACCGAGACCTCGCCCTCACCGGGCCGGTCCATCGGCTTGGGGGCGGGCATGTTGTCGTTCACCCGCTCCTCGGTGGGAATCTTGTACGACGGCTCGCCGCCATGGGTGAACGAGGGATCGTTGTGGTCCGCCCGCTGACCGTCCGTCATGGGGCCGACCAGTTCGGACTGGCCCGTGGCGATGTGCTTCGCCTCCTTGGGCATGGCGACCGACTCGGCGGGGACCCCGGTGGACTTGCCCATCTGGGGGTACTTGGCGTGGACGGCGGCGTTGACCTTGCCCTCCTCCGGCTTGCCGCTGGAACGGGCCAGGGCGTTGCGGGCGTGGGACTCGTCGTGAATCGGGTACGACCCGGAGCCGGGGGCCTTGGACGGGATGGCGAACGCCGACTTCGGGAGCGCCCGGCGGTCGGCGGCGTCCAGCTTGGCCTTGCTCAGGATCTGGTCGTAGAGGGGGCCGAACCGCTCCTTGCACACGCCGCAGTCGTCGGTGCCGCAGAACCCGGCGAACCGGGCCTTGGTGAGCATGGCTTCGATCTCCTCGGCCTCGCCCTTGGTCATCTCCTCCTCCTGGGCGTCAGCCTCGGGGGACTTCGTGTGGGGCGACTTGGGATCGGCCTGCACGTCGGTGCCCTTCAGGAGAAGCCAGGGGGTGCCGTTGGCGGGCGACCCCACTCCGGAGACCTTCTCGGCCCCCAACTCCTCCAGCTCGGTGATGACATCGTCAGCCATTTCAACTCCTCAGTTGCGCCAGGCGCTCGGGGGTGGGGGTGGAACGACGAGCGGTTCCCTCGGGCGACCAGCCATTGACGAGACCGGCCTTCACCAGTTCCCATCCCTGCTCGTCCCAGTAGCCGCCGAGAATCCAGTCCCCGGACTTGATGACGTAGGGCTGCCCGTCCACAGGGGACGAGATCTCCCAGTCAGGTGCTCGCCAGATGTACGACTCCGCCGGGGTGAAGTGTCCGGACGTGTTGTCCGAGTGAAAGAGGTTCACGTCACGGTGCTTGAACAGCCACTCGTGCGCCGTCTTCTCCAGGACCTCCGCCGAAACGAAGTCGA
>Ga0182030_10003495_pt1 | contig 33564 bp, 29 predicted proteins | sample 812S3MmetaG_FD_121299 | JGI IMG/M metagenome (GOLD analysis project Ga0182030, IMG submission 121299) | Permafrost microbial communities from Stordalen Mire, Sweden - 812S3M metaG (Illumina Assembly) | ecosystem: Environmental > Terrestrial > Soil > Wetlands > Permafrost | place: Sweden...
CGCGACGGCTGCTCGATGAGCCCGTCGTTCTGTTCCGCACCGCCGACGGAAGCGTCGCGGCACTCGAGGATCGCTGCTGCCATCGCGCAGCCCCGCTCTCGCGCGGCGTCCTCGACGGCGATGCCGTGCAGTGCGGCTATCACGGGCTCAAGTTCGATCGCACCGGCGCGTGCGTTGAAATTCCGGGTCAAGCCCACGTACCAAACGACGTGCGCGTGCGCAACTATCCCGTCGTCGAACGCTGGAACACCGCGTGGATTTGGATGGGCGATCCCGCCAAAGCCGATGCCGCGAGCATCCCCAATCTCGCTTGGCTCGACGATCCGGCATGGCGCATCACACCCGGCTATCTCCACCTCAAAGCGAATTATCAATTGCTCACCGATAATTTGCTCGACCTCACGCACGTCAGTTACCTGCACAAGCGAACGCTGGCGGGCGATCCGCGTGAAGCAACGACGCCGCAAAACATGGAGATCCTGCCCGACGGCGTGCGTGCCGGACGCTGGATGCTTGGCTTTAAGCCGCCACCGCTGTTCGCAGCCGCCGGCAACTTCACCGACGATGTTGACCGCTGGCAGTTCGCCACCTGGCATCCGCCATCGGTCGTGTATCTCGATATCGGCTGCGCGAAAGCCGGCACCGGTGCGCCGGAAGGCGACCGTTCACAGGGCATCTCGATGTGGTCGAACCACCTACTCACGCCCGAAACCGCAACCTCGACGCACTACTTCTTCAGTTTCGCCCGCAACTTCGGACTCGACGATGAGAAGCTATCGCAGTTGCTTTACGAAGGCTCGCGCGAAACGTTCCTCGAGGATAGCGAGCTGCTCGAAGCCCAGCAGCAGAACCTCAACGCGGGTTCGATCGCGGGACTGCACAATATTCGTGCCGACGCCGCGCAAATTCAAGCGCGTCGAATGCTCGATACGCTCATCGCCGCCGAGGGCTAAGCCGGGACGCGACCGCGAATCATATCGGACGCTTTCTCGGCCAGCATGATGACGGCGGCGTTCGTATGCGCTGAGACCAAATCCGGAAATGCCGAGCCGTCGACGACGCGGAGCGCCTCGATGCCGCGCACGCGCAAGTCGGGATCGAGGACGCAATTCTCACCCGTGCCCATGCGGCATGTGCTCACCGGATGACTCACCGTCGTCGACGTGCGCCGCAGGTGAGCATCGATCTCCGCATCGGTCGTCACGTTCGCGCCGGGCGCTAGCTCTTCGTCGCGGAACGCATCGAGGGCCGGTTGATTGCCGATTTCGCGCGCCAGCCGGAAGCCCTGACGGAACTTCGCAATATCCGCCGGCGCGGAGAGATAGTTGTAGTGGATGCGCACCGGCGCAAGCGGATCCGTCGAATTCAAGCGCACCGTCCCGCGGCTTTCCGGATGCAAGATGACCGGGTCGATGCCGAAGGCATCGGTGTATTGCGGCAAGATGCCGGGAAAGTGCGGCGCGGCCCCGATTGGAGCGGTGCGCGGCATGAACTCGATGTCCGGAACCTCGAGGTCGGGGCTCGTCTTGATGAACGCCTGCATCCCGAGCGGCAACACCGTCGCCGGTCCGCGGCCGAACAGGTAGGCTTGGACCATTCCGAGCGCGACCCGGTCGTAGCGCAAAAACTTGTGGAACGCACCGCGCGGCGGGCGCCGTTTCCACATCAGCACGCCCTTCAGGTGATCCTGCAAGTTATCGCCGACCGGAAGCGCGGCAACGAGTGCGATACCGAGTTCACGCAAATGATCGGCCGGACCAATTCCCGAGAGCATCAGCAGTTGCGGCGTATTAAACGAGCCGCCGCAGAGAATGACCTCGCGCGTTGCCTCGACCTTCGTCGTCACCCCGTCGCGCGAATACTCGATGCCGTACGCTTTCGTGCCGTTCAGCAACACGCGATGTGCCGTGGCGCGCGTCAGCACGGTAAGGTTGGGACGATGCATGATGCCGCGCAAGTACGCGCGCGACGTCGATGCCCGGCGACCGTTGCGCAAGCTGAATTGCGTACGCCCGAAGCCGACGCTCTCCGAGTTGTAGTCAGGCGTCAGCGGAAAGCCGGAGGCAACCGCAGCCGCTTTGATCGCTTCTTCGATCGGATCGTTCGTCTTTGCAAACTCAACCGCAACCGGTCCGGAACCGCCGCGCAATGGTGTTTCGCCGCCTTCCCATGTTTCGAGACGCTTGAAATACGGCAGCACGTCGTACCAGGACCAGCCGGTCGCGCCGTTGCGCGCCCAGCGATCGAAGTCACCGGCGGAACCCCGCGTGAACGCCATCATGTTGATCGAGGACGAACCGCCGAGAACTTTTCCGCGCAGCGTCATGAGTTCGCGGCCGGCCATACCCTCCTCGCGAACGGTGTTGTATTTCCAATCAAACATACGGTGCTGGTGCAGCTTCCCCACGCCGATCGGCACGCGCAAATACGGATGTGAATCGTCGCCGCCGGCCTCAAGCAAAAGTACGCGCGTGGCGGAATCTTCCGTCAATCGGTTTGCGAGCACGCAGCCGGCCGAGCCCGCGCCGACGATGACGTAGTCGTAGTGTGTGGGAGCAGCCATGAGCCAAGCCTTCTCGCCCGGGGCTAATTCACACTTTTAGGGCTGTTCCCGGCCCAGATCGCGAATCTCGATCAGCGCCTCGATCTCGAAGATCTGTGTCGAAATCCGGCGTCCGCAACGTCAATCGACTGCTATCAATGATACTGTCTTCATTTACCGCCGCGAACGGTCGAAGTGCATTCACCAATCGGCGAATATTTTCGAGCGAACGCTCGTAGATAATATCGATATCTAGCGTAAGGCGAGTAGAGCCGTGAAGGATCAGCGCGACACCGCCTATGATGACGCATTCGACGTGATGTTCAAATAAGGCATCAAGGATCTCGCGAAACCCGCGGGCGGGTTGGCGAAATGGTCGCCGACAGCGTCGCGCATCGTGGCGTCATTGTACCACTGTCGCCAGCGGCCGCGCGGCCAGCCAATTCCGCTCGAAGGCCGCACGTAATCCGTCGACAATTCCGGGTTCGCGCGACGCGATGCCCCAATCACGCTGTTCGCCGAACGTGCCGCGGGCGTAGGTTGCATTAGCCGACCCAACCCAGGAATCGCCGCCGGAAACAGCCAGCTTCTCGTCAAGGTCGCCGTGGTTCGGGTCGCCGACGCGTATCTCGACGCCCAATGCGGCCAGGTGTGCGAGCCGCGAGCGTTCCGAAGCACTTCCCGCTTCGGCGACCTCGCGGCCGGCCACGATTAGACGGGTCGGTTCGTGGGTTTGGGCCCGGTGCAGCAAGGCGTTGTAGATCGTCCCGTTGCCGAACGACTCGCTCTCGACGATAAGGGACGCGGCACCAGCCGCCCGGATCACGTCGGCTTCGAGCCACTGGGCCCCGGACTTCGTCGTGGCCAAGTGCCCGTCGGCCCCAGGTTTACCGGCGACCGCGGCCGTCACGGCGGCCACATCGTCGGGGTCGTCGTCACGTAGAATCCGCTCGGCACCCCCGGAGGCCCAGTTCCGGTCGTCGAGCCACGCCACACCGTCGACGGCGGCCGCTTTCAGATGAAGCACGGGCTCCCCGGGCTCGGTTGTCTCGGCCTTGGCACCGGCGGCGCGCAAGGCGGCAATCGAGGCGGCGCTGGCTTGGTGAAGCGTCCCGGCGGCATCGTCCAGGGGGTCGCGCTCGAGCCGGACCCGGACGTCAGCCCCTCGTCGGGCAGCTGCCTCGAGGGCACGCAGCACGCGCCCCTCGCGCAGGGTATAGGCGGTCAGGGCAATCGATCGGGCGTGCTGGAGCGTTGAAATAAAGCCCGAGATCGAATCGAGGGCGATCATGCTTGCCTCTCACCCTCAACCGTACCGGCGGCAAGCCCAAAGTGAAGAACCTCCGGGTTGGCGAACGAATCGGGTCGGCACGAATGGATAAAGCTCTCTACGTCCGCGAGATGTTCGCGGAGATCGCACCGCGCTATGACGCGACCAACAAGCTGCTCACCGCCGGCGCGGATGAGGGCTGGCGCAAGCGTGCCGTGGCGGAGCTCGCCGCGCCGCACGGCGGCCGCGTCCTCGACTTGTGCTGCGGCACGGGCGATCTCGCGTTCCACCTGGTCCGCACCGACCCGACGCTCGAAGTGACCGGCACCGATTTTTGCACGCCCATGCTCGACGGCGCCCGCAGCCGCGCGGCGCGCGAAGATCGCGGCGGTCGCACGACGTTCATCGAAGGCGACGTGATGGCGCTGCCCTTTACCGACGCCTCGTTCGACGGCGCAACGATGGGTTTCTCGATGCGCAATGTCGTCGACATCGTCGCCACGCTGCGCGAAGCGCGTCGCGTTCTGAAACCCGGTGCGCGCTTCGTGAACCTCGACGTCTCGAAGGCGCCGAACGCGCTTTTCCGGCGGTTGTTCAACCTCTACTTCTACGGGCTCGTGCCGCTCGTCGGCGGTCTCGTCGGCGGATCCAAAGCTGCCTACACGTATCTGCCGAACTCGCTCACGAATTATCCCGATGCGGATGAACTCGCAGCGCGTTTTCGCACCGCCGGTTTCTCCGACGTTCGCTACGTGCGACTCGGCGGCGGCGCCATCGCCGCGCACGTGGGAGTCGCCTAAATGCTCGAACGCGTAACGAGCGATCACGACCTCTACGGCATGGTGGAAGACTTCTTCCACAACTCGTTTTCTACCGATAATACGCTAATAACCGAAGCCGTGCGCCGCATGCTCGACGCCGGCGGCAAGCGCTTGCGCCCGCGCTTTACGTTACTCGGTGCCTCGGCCATCGGGGCCGTGGACGTACGCGAACATCTACCGCTCGCCGCCTACATGGAACTGATCCACGTCGCAACGCTCATCCACGATGACGTCGTCGACAACGCCGATACGCGCCGCGGCGTGAACGCGACCGCGGTCGACTTCGGCAACCGCGTGAGCGTTCTCGCCGGCGATTATCTCTTCGCGTGGATCTTCAAGAACGTCACCGCGACGTACAGCCATCCGATTCCGCATATTCTCAGCGCGACGCTAGCCGACATCACCGACGGTGAAGTGCTGCAATTGCGCTCGCTCGGCAATCTCGAACTCAGCGTCGCCGAGTACGTCGAGATCGCGGCGAAAAAAACGGCGCGTCTGTTCGCGAGTTCGGCCGAGTGCGGCGCGCTTGCGGCCGGCGGTTCGGCGATCAAAATCGCGGCGCTGCGCGAATTCGGTCAGGCGTACGGCATCGCGTTCCAGATGCAAGACGATCTTCTCGACATGACTTCGACCGAGAGCGTGCTGGGCAAGCCGGTCGGGAACGACCTCACCGAAAAGAAGCTGACCATTCCCCTGATTCTCGCCCTCGACGGTGCGGATCGGGATTTTCGTGCCGACGTGGAACGTTTCTACGCCGAGGACGATACGACAGAGTCGCGGATTGCCGGCGTCATCGCCGGGGTAGCAAGGCAAGGGGGCTTCGAGAAGACAAAGGCGGCGATCGCCGAGTATCTCGAACGAGCCAAAGCCTCGCTGGCGCCGATCGGAAACGCGCCGGCGCGCGCGGAGTTCGTAGCGGTCGCCGACGCGTTGCTCTCTGCGAACTGATTTGCCCGTGGTAGCCTAGGAGTTACATTATGTTCTCACCCATCGAGATCGCCGCCGTCGTCGGCGTGGCCATCCTGATCTTCGGCGCCGACAAGCTGCCGAAGCTCGCCAAGAGCGCCGGACAGGCCAAAAAAGAGTTCCTGATCGGACAGGCCGAGGCCGACGTCGCCGCCGAGAAGGCGCGTGACGAAGCGCGCAAGACCGCTGAGGCCAACGTCGCGACCGCGACGGCTGCCGCCGCGCCGGTGACCCCGGACCCGCAAACCGGCACGGGGATTCCGACCGCCGCCGCACCACCGCACACGAGCTAGGGGTCTTCCGCGAGTATGTTGGCGGCCCGTCCACCCTCTAGTGGGTCGGACGATTCGGATTGGGATCAAAAAGAGATGCCGTTCACGGAGCACCTGCGGGAGCTCCGGCAACGGTTGTTCGTTTGCGTCGGCACGATCTTCGGCGTCGGCATCCTCGCGTTGTGGCCGGCCCAGCAACTGATTCCGATCATCGCCCGAACGTACTTCCCGCACACGACGCTCAATGCGTTCGGGCCGGCCGACGCCATCTGGGCGATCTTCAAGTTTGCGATCTACATCGCGATCGTGGTCGGCCTGCCGGTCATCCTCTATCAGGTGTGGATGTTCGTCGTTCCGGCGATCCATCCGAAGACGCGCAAAGCGGTGTACATCTATATCGCGCCGTCCATCCTGCTGGCCGCCGCCGGCATCGCGTTCGCGCACTACATCGTGATCAAGCGCGTCATCGGCGGCTTGCTCTTCATCACCGGCACGATCGCGCAAGCGACGTTTGGGATCGAGTCGACGATCAACCTCGTGCTGTTGCTTTTCTTGGCCTTCGCGCTGATCTTTCAGACGCCGGTCATCATGGTCTTGCTCGCCCGCATCGGGCTGATCAATTCGGACATGCTGCGGAAGAACCGCAAATACATCGGCTTCGGCATGTTGGTCGTGGGCGCGGTCCTCGCCCCGGACGGTAGCCCGATAACGATGATGTTGCTCGCCGGACCGATGTACGTGCTCTTCGAGAGCTCGATCTGGATCATCGTGCTCTTGGAGAAATCGTGGAAGCGCTCAGACGCAACGCCCTAGGCGGAGTCCAAGAACTCGTTCATGAGTTCTTAGTTCTCTTCGCCAACGTACTCTTCGCCGTATCGCTCTTCTCGGTGTGGGGCGTCCTCACGCTGATCGGCGTGATCGTCGATCAGAACAAAGGCGCCGATTTCTACTGGCAAAACTACACGCCGATGCTGGCGCGCATCGTGTTGCGGCTGCATCTCGACAATATCTATCACTCACCGGCCTACATCGGCATCATCGGCCTGATCCTCATCTCGATGACGGTCGCCACGTTCCGACGCGTTATCCCCGCGCGCTTGCCCGCGTTGCGGCCGGTGAAGATCGACAAGATCCCGCTCAACGCATCGATTCACGTCGAAGGCGAAGAACAAGACGTGCGCGCGCGCGTGCAGCAGTTCTTCGCCGATCGCGGCTGGCAGATTCGCAAGCGCGAGTTCGGCGGCGAAGAGTGGGCGTTCATCGACAAACATAATTGGGCGCGCCGCGGCGTGCTCGTCGCCCACGTCGGCTTTGTGATCATCGCCGCCGGCACCACGATCTATTGGGCGACCGGCTACAGCGGCCAGTTCGCCGTGCTCTCCGGTACGACCGGAGTCATTCCGCAAACCGGCGCGACCGTCGCACTCAAGCAGTTCGGGTACCAGATCCAACCCGTCGTCACCAAGAGCGGCACTGTGTACCAGCCGATCGATTACGTCTCGCACGCCACCGTCACGGGCAAAGACGGCGTGCCACGCGACGCCGTCATTCGCGTCAACCTGCCCTACGACGTCGACGGCGTCAAGGTGTATCAAGCGACGTACGGCTTCGGCATTACGTTCGTCCTCACTAAAGACGGGCGCCGAGTCGCGGGGCCGCCGACGACGCCGATCAAGGAAGGCGAGGCCTTCGAGATCCCCGGCACGACGCGCTCGATTCAATATCGCTCGTTCGTCGGAACCGTCGACCCGCGGACCGGCCAATCCAGTCCCGACCCCCGCCCCAACAATCCGGGCGTCGTGATCGAGGCCTTCGACGGCGACGCCCCGCTCGGCGACGTGCTCATTCGCCTGGGAACGCCGCTCGATCTCGGCGCCGGCTACGCCCTGACGGCGCAAAAGTATACGCTCTACTCGGGCTTCCAGTACCGCTACGATCCCGGGATTTCGCTCGTGCTCATCGGCTCGTGCGTTCTCGTGCTGGGTCTCTGCATCTCGTTCTACCTCTTGCCCGCCCGCCTGTACGTCGTCGTAAGCGGCGCGGCACAGTCGTGGGACGTCGGAATCGCCGCCACCACCGTTAAGGGTTATGATATTTTCGAGGATCGCTTCCGTGAGATCGTCGAAGCCTTACGCCGCACGCCCAAGGCCAGTTAGGACAACCACATGCTCGATCCGCTCAAAGTTGCCATCGACCACAACCTCGTCGTTCTCACGCTCGCCGCGTATGTTGTGGGAACGCTCGTATTGATCGGATACTTTCTGCTGCGAACGCCACTGTTGCAACGCATCGGCATGATCTTGGCGTGCCTTGCGTGCGCGATGCAATTCGTCGAGTTGGGGACGCGCTGGAACATGACCGGCGTCTGGCCGCTCACCAACCTCTACGGCTCGCTCTCGCTCTTCAGCGGCCTCGGCGTGTTGATCTACATCATCTTCGCATCGAAGTACGATCTGTGGCTGATCGGGGGCGGCGTGCTCGGGATCAGCGCGATTGCGTTCGGTTACGCAACGACGTGGAACGAAGGCTACATGCCGGCGGTGCCCGCGCTGCAATCGTACTGGATCAAAGTTCACGTACCGATCGTCGTGTCATCGTACGCATCGTTCATGGTCGCCTTCGTCGTGTCGTCGCTCTACTTGTTCAAAGCGTACGGCGAACGCCGCTTCTCCGGTGGAACCCGCATCATGCAAGCCAGCGCAGCCGGTGCCGGAAACGTCAGCATGTCGGTCGCCACGCCACCGGCAAGCGCGCTTGAAACGAACGCGTCACGCACCGAAACGCCGAACGTCGCCTCGGCCGCTGCAGCCGGCGATCCGTTCGCGCTGTGGCTCGCCGGATTACCGTCGCTCGCGCGCCTCGACATGCTCACGTACCGCATCATCGCGATCGGTCTCGTGCTGCTCAGCATCGGCATCATCACCGGCGCGATGTGGGCCAACGAAGCGTGGGGCGCCTACTGGTCGTGGGATCCGAAAGAAACCGCGGCCCTGCTCTCGTGGATCATCTACGCATCCTTCATGCACTTACACACGCGCAGCGCCTGGCGCGGCGAACGCGGCGCGTGGGTAAGCATCGTCGGTTTCGCGTCGATCATGTTCTGCTACCTCGGCGTCAACATCTGGATCAGCGGCCTACACTCTTACAAGATGTAACTACTCAGCTACAAAATATAGCGGCGCTTTTTATCCTTTGTCATCCCGAGCGTAGTCGAGGGACAGCCACTCAAAGTCCGCGATTGCGGCGGTCCCTCGACTACGCTCGGGATGACAATAATTAGTCGCCGTGTGTTTGATGCCAGATTGCGTCGGCGTCGGCTGGGAGATTCGCCATGCCACGTTTGAGGAAATACGTGATCTGCCAGATCTGCTCTTCGGACAGATTGCCCTTGAACGAGGGCATCCCGGTGAAGCGGTATCCGTGCTCGATCTTCCAGTACGTCTCGCCTTCGGGATCGTCGTCGACGCCGTGTTTGGTGAACTGCGGCACGGGCACGTACTGGCCTTTGGACATCGCGGACTGATCGCTGCCGGCGCTGCCATGACAAACCGAGCAGTTCGTCATGTATAATTTGGCGCCGGCGAGTATCGTCGCGTCGGTCGGAGGGCCGAAGGGATACGGCGCCGAGGGGGCCTCGCGATCGATGGTCGCGTTGACCATGTGGTTCGCCATCTTTTGCTCCAGCGGGAACTTCGGCGCGTCCGCCCCCATGGGCATCAAAGCGAACCAATATACCGCGAAGCCCCCCACGATGAAGACGACGATAACGGTCACGATGCCCAACAGATATCCACGCATACCCTGATCCATACCCCACAAGACGCCCGCTCGCACGCCCTTCGGCGACGCAACGTATCGTACCGCCAGCGCGGTTCTGGGCACGATGGCCGTCGCCTCGCTACCCGAAATTACCCTCGAAGACCTGACTTTCAGCAATGCCTTCGCCGGCCTCGGCGATCGGTTCTATGAGACGCGCACGCCGAGCGGACTCGAGGGCGCGCGGCTGGTTGCCGTTAGCCCCGACGCGGCGGCGCTAATCGATCTGCCCGCGAGCGAGCTGACGCGCGATGAGTTCATTCGTATCGCAAGCGGCACGGCGATCTTGCGCGGCATGCAGCCGTTTGCCGCCTTATACGGCGGTCACCAGTTCGGCGTTTGGGCCGGCCAGCTCGGCGACGGGCGCGCGATCGCGCTCGGCGAAATCACGAACCAGTGCGGCGAACCATGGGAGATTCAGCTCAAGGGCGCGGGTCAAACCAAGTATTCGCGCCACGCCGACGGGCGCGCGGTGCTGCGCTCGACGATTCGTGAGTTTCTCGCGAGCGAGGCGATGGACGCGCTCGGCATTCCAACGACGCGCGCGCTGGCGATGGTCGCCAACGACGAGCAAGTGTATCGCGAGAGTATCGAGACGGCGGCGATCGTCGTGCGGCTCGCGCAATCGTTCGTGCGCTTCGGGTCGTTCGAGATCTTCGCTGCGCGCGGCGAACACGATGCGGTGCGCATTCTCGCGGATTACGTCATCGACCGCTTCTATCCCGAAAGCGGCAGCGGCGACGATCGCTACGTGCGCTTTTTCGAATCGGTGCTGAAACGGACGGCGCGTTTGATGGCCGATTGGCAGAGCGTCGGCTTCATGCACGGTGTGATGAACACCGACAACTTCTCAATTCTCGGCCTCACGCTCGACTACGGCCCGTACGGCTTCATGGAAGGTTACGAGCCCGGACACATCTGCAATCACACCGATCACAGCGGACGCTACGCGTTCGATCAGCAGCCCGGCATCGGTTTATGGAATTGCTATGCCCTCGGCAATGCGCTGGCGGGGATCGTCGAACCGGCGCAACTCGAGGAAGTCATCACGTCGTACGTACCCACGCTGCGCGCGGCGTTCATCGACAACACCCGCGCGAAACTCGGCCTCGCGACGAACGAACCGGAAGACGACCAACTGGGGCAAGATTTCCGCACCGCGATGACCACGGCAAAGTCCGACTTCACCCGCACGTTCCGCATGCTCGCCGATATCCGCAGCCCCGCCGAGTCGGCCGGCAACGAGGGTCTCGCCCGGGCCCACCGGGAGTCGCTCCACATCGCCCTTGGCGGCACCGGGGACGCGGTCACGTGGATCGACCGCTACGAGCAGCGGCTGGAACGCGAGGCACGCCCGGCGGCCGAACGGGCCGCCGCCATGAACGCCGTCAACCCGCGGATCGTCCTGCGCAATCACCTGGCCCAAGAGGCGATCGCCGCCGCCGAGGCCGGTGATGACGAGCCGGTGCGCCGCCTGCTCGCTGCCCTCCGCCGCCCCTATAGCGACGACCCGGACGTGGCGGCCTACGACCGCCCGGCCCCGGCCGGCCAGCCGGCAATCGTCGTCAGTTGCTCCTCGTGACGGATGCTCGCCAACGCTCACTTCTTTCGTTTGGGCTGCGCCCAAGAGGGAGTGAGCGGCGACTGACGAGAGGAACAGCAGAACGGGCGCTACGAAAGTACGCGAGTTTGTCCGACTGACGCCGTATAGTTTTTTGATGGCGGTCCGGCCACCGCGCATAATAGGAGAGAAATGCCACACGCAGAGGCTTATGAAGACCCGGGCACTCCGGAGGAGCAGAGCCGGCGGACCTTTATGGTCAACGCCGTGCTCGCCCTGGGCGGGGTCATCTCGCTGGGTCTAGTGATTCCGCTGGTCGTCTCGCTCGTGCCGTCCGCCGACGCCGTCGGTAACGAGTGGTCACCGATCAGCGCCGACCAGTGGTCGGCACTGCAAAAGGCGACCGACAAGCCGATCAAGATCACGTTCAATCTGCACGAAGTCGACGGCTACTTGCCGCCGGCCGATGAAGAGCAGTTCGTATGGGCGGTCAAAGCGAGCGAAGCCGATTTCAAGGCCAAGCGCCCCGACCTGTTCGAGGGCGGGGACAAGATACCGTACCCGGTCGGCTACATGGGCTTCACGATCTTCAGCCCCATCTGCCCGCATCTCGGCTGCCGCTACTCGTGGGTCGACGCGCAGAACAAATTCATCTGCCCGTGCCACGGCTCGGAATTCACCAACATCGGCACGCACATCGCCGGCCCCGCGCCGCGCGGGCTCGATCCGTTGCCGCTGCGCGATGCGAGCGGCAAAGCCGAACTGACGTGGATCGAATACAAACAAAACACTCCCGATCACATCGTCCTGCGTATCGGCTGACCGGAGAAGTTGTAACAGTATGTTGAATTGGCTCGATCAGCGCACCGGCTTCGTCACCATGACGAAGGACTTCCTCACCGAAGACGTTCCGGGTGGTGCGAGTTACTGGTACGCGTTCGGTAGCGCGACCGTCTTCGCGATGATGTTGCAGATTGCAACCGGCATCTTCCTCACGTTCTATTATTCACCGTCGGCCGCCACCGCGTGGGAATCGACGAAGTACATCATCGAGAAAGTCCCGGCCGGGCAGCTCGTGCTCTCGCTCCACTATTGGGGCGCCACCGCCATGATCGCACTCATGATGATGCACATGCTGCAAGTGCTGCTCTGGGGCGCCTACAAGAAGCCGCGCGAACTGCAATGGATCGTCGGCGTCATTCTGTTTATCGTGACGCTCGTGCTCGGACTCACCGGCTACCTGTTGCCGTGGGATCTCAACGCCTTGCTCGCATCGAAGGTCGCGATTCAAATCGCGGGCTCCGCGCCGATCGCCGGCAAAGCGGTGCTGCTCTTCCTGCAAGACGGTTCGGGAATCGGCACGCTTACCATCAACCGGTTCTTCGGCATCCACGTTTGGCTCACGCCGGCCGTGCTCGTGCTGCTCGTCGCCATGCATCTCGCGATCTTCCGCTGGAACGGCTCGGCCGGTGCGCCGATTGACGAAACGCCCAAACTCAAGCCCGGGCGCTTCTGGCCGGACCAGATGTTCATGGACACGGTCGTTTCGTTTGCGATGTTCGTCATCGTGTTCGCGCTGTCGGTCTTCTCGCCGGCGCCCCTCGACGCCAAAGCCGATCCGAACAACACCCAGTTCGTCCCGTATCCGGCTTGGTATTTCATGGCGCTGTTCTCGCTGCTCGACGTCGTCGGCAGCGTGCATCTCCCCTCGGACGTGATCAACTTCCTCGGCCTCTTCGCAACGATTATCTTCCCGACGCTGCTGATCGTCGTGCTCATCGCACTGCCGTTCATCGATAAGAACCCGAGCCGCCGCCTCTCGCGGCGGCCGGTCGTCCTCGTTTGCACGGGCCTCGTGCTCGGCGGCGCGATCATCCTGAGCTTCGTCGGTCAGTATCATGTGCAAGAACAACAGATGCTGCACGGCATCAACGCATCGGCCGCAACGACCGCGACTGCGGGCGGTACGTACGCCGTCGACACCACGCCCAGCGGCGGTGCCGGTGGGAAGGTCACAGCCGGCGGCGCTGCTGCCGGGGCCACCGTGTACACCGCAAATTGCGCCGGTTGCCACGGTGCAACCGGCATGGGACAACCCGGCATATTTCCGCCGCTGGCAAACAACCCGGTCGTAACCGGACCAGTCGATGCGATGATCACGATCGTCGATGGTGGTCTTACCTCGCCGATCACCGTCCACGGAGCGACCTACAGCGGATCGATGCCGGCCTGGAAGGGCAACCTCACGGCCGCCCAAATCGCCGACGTCCTAACCTACGTTCGCAGTGCCTGGGGCAATAAAGCGAGCGCCGTGACCACCGCTCAGGTAAGCGCCGCGAAGTAACCTCGCTGCGCATCGAAGACTACGCGCTGATCGGCGATCGCGGCTCGGCCGCGCTCGTCGGTCGCGACGGGTCCATCGATTGGCTGTGTCTGCCGCGCTTCGATAACGACGCGGTCTTCGCAGCTCTGCTCGGCGACGCGTCGAACGGCTGCTGGCGCATCGCGCCGGCGGGTGAGGTGCGTTCATCGAAGCGCGAGTACCTCGGCGATACGATGGTGCTCGAAACGACGCACGTCACCTCCGGCGGAACGATTCGCGTGACGGATTTCATGCACGCGTTTCGCGATCCGGGACCACGCCTCGTACGCATCGTCGACGGCATCGACGGTGAGGTGCCGGTTGAGATGCTGCTCAACGCGCGCTTCGGTTACGGCGATCTTCCGCCGTGGACGCGCATGATCGGCGCGGCGTATACCATGACCGCCGTCGGCGACGCGCTCGCACTGCACACCGATGTTCCGATCACGATCGAAGACCACGACCCCCGCGCGGCGTTCTCCGTGCGCGCGGGCGAGCGCCGCACCTTCGCGCTATCCTGGTATCCGTCGCATCAGAGCGTCCCGAAGGCGATCGATCCTCACGCGGCGCTCGATGCAACCATCGCGTGGTGGAGCAAGTGGGCGGCACAAATCCAAACGAAGACCGCGTATCCCAACATCGTCCGCCGCTCGCTGATCATTCTGGAGGCGCTGACGTACGCGCCGTCGGGTGCGGGCGTCGCCGCCGTCACAACGTCGTTGCCCGAGGTAATCGGCGGTTCGAAGAACTGGGATTATCGCTACGCCTGGGTGCGCGATTCGACGTACACGATCGCTGCGCTGTTAAACGGCGGCTTGGTCGACGAGGCCCGCGCGTGGCGCGATTGGGTGCTGTGCGCGCTGGCCGGACGGCCCGAGAACATGCAGATCATGTATGGCATCAACGGTAAGCGGCGCATCGACGAATACGAAATACCCGCGCTGGCCGGCTATGAAGGCTCGAAGCCGGTGCGAATCGGAAACGCGGCCTACCGGCAGTTTCAGCTTGGGATTTACGGCGAGACGATGTCCGCGATCTACGTCGCGCACGAGCACGGGGTGGAGATCGACGAGTCGGCCTGGGGCATGATCACCGTGTTGCTCGAACACGTCGAAGCCGTCTGGGACTTGCCGGATTCGGGCATTTGGGAATCGCGCGCCGAACCGCTCCACTACACGCACTCGAAAGTCCAAGCCTGGCATGCGTTCGACGCCGCGGTGAAGGCGCTCGATGCGTTCGGATATGGTGGTCCGCGCGATCGCTGGCAAGCGACCGCCGAGCGCATTCATGCCGACGTCCTCGCGAAGGCGTTCGATAAAAAACGGAACACGTTCGTACAGTCATACGGTTCGAAGGCCCTCGACGCTTCGCTGCTGATGATCCCGCTCGTCGGCTTCTTACCGGCCGACGATCCTCGCATGCGCGGCACGACGGATGCGCTCGAGGCGGCCTTGATGCAGGACGGTTTTCTCTACCGCACGACCGCCGACCCCGAAACGCAAGCCAAACATTCCGATCCCGAAGGCGCGTTTCTCGCGTGTAACTTCTGGCTCGTCGAAAACTACGTCATGCAGGGTCGCGACGCCGAAGCGCGCGTTCTCTTCGAGCGACTGATCGGCGTCGCGAACGACGTTGGGATGCTCTCCGAGCAATACGATCCCACGCTCAAGCGTCAAGTCGGCAACGTGCCGCAGACGCTCTCGCATGCCTCGCTCGTTAACGCGGCGGTACGGCTTGCATCTCGGGCGCGGAGTTGATCGTGGCGTGCAGATTGCGCGCGAAGTCGACGGCGCCCTTAATCGGCATATCGTAGGCAGCGTTCGCGTACTCTTTCACGCCGGCCATTGCCGCCGACGGCGTTCCCTCTAACAGCGCGACGAGTTCGGCGACCGCCGCGTCCAGTTTCGCCGCTGGAACGACATCGCTGACGATGCCCATCTCGCGCGCGCGTTCGGCTGAGACGATTGCGCGCGAAAGGACGAGATACTGCAGGGCCTTGCGCGGGACGCGGTCGACGAGCGACGACATCACCATCGTCGGCAAGATGCGATGATTCATCTCGTTGATCTGAAAGGTCGCGTTGTCGGCGGCGATCGTGATGTCGCACAGCGCTGAGAGCGAGCAGCCGAGGCCGACGGCGCGACCGTTCACGACGCCGATGACCGGCACCGAGCACGCGCGGAACGATCCATAGCAGTTGAAGATCACTTCGCTGCTGCGGCGCCGGTCGAGCGCATCCGGTTGCGGCGTTCCGGCCGGCGGGCGCGGATTGTTGCGGCCGGTACAGAAGTCGTCGTGTCCCGAACGCACCACGACGAACGCGGCACGTTCGTGAGCCGTGAGCAACAATGTGGTCAATTCCAACGCATCCGCATCGGACACGCCCTTCGCTTCGTTGAGGGTAATCTGTAGGCCGCGACCGAGCTGTGCGACGAGGATGCTGTTACTCAAGGTGAGAGACTCCCGTTTGGTAGTGTGGTCATGCCGTGTGCGTGCAAAATGTTCCAGAGTTTGGGCGCCGTCAACGGCGTATCGATATGATCGACGTCGGGCAGGCCGAGCGCGTCGATCACTGCGTTGACCGCGGCAGCGGGCGCCGCCGTTACACCGGCTTCGCCGCCGCCTTTGATTCTCAGCGGGTTTCCGCTCGTCGGATCTTCGGCCAGTTCGATCGCCATCGGCGGGATATCGTGCGCACGCGGTATGGCGTAGCCCATGAACGAGCCGCTCAGCATTTGCCCGGTCTGCGGGTCGAAGATCATCTCCTCGAGGAACGCCTGACCCAGCCCCTGCGCGATTCCGCCGTGTGTCTGGCCGTGCAAGACCAGCGGATTGATGGCCTGCCCGCAATCATCGATTTGCGTGTAGCGCAGCGGCGTGACCTCGCCGGTTGCGGGATCGATCTCGACCTCGCAGACGGCGGCACCGGTGGGATAAGCCGGGATGCGCGTGCTGATGCTGGCGGTAGCACGTAAATCGACGCGCGCGGCGATCTCGAAAAGATCGTAGTTATCCGTGCCGGCCTCAGCTCGCGCACGTTCGCGAATTTCGGCGCACGCGCGCACGATGATCGTGCTGCCGAGGCGCATCGAACGGTTGGACTGCGTCCCGCCGCCACGCGAGATGCGGCGCGTGTCGCCGGTGATGAGATCGATCGAGTCAATCGACACGTCGAGCAGATCGGCAACGACCTGCGCGAACGTCGTCTCGTGGCTCTGGCCGCTCGACTGCGTGCCGATCGCCACTTCGACCCGGCCCGACGGTAAGACATCGATCGTCACTTGTTCGAACATATTCCCGACCGGCGCTTCGACATAGTTGCAGATACCGATCCCGTGCAAACGTCCGCGCGCGCGGCTTTCCGCACGCCGCTGCGCGGCACCGTTCCAATCGGACAGCTCGAGTGCGCGGTCCATGTTCCCGGCGAAATCACCGGCGTCGTAGACGAGACCCGTGGCCGCAGTATACGGCAACTGATCGCGACGCACGAGGTTGCGGCGGCGAATCTCGACCGGATCGAGACCGAGGCGCCGCGCCGCCATATCCATCATCCGTTCGATCGTGAACGTCGCTTCCGGCCGGCCGGCGCCGCGAAACGACGACACGGGAACGGTGTTGGTCACGACCGCCCGCACGCGGATCATGGCGGCCGGTATATCGTAGACGCCCGGTGCGATCCGGCTGTAGTTGTTCATGAACGAGTACGCTACCGTATACGCGCCGACGTTGGCGCTCACCGTCGTTCGAAAGGCAAGGATTCGTCCGTTTTTGTCGAGCGCAAGCGCCGCGCGCGCATGCATGTCGCGGCCTTCGAAGTCGGTGAGAAATCCCTCACCGCGATCGCCAAGCCAACGCACGGCACGCCGTAAGCGGCGTGCGGCCCAGGCCACGACAACGGCTTCGGGATGCAGGTTGTTGCGCGACCCGAAGCTTCCGCCCACATCGTCCTGACGCACGTGCACGTGGCTCTCGTCGAGATGCAGCGCACCGGCAAGCATTTGCCGGTACCGGACCGCACCGCCGCCACCGCAAATGAGATCGATCGTGTCGGTCGTCGCGTCGTAGGTCGCGATCGCCGCCCGCGGTTCCATGTGGGCCGAGAAGATGCGCTGGTTGTGGAACGTGCCCTCGACGATCGTGTGCGCTTGGGCAAAGCCGCGGGCCGTTGCATCGACGTCGCCGAGAACCGCGTCCAACGACACGTTGCCGAGAATCTTCTCGTGGAGTTGCGGCGCCGTTCGTTCGATCGCAGCTTCAACGGTCGTCACCACCGGCAACTCATCGTACTCGACGTCGACGTCCTCGAGCGCGTCGCGCGCCTGCGCGGCCGTCACGGCAATCACCACTGCGACCATCTCGCCCTGATGACGCACGCGGCCGTGCGGAAAAACCGGCTGGCCGACGATGCGAACGATCTGGCCGGATTCCTCGCTAAACGCCGGCGTGCCGGCTTTGAAATTATCGGCCGGGACGGCCTTGTGATCGAGATCCCCGCCGCCGTCGGCAAAATAGTCGGCGCCGGTGAGCACGGCAACAACTCCGTCGCGCGCCAGTGCCCGCGTGAAATCGATCCGCCGGATATCGGCGTGCGCGTACGGCGAGCGCACGAACGCAGCATGCAGCGCATTGGGAACGATGTTGTCGTCGGTGTAGCGGCCCTGACCTTGGATGAGCCGGAGATCTTCGCGGCGCGGCAACGAGCGCCCGATGTAGGGTGGACGTTGGTTCGTGCGCGGCGGGGGCCGGTCGACGACCGGCGCCGAGGCCACGATGACGTCCACCTCGACTAGACGGGCAATGCTGCTTCGTCGAGCCAGGTAATCATGCTCGCGACGTGGCGGTCGCGAGCCGCCGGTTCTTCCTTCGCAACGGCGCCGAGATACACGAAGGCGATGACGCGATCGCTCTGATCGATGCCGAGAAAACGCTTGACCTCCGCGTTGTACACGATCTTGCCCGTTTTCCAGGCGGCACTGAGGCCTTTGGCGTGCGCGGCAAGAAGCAGGTTTTGCACGGCTGCGGCCGTCGCCGTGAGATCTTCTTCGGCCGTCACCGGGTTCGCATCGGTACGCGTGCTAACGACGATGACTGCCGGCGCGCGCAGCGGCTTGCGCGCTTCGCCTTCCATCACGGCTGCGCGCGTGGCCGGATCGGCCTTGGCCGCGGCCTCGCGGCCCCACACTTCGCCGAGCCTTTCGCGCGCAGTGCCGGTGACCACCGTGAACCGCCACGGCTGCGTCAGCTTGTGATTCGGCGCCCAGGTCGCGGCTTCGATCAGTTCGGTGATCGCTTCGCGCGACACGTCGCCGCTGCTCTTGCCGATCGTGCGGCGGGTCCGGATCGCTTCAAACGTTTCCATGAAATCAGCTCCTATTTACTATAATAGCGCACTTCGAAGGTCACGCACCCTTTGTCGCTCTTCCAGGGACCGTGGCGCATCCCCGGCGGGCGGCAGGCATACTCACCGGCGTGAAACGTCTGGTTGAGTTCGAGATCGGTGAACGATCCCTCGAGAATATAGACTTCTTCCCAGAAGTCGTGGACTTGTACGCCGTTGGGAGTCGTGTCGCAGCCGGGCGGAAACGTGAGGATGCGGGTCGCGACGTTAGCGTTGGAATCCTTGGCGAGAACGCGCTCGGTCATGCCGACATCCGCTCCCGGGACCTTCGTCCAGGCAACCTTCGTGACGGGGAAAAATTCGTGCTCCGGTTTCGCCATTACGTTCTTTCCGCTACGGTGGTCGTGTAATCGAGTGTGAGTGGGGTGGCAAGCGGTCCCCCGCTGATGCGCGCCGAGAATTTTGTGCCGAAGCGGAAACCGTGCGTCAACAACGGTACCGTGCCGCAATAGAGCGCGAACGACTTCGCTTGCGAGCGCGAACGGAAACCCGCCAGCAACGTTGCGAGCGGCACGAGCTGCGCGACCGTTCCCGACTGATACGCTTCGCCGTCGATCCAGCTCTCGAGCTTCAAAGCATCGAACGTTGCATCGAGCGTGCCGATGCGCGCGATCGTGCGTCCGAGCGGTTTCGGGCAGACGCGTTTGCTCGTGGCGATGTCTTCGCGCTCGACGTCGCGCGCGGTGTGATCGCTGCCGATCCCAAGATAGAGTACGCCGTTCACGCAGATCAGTACCGGTTCGACTTCACCGCAGCTTTTGGATGACGTGACTTCGATCGTGTCCGCGTTCGTGAGAATCGTCAACGGCATCTCGTACCACATCGGCACTTCGGGCGGCGGCGCGATCCCTTCGCGCTCGAGTTCGTCGATGTGTTTCTGCACCATCGCGCGGTCGCGGCCGGTGTAGCCCGCAATGATGAATGCCTCGGGCGTCAGTTGAACGCTCGCGCCGCGTTCGTCGGTAAATTGCAACATGTCTAGACGGTTCGTGTTACGTCGAGCGCCGGGAACCTTCAGCGCAGCCGGGCCCGTCGATGTGGAGGAGCGCTACGCTGCCTTGGCGCTGGATTTCCGTGCTGCGCCGCCCCTGCGCGACCGCGAGCTGCGTGAGGCTCGGGACGTCGGCCGCGCGCGTAACCAGATAGAGATCGCGTATCGAACAGATCGATGCGCGGAAATCTGAATTGTCCTCTTCGAGTGTCACCACGCCCGGGGCCGTATAGAAGATCAGCGCCGAGGTTCCCGCGGCACCGCGAATTCCGACGACGGCGCCGGGCGCGCGCTGCGCTTGGATCGTTTGGGCCAGCGGCGGAATCGGTTTGAGCGCCTCGGCCGCCGGCTCCGCCACGAACGCAATGAAGAGTACCAGTGCGCCCGACGTTGCGCCGAGCACGTAGGGCGCGAGCCAGTTCCAGCGTCGCGTCGCGATTGCGACTACGGTCGCAAGCGAACCCAGCAGCATCGCCACGCCGAGGATCTCGGTTTGCGGACCAATGACCGCCGTCGCATTCTCGAGATGGTTGGTATGGATGAAGATGGTGATCGCCACGCCGAGGCCGCCGACAAAAAGCGGGATCGAGAGCGCCGAGCCGATTGCCCAGTGCCGGTCGACCGCATCGGACACGCGCTCGAACCACAGCGCAACGACGATCGCCAGCGCCGGCAACATCAGCGCGACGTAGTTGGGCAGCTTCGTTTGCGCGAGGCTGAAGAACACCAGTGGAACGATGGTCCACGTCAACGCCAGGCGTTCGAGGGAGCCCGCGCGCGTCCGCGCCACACCAATGGCGTTAACGGCGGCAACCGGCACGAACGCGATCCACGGAAAGAAGCCGAGGATGAGCACCGGCACGTAGTACCACCACGGCCCGCGCTGATTCTCGATCACGCCGGTAAAGCGGCCGACGGTATAGTGGCCGATCAGTTCAGCGATGGCACCGGGCCCTACGCGCACCGCCTCGAGCACAAACCACGGCGCAGCAACGACGATGAAGAGCGCGCAGGCGGCGGCCAGCGTCGCGGGCGACGGCGGCGCCACGGGCTCACCGCTGCGCCGCTCCCACACGAGCCAGACCCCAATCACGAGGATCACGATGGCCGGCGCGACCGGGCCCTTGGTTAGCATCCCACATGCCACTGCCAACGTGCCGCTCAGAAACGCGATCGAGCGCCGGCGCGCGTCGTCGGGGTGGTCGTGCGCTTGGAGCGCGCGGAACCAGCACAGGATCGCGATGACGACGCATAGATCGAGCAGCGCGTCCATGATGGCGAGCCGGCCGACGATTGCCTGCATCAGACTCGTCGAGAGCACGATCGCGGCAACCGTCCCGGCGCGCGTTCCCGCGACCCGGGCCGTCGCATAGCCCAAGGCCCCGCCCATCGCGATCGTCGCCAGCGCCGCGGGGAGCCGCATCGCGAAGGCCGTGGCGCCGAATAGCTTCGCACACAGGGCGCCGATCCAGAAGTACAGCGGCGGCTGGACGAACCACGCCGCTCCGTTGGCGTGCATGACGACCCAGTCGTGCGTCAGCAGCACTTCGCGGGCGACCTCACCGTACACGGTCTCGCTGTTATCCCACAGCGTACCGTTGCCGAGTCCCGGAAGCGTTATGATCGCGGCAAAGAGTGCACCGAGGATGGCCGCACGCACGGGGACGAAACGCATCTGTCCGCGGGTTAGTCGTGATTACACGGAGTCCCCGGCGCCGCGCGGAAAGGACTGCCCGTGTTCCCGATTTCCCTCACGCTGACCGAGCGGCGCGTCGTCGTCGTTGGTGGCGGCGTGGTCGCCGAGCGTAAGGTCCGCGCCCTGCGCGAGGCCGGCGCCCGCGTGACCGTAATCAGCCCGGCCCTCACGCGCCAACTGGCCCAGTGGGCCGAGGCGGGCGAGATCACCTGGACCGCCCGGCTCTTCGCCTTCGGCGACTGCACCGGTGCGCTGCTCGCCTTTGCGGCCACCGATGATGCCGGGATCAACGCGGCGGTCGTCGTCGATGCGCACAAGCACGGAATTCTCGTCAACGATGCCGGCGACGCCGAGCGCGGTGATTTCATCATGCCGGCGGTCCACCGTTCTGGGAAATTGACGGTGACGGTCGATTCGTCGGGCCTATCGCCGAGCTTCACCGCCCGCATTCGCGATGAACTCGCGGTGCAATTCGACGCTCGCTACGCGCGCGCGGCGGCCACCCTCGGCGCGCTTCGCGAACGCGTGCTGGTCGTCGTGCCGATCGATCGCCGCGCGGCGGTGATGCGTCACTTTGCGGAGCGCGACATCGACGATCTGGCTTCGATGCCGCAGGGTGCGATCGAGCACGAAGTCGAGCGCGCCGTCGATACGTTGGGGGGCGTTCGCCCGAGCGAACTCTCCACGATGGTTTGCGCCACGCGCGCCAGCGCGCTTGCGATGTGGCAGACGCGATCGATCATGGCGCAGCTCGCGGGCGGCGGCATCCCGTCGACGGTCCTCACCGTCACCACCAAAGGCGACACGGTCCAGGACCGCCCGCTCGCCACGATCGGCAGCGACGGCGTGTTCGTCAAAGAACTCGAACTGGCGTTGCGCGAGCGGCGTGCCGACTACGCCGTGCACTCGTGCAAGGACCTACCGAGCACGTTAGCCGACGACATGACGCTCGCGGCGGTCGGTAAGCGCGAAGATCCGCGCGATGCCTTCTGCAGCGAACACTACGCTTCGTTTGAAGCACTGCCGCCCGGTGCGCGCGTCGGCACGTCGAGCCCGCGCCGGCGGGCGCTGCTGCGCGCGCTGCGACCCGACCTCACCTACCTCGATATTCGTGGCAACGTCGACACGCGGCTGCGCAAACTGCGCGACGGTGAATACGATGCGATCGTGCTCGCCGCCGCCGGCTTGAAACGGTTGGACCTGGCAGCAACGCACACCGTCCCGTTCCCGCTCGACGTACTCGTGCCGGCGGTCGCGCAAGGCGCGCTCGCGATCGAAATGCGCGCCGGCGACCCCCGCATCCGCGGCCTGCGCAAACTGCTCAACGATCCGCAAACCGAACTCGCGGTGCATGCCGAGCGCGCGTTCCTGCGCACGCTGCGGGGTGGATGTCAGGCGCCGGTCGGCGCGCACGCAACCTACGATGGCGAGTTTCTGCTGATTCACGCGGCGATTGCCGCGGCCGATGGTTCGGCCGTCGTTCGTGGCGACCGCCGTATCACCACGACGTCGGTGGCGGAAATGGAAGCCGCTGCCGTCGCGCTCGCCGAATCGATGCTCGCCGAAGGTGGCGCCGATCTGCTTGCGAGTAGCGCAAGTCCCGCCGGCATGCTGGCGGGCATGCTCTTTCTGCTGCCCCGAACGCAAGAGCGCCCCAGCCGCATCGCCGCAGCGTTGCGCGAAGCGGGCGCCGAAGTCGTCGAGGCCGCCAACGGGCAAGCCGCCGTCGCAGCGCTCGGTGGCCGCACGCCGAATGCGATCCTGTTTCCGTCATCCGGCTCGGTCCACGCGATCGCAACGTATCTTGTCGAACGTCATGGTGCCCGCCCCATCATTGCTGCGATGGGACCGGCATCGGCAACCGCCGCGGTTGCGGCAGGTTGGCCGCCCGACGTCGTTGCCGCAGCAGCAGATATCCCATCGTTCGTCCATACCGTTACGCATTTCGTCCTGGAGCACACGACATGAACGTCGCCGAACGCCTCGGCTTGACCATCCGCCCGCGCCGCTTGCGTTCGAGCGTGGCGATGCGCGGCATGGTGCGCGAAACGCACGTCAATCGCGACGGTCTCGTGCAACCGCTCTTCATCGTCGACGGCACCAACGTCGTGCAGCCGATAAGCTCGATGCCCGGCGTCTCGCGGCTCTCGGTCGACGCCGCCGTGCGCGAATGCCGCGAGCTCGATGCGGTGGGCGTAAAAGCCGTGCTGCTGTTCGGAATTCCCGACTTCAAGGACGCGGTCGCCACCAGCAACTACGATCCCAACGGCGTCGTGCAACGCGCCGCGACCGCAATCAAGAGTGCGTTGCCGCAGATGCTCGTGATCGCCGATCTGTGCAACTGCGAGTATACCGATCATGGCCACTGCGGCATCATCGGAGCCGACGGCGACGTCGATAACGACCAGACCGTTGAGTTGCTCGTGAAGACGGCGCTCACGTATGCGCGCGCCGGCGTGGATTGCATCGCGCCGTCGGACATGATGGACGGGCGCGTCGGCGCGATCCGGCGCGCACTCGACGGCGACGGTTACATCAAGACGACGATCATGGCGTATTCAGCCAAGTACGCGTCGGGCTTTTACGGACCGTTCCGCGAAGCGGCCGACTCGACGCCTAGCTTCGGCGACCGCCGCACCTACCAGATGGATCCAGCCAACGGCCGCGAGGCGCTGCGCGAGGTCGCGCTCGACATCGCTGAAGGCGCCGACATCGTGATGGTCAAGCCCGCGCTCGCCTACATGGATCTGATCCGGCGCGTGCGCGACGCGTGCGACGTGCCGGTCGCGTGCTACAACGTCAGCGGCGAATACGCGATGGTGAAAGCCGCGGCCGAACGCGGCTGGATCGAAGAAGAGCGCATCGTCGATGAAATGCTGACTGGGTTCACGCGTGCGGGCGCCGACATTATCATCACATACTTCGCTAAGGAATATTTGCGGCGTCATGCATGAACGCGCCCCGACGGTCACCGTGATCGTCCTCGCCGGCGGTGAGGCGACGCGGCTGCCTGGGAAACTCTATATGGACGCGGGCGACTTGCCATTGCTGGTGCGCGTCTATCGCAACGTGTGCACCGGCCGCGCCACGATGATGTCGTGCAAGGGCGCACTGCCATACGAGATCGATATGCTCATCGACGCGCCGGCCGTCGTCGACCGCTGGCCGATGCGCGGCCCGCTCTCGGGCCTGCTCTCGACGATGAGCGAAGCGCGCACGCCGTGGGTGTTTGCGGTTGCCGGTGACGCGCCGTTTGTCGATGCGGCGTTCATCGACGCACTCGAAGCGCGCATCGAGCCGGGCGATGAAGCCATCGTGCCCCGCCGGATGCGCGACGGCAAGCCCGGGATGGAGCCGTTGGCCGCATTGTACGAACGTAACGCATTCCTACGCGAGGGATTGCCGGTGCTCACGGGTGGGAACGGTAAGCTCGGCATGGTCATCGATCGCCTGAAGACGCGCTTCGTCGACATCGACGACGATCGCATCTTCGCCAATGTCAACACACCGGATGAATATGATGCAATGCGAAATGTGCTCTCGTAGGATGAACTCGTGAAACGCGATCGCTCAACCGCTGCATTCGAACGCGCCAAGCACGTGATCCCGGGCGGGGTGAATTCGCCCGTGCGGGCGTTCCGCTCGGTCGGCGGCACGCCGGTCTTCGTAAAATCCGCCAGCGGCTGTATGCTCATCGACGTCGATGACAACGCCTACATCGATTACGTGATGTCGTGGGGGCCGCTGATCCTCGGTCACGCGCACCCGCTTGTCATTGCCGCCGTGCGCGACGCAGCCGAGCGCGGCACGTCGTTCGGCGCGCCGACCGAAGCCGAGTCCGAACTCGCGGAGCTCGTCATCGCGATGGTGCCGTCGATCGAGCGCGTGCGCTTCTGCTCGAGCGGCACCGAAGCGACGATGAGCGCGTTGCGGCTCGCACGCGGCTTCACCGGTCGCGCCAAGGTGATCAAGTTTGCCGGCTGCTATCACGGCCACGGCGACGCGTTCCTGATCTCGGCCGGCAGCGGCGCGTTGACCAACGGCGTCCCCGATTCGCCCGGCATCACCGAAGGCGTCGCGCGCGATACGATCGTGGTCGACTATAACGACATCGACGGCCTGCGTGCAGCGTTTGCGAAACACGGCGAAGAGATCGCCGCCGTGATCGTCGAGCCATACGTCGGCAACATGGGTCTCGTGCTGCCCTTGCCGGGCTTCTTGCCCGCACTGCGCGAGCTGACCACGGGCTACGGCGCCGTTCTGATTTTCGATGAAGTCATGACCGGTTTCCGGGTCGCTCCGGGCGGCGTCCAAGAGCGCGAGGGCATTCGGGCCGACCTCACCACCCTCGGCAAGATCATCGGGGGCGGGCTGCCGGTCGGGGCCTTCGGTGGCCGGGCCGACATCATGAACTGCCTCTCGCCGGAGGGGCCGGTCTACCAGGCCGGCACCCTCTCGGGGAACCCGCTCGCCATGGCCGCCGGTCTCGCGACCCTGCGCGGACTTCAAGCTCCGGGCGTCTACCCGCATCTCGAGCAACTCGGAACGCGTTTTGCGTCAGGTATGTCCGAGGTGTTTACCCGGCACGGCGTGCCGCACGTGACCGCGAACCGGGGTTCGATGGTCGGTTTTTTCCTGACGGATGGTCCGGTGACCAACATTAGCGAGGCCAAGCGTTCGGATACGAAGCTTTTCGGCCGCTTCTTCCACGCCATGCTCGACCGGGGCATCTATCTCGCCCCCTCGCAATTCGAGGCCGGCTTCCTTTCCACGGCCCACCGGCCGCTGGACGTGGAGCGCACCCTCGAGATGGCCGACGACGCGCTCACGGCGGTGTTTGCCGCTCCGCGGGGAAGCAGCTAGACCGTGCCACTCGTCTGCATGGGGCTCTCCCACAATACCGCGCCGGTCGACGTCCGCGCGAGCCACGCTTTTCCGGCGCACAAGATGGGCGAAGCCCTCATCGCGCTGCGCGACTACGAAGCGGTCCGCGAAGCCCTCATGCTTCAAACCTGCGGCCGCCTCGAAATCTACGCCGAACTCGAAGACTACGAAGAAGGCGTCAAGCAGATCCGCCAGTTCCTCGGCAACTTCCGCCACGGCGGCGTCGAGGACATGGACTCCTACATGTACACGCTGCTCGGGAGTCAGGCGGTCGACCATCTCTTTCGCGTGAGCACGGGTCTCGACTCGATGCTCATCGGCGAAGCGGAGATTCTCAGTCAGGTCAAGGACGCGTTCATCCAAGGGCAACGCGCGCAGTCGCTCGGGAAGACGCTGCATTCGCTCTTCCGCGAAGCGATCAACGCCGGCAAAGAAGCGCGTTCGCAAACCGATATCGGCGGGCAGTCGGTATCGATCGCCACGGCGGCAGTCAACTTTGCCATCGCACACGTCGGCGATCTGCGCGGCACGTCGGTCGTCGTCGTCGGCGCGGGAAAAATGGGTTCGCTCGTGGCGCGCCGGCTCAAAGCCGAAGGCTGCAGCGAGATCGTCGTCATCAACCGCACGCACCAGCGCGCACGCGACGTCGTCGATGCGATCGGCGTGGGTCATGCGACGGATTTGCCCGGCATCGTCGACACGCTGGCCAACGCAGATATCGTCGTGACGTCAACCGGCGCATCGGAATTCGTGCTGACGACGCAAAACGTCGGTGAAGCGATGCGCGCGCGGCCGAATCGCCCGTTGTTCATCGTCGACATCGCGGTGCCGCGCGATTGCGATCCCGACGTTGTGCAAATCGACGGCGTGAGCGTTGTCGACGTAGACGGCCTGCGCGGTGTCGTCGATGTGACGCTCGAGCGACGGCGTGAAGCGATCCCGATGGTCGAGGAGATCATCGCCGAGCACACCGAGCGCTTCCACCACTGGTACCAATCGCGCGTCGCGGTTCCGGTCATCAGCTCGCTCGTTCAACGCGCCGAGCAGCTCCGCGAACGCGAACTCCAACGGCTCTTCGCGCGCTGCCCCGAGCTGACCGAACGCGAACGGATGCTGATCACCGGCATGTCGCTGACCATCATCTCGAAGCTCTTGCATACGGCGATCACCAAGATTCGCGACAAAGCCATCGTCAATCGGGCCGAAGCGCTGACCGATGCCCACATCCTCAGCGATCTCTTCGACCTGCAAGCCCACGCTCTCGAAGAGTGAACCCGCGGCGCGGCAAGGTTTGGCTTGTTGGCGCGGGGCCCGGTGATCCGGGCCTTTTGACCCTCAAGGGTGCGCGCGCGATCCAGTCGTGCGACGCCCTTGTGTACGACTACCTCGTCTCACAAGCGATCGTGGACCTCGCGTCGCCGGATTGCGAGCGCATCTACGTCGGCAAGAAAGCCGGCGCACACACGCTCACGCAAACCGAAATCACCGTGCTTATCGTGAAGCTCGCGCTCGACGGCAAACGCGTCGTGCGCCTCAAGGGCGGCGACGTGTTCGTGTTCGCACGCGGCGGCGAAGAAGCGCAGGCATTGTACGCGGCCGGCGTGCCGTTCGAGATCGTCCCCGGGATCACGTCGGCGATCGCGGCGCCCGCGTATGCCGGCATTCCGGTGACGCATCGCGATCACAACACGTCGTTTTCGATCTCCACCGGGCACGAAGATCCACTCAAGGGCTATACGAGCCTCGATTACGCGAAACTTGCGAACCCGAAGTCGACAACGATCTTCCTGATGGCGATGGGGAACCTCACCGGGATCGTCACGGAACTGCGCGAGAACGGCCTTCCCGATACGACGCCGGTGGCGATCGTGCGCGAGGGCACGAAGCCGACGCAAGAAACGCTTGTGGCCACGCTCGCGACGATCGTTGACGAAGTCGAGCGCACGCAGTTCGCAGCGCCGGCGATCGTCGTGATCGGCAACGTCGTGAACGAACGCGAAACGATCCGCTGGTTCGATCGCGCGCCGTTATTCGGAAAACGTGTGCTCGTGACACGCCCGCCGGCGCAGGCCGGGGAGTTCGCGCAGCAGTTGTGGGAAGCCGGCGCCGAACCGCTGCTCGCACCGACGATCGCGATCGGGCCGCCCGATGACGCCGCGGCTGCGCGAGCCGCCGTCGCGCGCGTGCGCGAATACGCGTGGGTCGTCTTCACCAGCCGCAACGCGGTGGACGCATTCTTCGATCATCTCGGTGCCGCCGGAAAAGACGCGCGCGCCTTTGGCGATGCGAAGGTCGCCGCAATCGGACCGAAGACGGCCGCCGCGCTGAGCACGCATGGCATTCGGGTTGACTTCATGCCCGACGCGTTCGTGAACGAAGCGGTCGCGGGCGGACTCGCCGAGCGCACCGTGGCCGGCGATCGCGTGCTGCTGTTCCGCGCCCAAGAAGCGCGCGACGTACTCCCCGCGACGCTACGAGCGGCGGGGCGCACGGTCGATATCGTGGCGGCGTACAAGACGCGCTACGTCGACGATGCGAATCTGCGTGAGACGGCCGAACGCGCGGACATCGTCACCTTCACCAGTTCGAGCGCCGTGCACGGCTTCGTGCACAACGTTGCCGACGCCGCGGCAATACTCGCCCGCGCGACCGTGGCGGCGATCGGCCCGGTCACTGCAGCGACCGCGCGCGGCCACGGCATTCGCGTCGATGTGGTCGCGGAAGACTTCACCGTCGAGGGGCTGATCGCGGCACTCGAAGCAGGCGTCACCGCCTGAATAACCACGACCTCTTCCTCGGCGGCGTCACCGCGGCAGTCATCGCCATCGTCGCCGTGCGCGTTCATGCGCTGACGCGCAGCGGCGGCGTTGCCGCGTTCGTCGTCGGCACGCTAACGTTTGCCGCCGGAACGGTCGGCACCGCGCTGCTGCTGCTCGCGTTCTTCATCAGTTCCGTCGGGCTCTCGCGCGCGGGCAAAGCGCGAAAGCGTGCACTCGTCGACATCGGGAAAGGCGGGGCGCGCGACGCCCGGCAAGTCCTCGCGAACGGTGCGGTCGCGACGGCGTGCATCGTCGCGTGGGTGTACCTCGGCCACAGCGCGGCGGCGTCGGTCTGGTTCATCGCATTTGCCGGCGCCTACGCTGCCGCAACGTCCGACACATGGGGCACCGAGATCGGCACGCTCGCCGCAAAACTTCCGCGCTCGATCCTCACCGGCAAACCGCTGGCGACCGGACTCTCGGGCGGAGTGAGCGCGCCGGGCACCGCTGCCGAAGTCGCGGGCGCCGTACTCATCGCATTCCTAACGCCGCCGGCGCTGCTGCTCGCGCTCCCCGGCACCGGCGTCGCGTTGCACGCGCTCACCGCGCTGTTGCTCCCGGTGTTCGCCGGTGGATTCGGCGGCGCTACGGTGGATTCGCTCCTGGGCGCGACGCTGCAAGACCGTCGCTGGTGCCCGTCGTGTCAGCGCGAGTGCGAAGTCGATCTCCACGGCTGCGGCACCGCAACCGTCCGGCGCCGAGGTTTCGGCTGGCTCACCAACGACGCGGTCAACTTTGCCGCCACTGCGAGCGGCGCGCTGATTGCCGCCGGGGTCTGGACGCTGTTCCACTAGGCCGCCGGCAAATGCAAGTGCCCGCAGCGACTTCGGTGGCTGTGGCGAAGCCTGCGGCCGGGCACAATGAGCGCACGGCGGAGGTGCCGCATGGCAGGTCAACCACCAACCGGGCAAGGCAACGCGTACCCCACGATCGAGAGCGGCTTTCGGCTGGTCTTGATCACAGCCGGTATCCTCGCCGCGACATTGATGCAAACGCTCGACACGACGATCGTAAACGTCGCATTGCCGATCATTCAAGGCAATCTCGGCGCAACGCTCGACGAAGGCTCGTGGGTCGTTACCGGCTACATCATCTCGGCCGTCATCGTCATTCCGCTCACGCCGTGGTTACAGATCCGCTTCGGCCGCCGGCAATATTATTCAGCCGCCATCATCGGCTTCACCATCGCTTCGGTCTTGTGCGGCTTGTCGCATTCGATCACGGAATTGATCTTGTGGCGCATCGTGCAAGGCGCCTTCGGCGGCGGTTTGATCGCGACCGCGCAAGCGACGCTGCGCGACACATTTCCCAAAGACAAGTTCGGCTTGAGCCAAGGCCTGTTCTCGATCGGCGCGATTGTCGGTCCGGCCGTCGGCCCGACGATGGGCGGTTGGCTCACCGATAACGTGTCGTGGAATTGGGTATTTTTCATCAACGTCGTGCCGGGTATCTTTGCCGGCATCGTGATGCTCACGAGCTTAAAGAATCCCAACGATCCGCGCCGCGTGCCGCTCGATGTCGTGGGGCTGGGACTTTTGATCGTCGGTCTCGGCTCGTTGCAATACGTTCTCGGCGAGGGGCAGCAAAACGACTGGTTCTCAGATCCGGTCATTCTCAGCTTCGGCGTCTCGAGCGCCCTCGGGCTCCTCGCATTCGTCGGCTGGGAATTGTTCGGCACGAAAAATCCCGTCGTCGACTTGCGTGTGCTGCGTTATCCGCAAGTGGCGGCCGGCGCGACACTCGCGTTTGCCATCGGCGCGACGCTCTACGGCGGGATCGTCATCTTTCCGCAGTACGTGCAGAGCGTGCTCGGCTTCACGGCAACGCTTAGCGGCGAATTGATTTTCGTGCGCGCGGCGTTCATTGCGGTTGGCGCACCGCTCGCCGTGCGCTTGGCCACCAGCGGTAAGGTCGACACGCGCGCTCTGCTCCTGATCGGTTTTACACTCGTCGGCATTTCGCAGTTTTGGTTCGCCCACATCACGACGTCGGGCAACGACTTCGGATCGATGGTCTTGCCGAACATCGTAAACGGCTTCGGTCTCTCGCTCTTGTTCATCCCGATCTCGATCGCGATGTTGAACGGCCTCAACCCGCAGACGATACCGAAGGCCGCTGCCTTTCAGAGCCTCTCACAGCAACTAGGCGGCTCGATCTCGACCGCTGCGCTCGTGACGTTGCTCTCGCGCCGCGACGCCTTCCACCAGGACCACCTCGCCCAGTTCATTCAGCCGGCCTACAGCCCGATCGCACGCTTTTTGGGCGAACACGGCTCGATCGGCCAACTCTACGGTGATGTGGTCCGCGAAGCGAGCGTCATGTCGTTCGCCGATTGTCAGTTCGTGCTCGGCGTACTCGCGATCGCGTTGTTACCACTCGTGTTTGTTATGCCGAAGCGCAAAGCGGCCGCAGGGCCGGTCCACATTTCGCTCGAGTAGCTTAGAGTGGGCCTGCCGCGACCGGGCTGAGTGCCCAGTCGAGCGCGTAGTCGGCGACGGCTTCCCAGCCGGGGACGCCGCCGGTGAAGTGCGGACGGCCCGGGAATTCTTTGAACGCGGTGATTGCCGGCGACTGAGCGATCAGCTTATAGTTCGAGCGCGTGTAGTCGGCCGTGACCAGTTGATCGGCGCCACCGGCGATGAGCAGAATCGGCGGGCGATCGACCTTGACGTCGATATGCGCGGCCGAATGCGGAACGAAATTTTCGAAGGCGCCTTCAAACAGCACGCGATTGGCGCACGGCACCGCATAGCGGTCGTACAGCGCTTGCGATTCTTCTTCCGTGCACGTATTGGTAAACGCGTAGTGAAATTGCGCGGCCGTTAGCATCGTCGCGTTCCCGCTGTTTAACGGGTTCGCGAGCACCGGCGCACTTGCTTTGAGCGTGGAAAACGGCAACGCGAGCACACCTGCCGGCGCACCCGCGTCGATGCCGACCGCGGCCGATCCCAAACCGCGGTACGCCAAGAGTTGCGCGAACAAGCCGCCGAAAGAATGGCCCATGATGATCGGCACCTCGTCGAGCGCGCGCATGAAGCCGTCAAGATATTCCAGTACCGTCCTGATGTCAAGCATCGTGAGCGGACGCGGATCGTCGCGCAGCTCTTCAACGGTGCGATCCAGTCCCGGCCAGCCCGGCGCGAGGACTTCGAAGCCGCGGGCCGAGTAACGTTCGACCCACGGCTCCCAGCTCTGCCAATTGAGGAACAGCCCGTGGATGAGTACGATGGTGCGCGGCGCGCTCACGTTGGGACGCCAGCACCATATTTCTTGTCGAGATAGGGGATGATGGTGTCGTCGTCATCGAGGACGACGTCGCCGTCGACCATCACCGGGATACTCGTTTGCCCGGAGACGGCTTTGACTTCATCGCGCTCGGCGTGCGAGTGCGGCACGTTGACGTTTGTGTAATCGAGCAGCAGGTCGGTCAGCTTCTTGCGCACGCGTGCGCAGTATGGGCACCATTCTGCCTGATAGAGTACAATTTCGGTTTTGCGTCCCATGGTCTTACCCTAGGCCCATCCGGGCCGCAAAAGGTTGCGGTCAGCCCGCGCGCCGTTCGAGCAGCGCCGCAAGCGCCGAGCGGATGCGGTCAACGGCGGCCTGCTTCTCCGCATCCGGCGTGAAGGCGTGGACGAGCATCGCGGCATCCGCCTCGAAGACGAAGATCGTGCCATCGGCGAGCACGGTGCAGTCGATACCGAAATAGTCGAGTCCGGCCGCCGCGCCGATGGCCCGCAACGTGGTGTCCCAGCCGCCAAGCGCTTCCTGAGGATTTTTCAGAAAACGGCGTTCCTCGTCGCGCATCCATGCATGCTCGTCCATCGGTGCGCTGCGGTAGTGGATCATCCACGATTCATCGAGTGCGAGATGATACGGGTAGGGTTCACGATCGACGAACATCACGCGATACTTGCGATAGTAACCGTCGGCGCTGCGGTAGTCGACGAACTCACCGGCATCGTAGGCTCCCGCGGGGACGCGCGCCGCATACACCGCGATTGCATTTGCGTCGTCGACGCGCTCGAGCCCGCGTCCGCCATGCGCATCGGTCGGGCGCACGAGCAGCGGAAAGCCGCTGGTGACTTGCGTGAGTTCATCGCGCGTGATGCGTCGCACCGGTGCCACCGTGCAGCCGGCAACGCCGTGCAATGTCGCCGCCAGCG
>Ga0182030_10003496_pt1 | contig 33562 bp, 37 predicted proteins | sample 812S3MmetaG_FD_121299 | JGI IMG/M metagenome (GOLD analysis project Ga0182030, IMG submission 121299) | Permafrost microbial communities from Stordalen Mire, Sweden - 812S3M metaG (Illumina Assembly) | ecosystem: Environmental > Terrestrial > Soil > Wetlands > Permafrost | place: Sweden...
CCGCCGGTTTTGCGAGCGCCCCTCGGGCGTATCGTTATCCGCAATCGGCGCCGTGTCCGCGTAGCCCGCAATCGCCATGCGTTCGCGAGGAACATTGGCACGCGAAGCCAGCAGGTCCAGCATCACAATGCTGCGGGCGGCGGATAGCTCCCAGTTGCTATGAAAGCGGGCTGTGTGAATGGGAACCGCATCCGTGTGTCCTTCCAGGCGCACCGGATTGGGAAGAGCTGCGATGGTCTTGCCGATCTTATCGATGGCTTCGTAGGTGCTCGGGTCTACTGAATCGTCGCCCGATGGAAAAAACGCCTTCTGAGGCAGCCGCACCACCAGGCCGCGCGCTTCCAGATGAACTTCAATCGTGCCTTTCTTGATTTCCGACTCCAGCTCTTTGCTCAGAAACGTCATCGAAGGCAAAAGCTCCTCCACCGTTGGGTTGGGAACGTTCTTCGCCTGGGAACCGCCGGGCCCCTTCATCTGCGCGTTCCCCTTGCCCTTGTCGTCCACCGTGCCGCCCAGCACTTCGTGAACCGCGGCCTGCACTCCGCCTTTCTCGAGCGCCGTCTTCACCGAATCCGAGATCTGCTGGGCCTTGGATTTGTCGGTCTGCGAACTGGCAAACATCACCACGAAGAACGCGAACAGCAGCGTAATGAAATCGGCGTAGGAGACCAGCCACCGCTCGTGGTTGGCGTGCCCTCCATGTGCTTTCTTGCGCGCCATCGTCAGCCTTCCGCCGACACCGGCGCGCCCGCCGCGCCGCTCTTGGCCGTTGCCGTTTTCTTGGCGGAAGCCGCCTTCTGCGCCACATAGGCGTCCAGTTTGGTGCGGATCAGCTTGGGGTTCAGACCTTCCACAATCGAAAGTACGCCTTCCAGCATCAGTTCCCGGGTGCGTACCGCGTCCTGGGTTCTGGACCGCAGCTTACTGCCCGCCGGCAGGAAGAACAGGTTGGCCGATCCCACACCGTAAATTGTGGCCACGAAAGCCGCGGCGATTCCCCGGCCCACTTCGTCGATGTTGGCCAGGTTCTTCATCACGTTGATCAGGCCCAGCACGGCTCCGATAATGCCGATGGTCGGCGCGTAACCGCCGGCCGCCTCGTATACCTTCGCCTCGGCTTCTCCGTCCTGCTCCAAAAGGCTCAGATCCAGTTCCATGATGCTGCGGATCTGGCTCATTTCAATGCCGTCCACCGCCAGGTTCAGCGCCTTTTTCAGGAATGGGTCTTCCACCGCATTCACTTGTTGTTCCAGGGAGACAATTCCCTGCTTACGCGCCTGGGTGGCGTACATGATGATCTCTTCAATCACGTCTTCCGGCGACTGCGCATGGTCGAAGAACACCAGCCCCAAGTGTTTGGCGGCGCGAGCCAGGGCTCCCATGGGAGAGGTCAGCATCACCGCGCCAATCGTCCCGCCCAGCACAATCACGCCCGCCGATACCTGGTAGACATCGTGGATCTGGCCGTGTTCCATCAACATGCCGCCCAGAATGCCGCCCAGCCCCAGCGCAAGGCCCCCGATAGAAGCCAGATCGATCTTGCTCTGGCCGCCCTTCTTCTTGGCTTTAGGGTCTGCCATTGGCCCCACCTAGCATCGCATTGCTCATCACGGGACTTGTCTCGCGCGGGCAGATCCCTACCGAACGCCGAAATTCCACCACACGCTGCAAGATTTCTTCCGTGGATTCCAGAACCATGATTTTTTGTCCCGTGGTCATACTGATCACCGTGTCTGGAGTGGTTTCAATCTGCTCGATCAGGTCACTGTTCAGGACCACCGGAGTGTGGTTAAGGCGCGTGACGTAGATCATTTTCTTACTCCCTCTACACATCGGTGAAGCGATGAAATATTCTAAGGAATTACCGCTAAGTTACTGCGATTTATCCTAGAAAGCCCGGGCGCTTCTGTCGAAAAGTCAGATGAAATGGAAATACTGGATTCACCGGAGTCCACTCTCGCAGTAAAGCAGGCACAGGCGCTCTTGCGCGCGTGGGTCTTGGGCGAGGCGCCCAGGCTGGAAGCCGAGTTAGATCGAACGGTCTTTATCGCGCTGCCGCGCGCGATCGATTGCCAGGACGAACGCATGGCCCTGTTGAAGTCCATCGCCCTGGAGATGAAATCGTGCCGCAACCTCTTTGCGGAACGGGCTTCAGATCCTCAGGTCGGCCTTTGTGTCGATCTGTTGGCGCACCTGGCGGACAGTGCGGCTATGCCGGTTGGGAGCGTCGCGGCGCGGATGATTCCACCAGGGAATCAATCTGTAGCGCGGGCCGATCCCCTTGAGTAATCCACTCGCCGCGGAACTTGGCCTTCCCGTTTACCAGGCAATCCAGGGCTGATCCAGCGGGCTGCCCGAGCATCAGGATTTGCCCCGGCTGCATTGCGCCCAGGTCGCTCATCCGCAGCGTCGATCCGCACAGCACCGCTTCCAGTTGCAGCGTGGCGCCGCCCAATGCATCCAGCAGGCCGCCGCGTGCCGCGGTTCCCGTCGGCGCCTGACCCGCTGCTTGCTCCTGTTGCAGCAAGGCCAGCCGCACCGATAAAACCGGAATCGCAACGCGGATGGTTTCCTCGGACTCCCCCACCTTCACCGCGCCTTTCAGCAGCATGATGGCGCCATCGGAATCGGCGCTTGATGCGGGTTCAGGCCCTGAAGCACCCGCTTCGATATGAAAACCCAGCCCGATTGGGGACCACGCCTCATTGAGCGAAGTCACGAAAAGCTGGAACAACTCGCGCAACACATGCCGTTCGATATCGGTCAGCCCCGAACGCGCGCCGGTGACCGCCCCCGGCCGTGCGCCCAAAAGGACATCCAGTACCCGGAAAACGAAACCATTTCCGAGCGCAATCCATGCCCCGCCCCGGATCGGATGGAGGTCTAGTGGGATCAGGCACGAATCGCTTTCACAAGCTTCCAGAAAGAGGCTCGCCGGGGTTTGCTCGATGCCGTCGGGATTGGCCGTGACGGTGATTTCCAGATAGCTGCTCAGCGCCTGGGACAAGCCCTGCAGGAACTGACTGTGGATGCTCTCAACAAACACCACCCGGTCGGCCGGCAGCAGACCCGGGGCGCATGCATCGTAAGCCGGCCGGGGCACTTCCCGCGGCCCGGGGCCGCCCACACTGGTGGAATCGTTGGTCATGGAAATCTCTTGGCCTCCCTAAGCCAGGTAGCTGAACAGGTTCTTCATTTGCGAGACATTGACCTCTACGGACTCCGACGCCTGCTGCTGAACCTGCAACTGGGTCAATTGGGTTGCCACTGTGGGGATATCCGCGTCTTGCAGCGTGCCGAGATCGGTTTGTTGTTGCGTTTGGAATTTCTGCGCCAGAGTGGTGGCCTGTTGCAGGCGGTCTTCCACGGTTCCATAAAAAGCCAGCTGGCCGTTCAGATAGCCGCTGGCCGTCTTCAGGTCGCTGGCGGCCTGCGTAATGCCCGCCTGATCGTTGTTATTCAGCGAGGTCAACAAAGAATTCACGGCCGCGAAGACGTTGTTCGCCCCCGGCGCATCGAAAATCTCCGATGCCGTCTTCGCCACCGCAATGGACGTGCCGTCAACGCTTTGGATGGTGCGCGTGGCAGGGGCATTCAGCAGTTGTTGAACGCCATTCGGCTGTGAGGCGTCCAGTTGATACGCCGGCTGCGTGTCCTGGTCTCCGCTGAAGATGTAGCGGCCGTTCACCACCGTCTGGCTGATGCCCACCAGAGTTTGCTGCAGTCCGCTCACCTGCTGAGCCAGGCTGGCCCGCGAAGTCGCCGTGGAAGTGGATGTGGCGCCCTCCGCCGCCAGGGATATGGCGCTCTCGAGCGTCTGCACCGCCGTCTGCAATTCCGAATCGGCCGTGTTTGCTTCCGTCGTCACTTCGCCCAGATTCGTCTGCACCTGGGTGTTCTGCGAAATCTGAGCCTGTGTTTGATAAATTTCCGCAATCGCCGCCGGGTCGTCGGACGCTTGCCGCACTTTCAGTCCCGAACTGACCTCCGTCTCAGCTTGCTGCAACTGTGCCTGGTTCCGCGCCAGGTCAGCCAGGTATTGTTGCGTGGTTCCACTTAAGCCGGGAAGCATACATTCACTCCTATGACGATCCTGCCGGCGGCATCATATTCAAGGTGGCGTCCACCAGGTTATTCAATACCGTAAGCACCTGCGCCGCCGCCTGATAGGATCTTTGAAACTGCAAAACGTCTACCGCCTGCTCATCCAGTGACACGCCCGAAACGTTGTCCCGCAGCGTGGTCGCCTGGGCGGCCACTTGTTGTTGGGTCGTCTGATTGGTTGTGGCGTCCGAGTTCTCCGCACCGGCGCCGCTCGCGATTTGCGCCAGGAACTGCACCAGATTCAGACCGCCGGTCGATCCCAGAGTGGAATTCGGATTTCCCAAGGCCGCCAGCTGACTGGCTGCGCCGTTGTCATTCTCACCGGCGGCCGCAACCACTGCTCCGGCTACTCCCGTTCCCGCGGTCACTGCATCGGTGAACGTGCTGTCACCCTGCAGGCTGAAAGCCCCGCTGGTTCCCGAGCCATCCGGCACCGCCGTAATGTCCGTGATCCCTTGTGCCGCCAGTTGCGAATTGATCGCAGCCAGCGCGGCCGTATCGGTCAACCCTGTACCTAAATTGATGGTGGCGGTCGCGCTGCCCTCGGTCACGGTGTACTGCGTCGTCGCGTCCGCCGCCACGTAAGTCAGTGATCCGTTGTTCAGCGTGGTATTCACGCCGTGGTCGCCATCCGCGGCTAGTCCGGCGCCCGACACGCTGATGCTATACGGAGTGCTGGAATCGAAGGCTAACTTCCCGTTACTGTCCAGGCTGGCCGCAATACCCAGACCGCTCAGATCGCCGTTCAACTCGCCTAGCTGCGTCTGTGCCGTATCGCCGGCCGCTCCCGTGACCGAGAATGTGTTCGACCCAGCCGCCGTATTCACCGTGAAGGATTCCGTCTGTCCCGCTGCAATCGTTCCGTTTGCCACAGTCCCGATGGTTACCGGTGAGACACTCGCCGGCGCCAATTCGCCCGCCGTAATGTTGGGATTCAACGCCAGGCTCGCGGCCGTCAACGTGGCGTCGGAGTTGTTATAAGTGAACAAAGCGGTTCCGTTGGCCGCACCCGGAGCCGCTGAGACCGTCCCCGATTCCAGAACCTGGTTGACCGTATCGGCTAGCGTCTTGGCAAACTGGTTCAGCGAACCGGCCTGCTGCGAATCCCCCAGTATCGATGGCAGTACCCGGTTTTTCACGTCCAGCAGGCCGCCCAACTGGCCGCTGGTAATCTGCGAAGTGACATCGTTGCCCTGCGAGTCCACAATGTGCTCGGTGGGCGGCGATTGCGGGTTCGCGGCCGGGGGATTCGTGTTTACCGAACTGGAGGCGCTCAGCGAATACTGTTGATCTCCAATCACCAGCGGCAGTCCGCCCGCCAGCATCACCGTCACGGTGCCGTCGCTTTGTGTGACGGTCGTGAAATTCGTAAGCTGCGACAGGCTGTCGAGCGAGGCGTAAAGCCCGGCATCCGCTCCCGGATCCGCCTGCGTGGTTTTCACGCGCTCCACATTGTACTGCTGAATTTGCGTTGCCAGACTATTGATCTGGCTGACCGTGGAACTGATGCTGTCGTTCACTTGCTGCGAAACGCCGCTGAGGGAACTCGACAGGCCGCGTACCGAACTCGCCAGCGCATCCGCATCCGACAGCACCGTCTGCCGCGCCACCGTATCGCCAGGCGTAGTGCTCAACGCCGAAAAATCGCTGATCAGAGAGTTCAGTGCGCCCGAAACGCCGCCGGTGCCGGAAACATCGAAGAGACTTTGCAGGCTGCCCGTGGCTTGTGCCTGCGCCGTATAAAAGCCTAATGTCTGGGTTTGCTGCTGAACCTGCTCTTCCGCGTATTGGTCGCGCGAATCCTGCAAACCTTGCGCCGCCACTCCGCCAGCCAGCCCGCCCGTCACCACCAGCGGTTGCGCGTCCAGCTTAAGCGTTTGCGTGGCATAACCCGGAGTCGAAGCATTGTTGACGTTATTCTGAATCACGGTCAACGCCTGCTCAAATACAGCCAGGCTATTGCCGGAATTCGCTAGCGACGCGAGGAGATTAGACATAACGCCCTACCCATGCAATTCGTCTTCCAATTGCCTTGTTTCTTGGGATGCCCCGGAAAAGAGCCGCCCGCCCGCATCGTACCCGGGACTGACGCTGCCCAGTCGCGCCGCCAGGCCCCGATGAAACGCCGCGCCGGCATCCACAATCCGCGTGGCCCTTCGCACGTCCTGTTTCAGCAACACCAGCGCCGCCCGCATATCCTGGTTCGGTGTCAGCTCGCCAGCACGGAGGTTTGCTTCGAACTCGCTCATCCCGCCGGCCGCCTGCTCCAGCAACCCGCGGCACCGGTCCAGGCATTCCAGGTCGCCCGCATTCCAGTTTTCCAGGGCCCGCCGCACGCACGTTTGCGCGTCCAGCAGCCGGTCCGCAGGGAATGCCGCCGGCATCTTACGCCTTCTCTCCGCCGCCGCCGAGCGCGTTCGCGATCATGGCCTTGCTCAGTTGCGCCGCATCCACATGATAGGTTCCATTCTCGAATTGCGCGGCAATCTGGCTCAGTCGATGAACTTGCGCGGCACTCTGCTGGCTGCTTCCGGCCGCGATGCTCTCCGAGAGAGAGGAGATCTGAACCTGATCGCCACCTTCGCTCGCCGGCGCGCCCGCCGGTTGTTTCGCGGCATTACCCGCACGTGTCAGCTCTTCGCTGCGGCTCGCTTCGGAGGCCGCGGCGTTAGCCATGCCGTCGGTATAGATTCGAATGCTCATATACGGTTCTCGTCCTTCACTCCGACATTCGAGATTGGCATAATTTATCACTGCAATACAATAGCCACAATCGGTCGGTACCAGTATGTTATCCAAAGAGAATCAACCGGTACTACCCAAAAAACTCCTAGAAAATAAAATAGATATCGCGATAGAATCCAATTTCTAAATTAATCTCGAAAATGTTTTCTCAACCTCATGCCATCGAAAATTCTGGTGATCGCCACTGCGCCTCCTCTACCTGCTGCGGAAGAGTGGCGCGATCGAATGACTGGCTTCTGCATTACTTCAGTCACGGGGGTTGCCAGTTTAGCTGACGCCCTCGCCGGAAACTTCGATTGCGTCCTGGTCGCCGGTCCCACTGAGAACGGCGACCGCATCGGCGTCCTGGACGCCATCCGCGCTCTCGACCCGGTCCTGCCCGTGGTCTTCTACGATCCGGAGATGACGGCCGCCGAAGCGGTCCGCCTGATTCGCTCCGGCGCATACAATTGCCTGGGCTTCCGCGACACCGTCGAAGCACTGTGCGAATCCCTCGAACACGCCGTCGAAGAGAAACGCTGCCTGGAAAAGGCGCACGCCCGCTCCATGGCCGCCCCTGAGCCCTGGCAGGCCTTCCTGGTGGGTGAAAGCGCCGCCATGCAGACCGTCACCAATACCATCCGCCTCATTGGCCAGCGCCGCTGCACCGTGCTCATCACCGGCGAATCCGGTACCGGAAAGGAAATGGCGGCTCGCGCCATTCACATGGCCAGCCCCCGGGCTAACCAGACCTTGGTGGCCATCAACTGTTCGGCCCTTCCCGAAAACCTTCTGGAAGCCGAAATGTTCGGCCATGTTAAAGGCGCTTTTACCGGCGCCATCAATGCCCGCGTCGGCCGTTTCGAACAGGCCAACAAGGGCACCTTGTTCCTTGATGAAATTGGCGACATGCCCATCGAACTGCAGGCCAAACTGCTGCGCGTTCTGCAGGACCGCGAATTTCAACGTCTGGGCAGCTCCGAAAATATCAAAGTGGACGTCCGCTTAATCGCGGCTTCCAACGTCAACCTGCTGGAGCGCGTGCGCCAGGGCAAGTTCCGCGAAGATCTCTATTATCGACTGAATGTTGTCCCGCTGCAGATGCCGCCTCTGCGCGCCCGCGAAGGCGATATTCCCCTGCTGGTCTATCACTTCGTCAAGAAAATCTGCCAGATGGAGAACATCTCGATGCGCCGCCTGGCCCCGGAAGTCCTCGACCTGCTGCGCACCTGTCCGTGGCCGGGGAACGTCCGCCAGTTGGAAAACGCCGTCGAAATGGCCATCGCCATGAGCGGCGACCGCGACATGCTTTATCCGGCCGATTTCGGACTTGCCGAAACACCCGCTTCCAAGGTGGTCGCCATCGATTTCAAGGTCTCCGGCGGTGCGCTTCCCGACGCCGTCGATTTCGAAACCGCCGTCACCCAGTTCCAACGCGCCATGCTCGAACGCGCCCTCACCAAGACCGATGGCAATAAGACCGCCGCCGCCGAACTGCTGGGCATGAAGCGGACCACTCTCATCATGAAGCTGCGGAGTTTCGAAGCCGCCGGCATCCTGCGCGCCGTCTAAGTGAAGTAGAACAGACGATCGGGTTTCGTCGTCTGTCAACCGTGTCCTGAGGCCCGCGGAATCTTCACAAAGAAACGGAGCCGGTTCATTTTTCTTCTCCGCGTCTCCGCGCCTCAGCGTTAAAATTCACTGCCTCTTGACCAGCCTAAGAAACTTTCACATCCTGCGCGCTGGTCCACTCGCACACTTTCAGCAGCAGCTCGATTTCATTGCGCGGTGTCTGCAACGCCGCCGCAATCGTCGTCACCGATTCCCCGCGCCGCTGCATCCGCAGTGCTTGCACCCGCTTGCTCAGATTGATCCCATGGCCCGCCGGCTGGCTTACCGGCTGTTCTTCCATCGCCTGCACAGTTTGCCGCACGGCGTCCAGATCGCCCGCCAGGTTGGTCACCAGGGCCACCGCGCGATCCTGTTTCTTGCGCTCCAGCGCCCGCTCTTTGGCCAGCTCGATCCGCACGTCAAAATAGAGCACCAGGCTCGAAATCAGGCTCAGCGCCAGTCCGGCGTACATCGCGATGGGGCTGCCGATCCATTGGAGATTCATCTTATTCAGCTCCTGGCTCCGGCGCCGCGCCGCTGTCCGCCGGCGTCGCCGTACCTCCCACAACTTCCCGCCGGCTCTCAATCTCGGCGATGCGCACTCCGTAGTTTCCTTGCACCATCACCGCTTCACCGCGCGCCACTACCCGCCCGTTCACCATCACTTCCACCGGGCCGCCGGCACCCTGTCCGCCGGCTCCCTGCCCGAAATCGATTACCGATCCCGTCCCCAGTTCCACCACGTCGCGCAATAACATCTGCGTGCGGCCGAAGCGCAGCGTCACCGGCAGTTCAATATCCAACAGCACATCCAGGGTGGATCCGGGCTGCGTACTTGCGGTACTCACGTTTTTCTCCTCGGCTTGTTTGACCAGACTCGTTCCATGTGGCTGCGCAGCCTCAGGACGGCTTGCGTCCGCAATTGCGCGATCCGCGACAGGTGCATCTTCATCACCGTCGCGATTTCCCGCAGATTCAATTCCTCGAAGTAATACAGGTTCAAAACCGTGCGCTCCGGCTTGGGCATTCTCTCAATCGCCAGCGCCAGGATTCTTTCCAGCTCCGACCGCTCCACAATGTTCGACGGCCACTGTTCCTCGTCCGACGAAACAAACTGAATCAATTCCCTGCCCTGGTTGTCGCCCGGCGCCCACTCCAGGTGTTCCAGTTCGATCGATTGCACCGCTCCCAGCCACTGCTGGTATTCGGCCAGGGGAATACTCAGTTCGTGCGCGATCTCTTCTTCCGCCGGCTCGCGCCCCAACCGTTGCTTGGCCCGATGGATCGCCGCTTCGATCATCTTCGACCGCTTCCGCGTTTCCCGCGGCGCCCAGTCCGCTTCCCGCAGGCTGTCGATGATGGCCCCCCGGATCCGCCGCTCGGCATACGTGTTGAGTTGGACGTTCAGCGCCGGATTGAAATTGTCGATGGCCGCCATCAGCCCGATCACGCCCGTGGAGATCAGGTCATCCAGCGTCACATAGTCCGGCAGCCGGTCGTGAATGCGCTTGGCGATCAGACGCACCTGTGGGAGGTGCTCCAGAACGAGCGCCTCGCGCCGCGACATGACCTCTTCGGTCAGGTCCGGCCCATAGGAATGCATGCCGGTCGCCATTGGATTTTCAGGCCACTGATCTCAAAGTCTTAGGCAATTCTCTAACCAACGCCTCGATCACAGGTTCCTTGGAAGCCGGCGCCAGATCCTCCGGCACTGACTGTCCGTGGCAGAAGAAGGAGAGTGCCTTCTTCGTCCGCGCCGCCTCGCAAAAGATTGCAGCCCGGGAACTTGCCTCGTCCAGCCGCGTGAACAACAATTTCGATGAACCGAATGCTTCGAAGCGCCGCACCGCCTCGCGCAGATCCGCGCGGTGCATCGAAGCTGTCAAAACCAGATGGGTGTCAATGTCTTGACGCCTGTTCAGGAACGCCGCCAGGTCGCTCGCCGTGTCCTGTTGCAGCGATGCGCTCAGTCCCGGAGTGTCGATCAGCACGGCTGTGCTCGAGGGCGCCGAATCCACCGCCTGGGCCAGCGCCGCGGTGCTTTCCACCGCCTGGAAGGGCACACCCAGAATGGCCGCATACGTCCGCAACTGCTCGGCCGCGCCGATTCGCACCGTGTCGGCAGAAATCAGCCGCACCGGACGCCCGGCCGCCAGGCACTGTGTGATCGCCAGCTTGGCGATCGTCGTTGTCTTTCCCGAACCAGGAGGCCCGATCAGCGCCGTCACCCGCCCCATTTCCGGCAGCACCGTGATCCGGCTGGCCATCTCCTCCACCATTGGTGCGAACCATGCCTGCGCATCCCGTTCCACCGCCGCGCGCGGCCGGGCGATGTCCAGCACCGTGCGCTGGTTCATCCTCTTGCGAACCGCTTCGTCGATTTCCCGAGCCAGCCACGCCTCCACACCCGCATCCATCAGGGCCCGCTCCACCACGCTCTCTTCGGCCGTGCGCGGCCCCGCGTTCGGGTCGTTGCGTTCCAGAATTCCGCGAATCTCGTGCACCAGGCGGTCCAGTTCATCGGCCCGTCCCGCCGCCACCGGCGCCTCGCCGGCTGTCTCGGCCTGTTCCGGTCCCCGGCCAAACACCACTTCGTATTCGCCCAGGTGCCGCGCTTCCGGCGGCGACTGCCGCGAATTCAGCAGCAGGGCGTCCAGCCCCAGCTCCTCGCGCGCTTGCGCCATAGCCTCCGGAATGGAGGCTGCGAAGAACGATTTCACGTACAGCTGTTGCATTTTCTCGGTGCTTGGCATGGCTACTGAATTACCCCTTGCGATGCAATTTTGATTTCCATCGGAACTTCGTTATGCGAAATAAAAAACAGGTTCCGAATACTCGGTTCCACCATCTGGCGCAGGAAATAGCGGGACCCCGAACTCGCGATCACCGCCACCGGCGTCTCCGGGTTCCCCACTTTCTGGCTGATTCTCTGCAATAAATCACGGATCGATGGCGGCGCCAGCGTCAGGTGGCTGTTCTGTTCGCCGTGTTGCACGGTGCTCTCCACCATCTGTTCGAGCGATGAGTCCAGCACGTAGGCTGAAAGGTCGCCCGCCGGGTTCAGGAACGGCTTCACCACCATCCGGCGCAGCGCCTGCCGCACATATTCCGTCAACAGCACGGGGTTCCTGGTGGTCACGGCCGCCTCGCCTAATGCTTCCAGAATGGTCACCGCGTCGCGAATCGAAACCCGCTCCCGCAGCAGGTTCTGCAACACCCGCTGCAACGTGGATAGCGGCAGCAGTTTGGGCACCAGGTCTTCCACCACTTTGGGATGCTCCACCGCCACGCGGTCCAGGAATTTTTTGGCGTCCTGCCGCGAAAACAGCTCCGGAGCGTATCGGCGGATCAGCTCCGCCAGGTGCGTTCCCAATACGCTGACCGCGTCCACCACCGTGTAGCCGCCGCGCCGCGCGGCATCCGCCTGTTCCGCCGGCACCCACCAGCCCGTCATCCCGAATGCCGGCTCTTTGGTCGGCCTGCCGCCCGCGGGCGGCTCGATTTTTCCCACCGGAATCGCCAGTTCGCATCCCGCCGGCAGTTCGTACCGCGCAATCTCCGCGCCTTTCAACGTCACCACGTATTCATGCGCTTTGAGCGCTACGTTGTCCACCACCCGCACCGGCCCCAGGACGAAGCCAAGGTCTCCGGCAATCTGCCGCCGGATGCCGCCAATGCGTTTGATCAGCGGCGATTCCTGTCCGCCGCCCACGTACTTCACCAGGCCAAGCCCCATCTCCACCGCCAGCGGTTCCACTCGCAGCAGGCTGTCCAGGTTGTCTTTCGCCGCGGCCGGTTTCGCCGCCGCCGTCTTGTCGCCGGCTTCCTTCTTCTTGTTCATCTTCCAGGCAGCCACGCCCAACCCGCCGCCCAGAGCCACAAATGGGATGCTCGGCAAGCCCGGAAACAGCGCCAGCACCAGCAGCACGCCGCTCGCCAGGAACAACGGCTGGGCGCTGCCGAAGAGCTGCTTCGCGAAATCCGTCCCCAGCCTTTCCTCGGAACTCGCCCGCGTCACAATCAAACCGCCCGAGATCGAAATCATCAGCGCCGGAATCACCGTCACCAGGCCATCGCCAATCGTCAGCACCGTGTACGTCTCAATCGCTTTGGCCAGATCCATGCCGTGCTGCAGCACGCCGATCAGGAACCCGGCGATGATGTTGATGCCGGTCATCAGAATGGCCGCGATGGCGTCGCGCTGCGTAAATCGCGATGCGCCGTCCATCGCGCCGTAAAATTCCGCTTCCTTGGCCAGTTCCTTGCGCCGCCGCCGCGCTTCCGTTTCATCGATCAGGCCCGTGCTCAAGTCGGAGTCGATCGACATCTGCTTGCCCGGCAGGGCATCCAACGTGAAGCGCGCCGTTACTTCCGAAATGCGCACCGCGCCATGGTTGATCACCACGTATTGAATGGCAATCAGGACCAGGAAGATCACCGCGCCGATGATATAGTTCCCGCCCACCACGAAGTTGCCGAAGGCTTGAATCACATCGCCGGCCGCGCTGGTCCCGGTGTTCCCGTTCATCAGCACAAGCCGCGTGGCCGATATGTTCAGCGCCAGCCGGAACAGCGTCAACAACAGCAAAGTGGTGGGAAAGACGCTGAATTCCACCGGCTTGCGAATGTACATCGCCACCATCATCACCACCACCGACATCATGATGTCGGTGACAATCAGGATGTCCAGCACGAACCCCGGCAGCGGCGTGATCAGCGCGATCACAATGCACAGTACGGCTACCGGCACGCCCAACTCTTTCCAGTTGGTAGCCGCCAGTCCGCCGAACTGCTGTCTCCAGCCCGCCGGCGCCGCTATCGCTTTTGCCGCTGTCGCCACGATGCATCGCTCCTTTTTCCGGTTTGCATGCCACAGTTCATTTCGCTATGCCGTTCACTATGCCGTTCACTATGCAGTTCGACGGCCATTCATCAGCCGGAAAATATACGCCAGAACTTCCGCCACCGCGCGATAAAATTGCGTCGGTATTTCCTGCCCCACGTCAACCGATTTGTACAGAGCCTGCGCCAGCGGCGGATTCTCAATCAGCGGAATCTGGTTCTCCACCGCCTTCTGCCTGATCCGCAGCGCCAGGTAGTTCTTCCCTTTGGCTACCACCCGCGGCGCACCGGAGGAATTCAAGCTGTACTTGAGCGCCACCGCATAGTGGGTCGGATTCACAATCACCGCCGTGGCCGTCGGAACCTCATGCATCATGCGGCGGCGCGCCATATCCCGCCGCAGCCGCCGCACCCGCTGCTTCATCAACGGGCTGCCTTCAATTTCCTTGAACTCGTCGCGGATGTCCTGCTTGCTCATCTTGAGGTCTTGCTGGTAGCGCCTCTTCTGGCGCAGCAGGTCCACGGACCCGAAAACGATGAACACCATCGACGCCTTCCACAGCAACGTCTGGATGGATCCCGCCACCTGCAAAGCCCCGCTCGGAACGCTCCGCAAGGGCAGCGTCAGATAACTTTGGAAATTGTCCGCTACTAGAAAATAGACGGCACTACCGAATACCGGGATCATAATCGCCGCCTGCAGTAAGGAGGGCAGATTCTGTTTCGGCAGTTCACGCAGCCTCGACATCGGGTTCAGCCGTTTGAAGTCCGGAGTCAGCTTCTTCATGCTGATTCCAAAGCGCGTTACTCCCAACTGGATCGCAATCGTGATCGCCGCCATGATCAGGCCCAACATGCCCAGGGGGATCAGCGTGCGCTTCAGCAGGTCCTGCATCAGGCTGATGATTTCCGAGGTGCTCATGCGCGGGTTCAGCGCATGCTGCAACAGCGTGGCCATGGTCGCCCGGATGGTCTGAATCCAGCCCATCCCCCAGGCGTGCATTAAGGCCACAAAGGCCACGAACTGCATGGCGCCCACAAAGACTTTCGCGGTGGGAAAATTCCCATCCTCGCGCGCCTTTTTCATGCGCCGTTCGGTTGGTTGTTCGGTCTTTTGTGCTTGATCCGCCATGGTATTAATGCCGGATCAGATTGCGCGCCACCGCGAACGTGCTTCCCGCGGTGGCGCGGAACAGCACCGGAAACATCAGCGTCAGCCAGCCCAGCACCATCAGGCCCACCAGCATCTTCACCGGAAACGCAATGTGCAACAGTTGCAATTGTGAGTTCACGCGTCCCAGCAGCGCCAGTGAGATGTCCACCATCACCAGCACCGCCACCATCGGCATGGCCAGCCGCAATCCGGTGGAGAACATCGTCGAACCCATATCCAGCATTTGCACCGCCGCGCCGCGCGTCAGCACAAACGACCCCGCCGGGTAAGTTTCCAGACTGCGCGACAGAATCCGCAGCACATCGCGATCCAGGCCCGTCGCGAAAAATAGAAGTCCCGCCGCCAGTTGAGAGAACACCACCAGGACGCTCGAATCGGCCTGCGTATTCGGGTCAATCGTCGAGGCGAACGCGTAACCGGCCTGCAGCCCCATCACCTGCGCGCCCACCGCAAAGGCTTCTGAAACGAAAGCCACCGCCAGCCCGATTCCCACTCCCAGCGCGGCCTCGACAATGATCCACATCGTGAACAGCCCCACCGACGGGTTGCCCGCCACCTGTGGCCATTGCGTGAAGAGCGCGATCGTGATGCTCAACACCAGGATGACGCGAATCGGGTGAGCCACGCCGGTAATGCCAGGGAGGGGTATAAAAACAAAGACGCCGGAAACGCGAACCAGCGTCAACAGGAAGCCCAGCAGGGTTGCGGTGGAAAGAACCAGTTCACCGGCCATACCGGCTCAGGTCTCCGAAAATGTGCACGGCGTAGGCGGTCGCCCGCTGCAACATCCACGGCAGCGCCAGAATCAGGGTCGCCAGAAAAGTCAGCAGGCGCGGAATCGCATTGAAGGCGGTGTCTTGAATCGAGGTCAAAATCTGAAACAGACTGATGATGATGCCCGCCGCGAAACCCACCGCCAGCATCGGCAGAGCCAGCCACAGTGCGGTCATCAACGTCTCTCGAAGAACCTGAATTACGAATTCCGGTGTCATGCGTAAAAGCCTTTCATCAGCGAACCCACCACCAGGTTCCATCCGTCCGCCAGCACAAACAACAAAATCTTGAATGGCGCCGAGATCATCACCGGCGGCAGTTGCACCATCCCGATTGAGAGCGTCACCGAAGCCACCACCAGGTCGATCACCAGGAACGGCAAGAACAGCACGGCGCCAATCTGGAAACCGGCCTTTAGTTCCGACAGAATGTAGGCCGGAATCAAAATCCGCAGGTCCAGGTCGGAAGGATTATGCGGCGCCGGCGCGTGGGAGATCTCGATGAACAGCTTCACGTCTTTTTCCCGCGCGAACTTTGCCAGAAACGCCTTCAGCGGCTTGGCGCCCGCTTCAAAAGCCTGTCCGGCTGTCAGTTGATTGTTCTCCAGCGGTTCCCATCCCTGGTGATACACATCCGCCGCCACCGGCGAAATCACCAGAATCGTCAGGAACATCGCAATTCCCACCAGCACCTGGTTGGAGGGCGTGGTTTGCGTCCCCAGCGCCTGCCGCAGGAAGTGCAGGACAATGGTGATTCTCAGAAACGGCGTGATCGACATCACCACCGCGGGCAGCAGCGTCAGCAGCGTCAGCAGAATGACAATCTGCATCGGCACGCCCAGCGATCCGCCGCCCTTGGACATATCGATTCCCAGCACCGTGTTGGGATTTGCAGCGGGCGCCTGCGCCGCGGCAGCCGCCGTGCCGGCCGCCAGCGCCAACGCCGCCGCCACTCTCACCATGCGCCGCTTCATCGGATGGCCGCCACCCGGGTTTCCCGGGCCGCTTCGCCTTCACTGCCGTCCAGCACGCTGCAGCCGCCCGGCGAAACCGCAATCAGCAGAACCCGCCCGCTCACGCTCACCAGGTGCAGCGAATGTTGCTGGGTCAGCGCCAGCCGCTCGAGCGATTGCATCCGGCGGTTGCTTCCCCGGCCGATTCCCTTAACGGCGAATCGCGCCACGCCTTTGCTGCGCAGCCAGTACAACGTACCGCACAGCAAACCCAGCACCAGCAATACCGTCAGGACTTGCTGTATCCATTCCATGTCAGTTCCCGCTCTTGAACTTCACCATGCGAATCACGTTGTGGCCATTCGTGCTGGTCAGCTCGCCGGCCCCGATATATGCCTTGCCGGCCCTGATCTCGATGTTTTCTCCCGCCGCCAGTCCCGTCGCCACCACGCTTCCCACCCGCAGGGAAATCAACTCGCAGACGCGCATCACCGGCCCATCCACCACCGCCTCTACTTCCAGCGGTATATCCAGAAAATGCGCTACATCGGGAAGATCGCCCATGGAAGTTTACGGATGGATCAGGTTAACCGTCTCTTGCAGCAGTTGGTCGCTGGTGGTAATCACCCGCGACGCCGCCTGGTAGCTGCGCTCATACGAAAGCAGGTCCGTAAACTGCGTCGCCATGTCCGACGTCGAAGCTTCCAGCGCTCCGCCCATCACCTGGCCTCTGCCGCCCGTACCCGCCGCGCCAATCGCCGGCTGCGCCGTCGATGCCGAGGCCTCCAGGTTGTTATTCCCCACCGCAACCAGGCTGTTCGGATTGGTAATCGACGCCACCGCCAGCTGGCCCACCGTCACTTGCTGCCCGTTCGAATAATTGGCCACCACGATGCCGCCATTTTCCAGTGAGACGCTGGTCACTTCACCTGCCGCGCTCCCGTCCTGGACCGGGCTCGAAACGCCCGAGGCCTGCGCGTATTGCGTAATTGTATTGGCGCCGGACGCGTTCACCATGTTCCAGTTGATCGACATGTCCGCCGCGCCATCGGAAAGCCCCGTAATCGGAATCACCTGCGCGCCCACCGGCGCTGTCAGGTTGCCATTGGCGTCAAACGTCAATGCGCCTGTGAGCAGAGCGCCAGCGGGCGCCGTCTGGTCGGCAGCCGGCACGTTCGCCGCATAGCTCCAGCTGTTTGCGGCTGTCTTGGTCATCGTGATCGTCAGAGTATGCGCCGTGCCCTGCGAATCGTATACCTGGATCGGCGCTGAGAACGATGCGCCCACGGCCGCCGAGGAATCCAGATTCACGTTCATGTTCATCGACGTGGTCGCCACCGCCGGTGTGGTCGTCCCCACCGGAAGATTCAGCTTGCTGGTCGGGCCATTCGGGTTGATCACCCCACCCACCGCCGTCCAGCCCTGCACGAAATCGCCCGACGCCGTCACCAGATTGCCGTTGGCATCCAGTTGAAAATCCCCGGCGCGCGTGAAGAACGTGTTACTGCTCGAGTCCTGCACCACAAAGTACCCGTTGCCTTCGATCGCCGCATCGGTCGTGCCGTTCGTTGTGGTAATCGCGCCCTGCGTGAAGTTCTGCACCGCCTGGATCTGCCCGACGCCCATACCCACCTGGCCGTTACCCTCGCCAAGCGTTTGAGACATCAGGTCCTGGAAATCCACGTTGCTGGCCTTGAAGCCGGCCGTGTTCAGGTTGGCAAGGTTGTTGTCCACCACGTCAATGCCTGTCGAATCGGCGCTCAGCGCGGAGAGCGCAATGGAGAATGCTGGAAACATGGCGTTAGTCTTCCTCCTGCTATAGAATCTGGTTATTGGCGGAGGTGACTCCGCCCGTACTGGTTGAAGTGCTGGTGGTAGTTGCGGCCGGCGTGGCGTCCTGCGAGGTCGCCGCCGTTGCATTGCTGGTGCTGCTCGGTATGGCCACACCTTGGGCCGTCATGTCGGTTTCAAGATCTCCCCGAATGCCGATCACCTGCTCCAGTTCGCTGATCTGCGCCAGTTGCGATACGAACTGTGTGCTGTCGGTCGGGTTCAACGGGTCTTGATTCTGCAGCTGCGAAACCAACAGTTGCAGGAACATCCCTTCCGTCGGCATACCCGAGCTCGCTGATGAACTGCTGCTCGATGTGGTCGAAGTCGTACCTGTGGCTGCTGCGTTACTTGTGATCGGGCTAATTGCCGTGGCCATTGATATCTCCTACTAACTCCCCGCCGGAAGGCATACTGGATTCCAGCTCTTCCACCCAGCGCGGTTGATTGGACTGGTTTTGGTTGCGCCGGCCGCTATCCTGCTGCGACCAGCCTGGTTGCGCTTGCGAATCGGTGTTGCGCGAATTGTTGGAACTGTGTGAGCTCTCCGAAGCCTGTCCTACCGGCGTGGTGACTCCGGCGGGCCGCCATGCTTCCGCCCGGTAGCCGTTTTCTTCCAGACGCCCCACCAGGTCGGACAGCCCTTGCCGCAGTCCGTGCGCCAGGTCGGCATCCCCGGTGTGCACCGCCACGCGAACTTCACCGGCCTGCTGCGTTACCCGGACATCCACGTTTTCACTGCCCGGCTGCGACACCTGCAGTGAGATGTCCTTCAATGGCGCCGATAGCTTCGGCGCCGCCGCCAGTTGGGAAGGCTGCAACTCGGCCGCTGCCGCCGCCGCGCTCAACCGCGGCGTTGCCGGCGCCGCCATGCCCGGCGTCACTTCTCCGCTTTTCTGAAATGCCGCTACCGCCGTCTGCGCCAGTAGATTCGAATTCGCCTGCGCTGGCCCTGCCGCGGCGTCGCCCGCCACCGTCTTCTTTGTAGCGGCGGCCGCCGATGCCGACGCCATTTCACTACCCAGCGCCGCTTGTTGAGCCGCATTCGCCGGCGTCACTCGTGCCGCAAACGCCAGATCTTCAATTTCCTTGCCCGCCGCGGGTCCGGCTGCCGCCGCGCCTTTGACGGCGTCGCCTTCACCTTGCTTTGCTTGCCCACCCGGCTGCCCGTCCTCGCCCTTGCCGGCCGGTTCGGCCACGCCTGGGACTGGGGCCTGCACTCCCGCCGCATTCAGCGCCGGCGCCGGTTGCGTTCCTTCCGCTTCCGAAGCCGCTTCCGTTCCGCGCGCATTGCCGGCCGCCTGGAAGGCCGGCAGACTACTCAGGTCCAGCGGCAGCATCTCCGCCATCACTCGTCCTGGAAACGCCGCCACAGCTGCTGTCGTAGGCCGTCCCGGAGCTTTCTTTGTGACCGTGTTGCCATCAGCCGGATTCTCCAGGCCATCCGTGGGAAGGTGGATCTGGAGCGGCCCGGTCTGCTGCGCTACCCCCGGCATTCCCGCCAGTGGTGTGGACGCCGCTTCGTCGTTCTTCGAGTCCTTCTTCTGCTGCTGTTGTTTGTTATTCCCGATGGAGCGGTTAGAACGAGTGACGGGGAGCGAATCCGTAAGACCGTTGAATTGATCGCTGAACCGGGAACCGCTGGCGTTGCCGCTCGCCTCGTCCGCGTGAATCGAGCTCATCACGGGCAGCGACGGAGCAACAGCACTCGCAGCAGAAGCAATTGTCACGGGCGGTCAGAATGCAGCTCACTGGCCAAGTCCCCTTGCCATTCTTTTCAACTCGATAGATGCTTCCTGGCGGGTGTTGGAGTTTTGACTGTCAAGGCAATCAGTCAAAGATTTGACGATTGACAGCTCTCCTCATTCCCACATATCGGTGGTCTTTCTTAATTTTCTAGAGGAATTTTAAAAAATATTTGGGCCCCTCACTTGCAATGCCCTCCTCGGTATTCCAGTTATGGATTCGATTTCTATCGCCGCGGCAAGTGGAATGCGCTCCCGCATGCAGTCTCTCGACCTGCTCGCCAACAATCTCGCGAACGCCAGCACCAACGGTTTCAAACGCGATCAGGAGTTTTACGGCGTCTACTCCTCCGCCGATTCCGAAAATGCCGACGCCACCGGCCCCAATTCCACACTGCCCGTGATTCAACGCCAATGGACCGATTTTTCCACCGGATCCATCCAGACCACCGGCAATGCCTTGAATATCGCCCTCACCGGACCCGGCTTCCTCAGCGTCAACGGGACCAGCGGTCCTCTTTATACGCGCAACGGGGACCTGCAAATCCTGTCCACCGGCGAACTCGCCACTTCCGACGGCCGCACCGTCCGCAATGCCGCCGGCGGCACCATCCGGATTTCTTCCGACCAGCCAGTCTCCATCGCCGCCGATGGCACCGTCAGTCAGGGCGGCGCGCCCCGAGGCAAAATCCAGGTCGTCAATTTCAAATCGACTGACTCATTAATCAAGATGGGCAACACCTGTTTCGTAAATAGCGACCCCAAAAATATTCCGGCGGATTCCGCCGACCCCCGTGTCGAACAGGGCAAGATCGAAGGCTCCAACGTCCCCGTGGCCGAAGCCGCCATGCGCCTGGTCGGCATGATGCGCCAGTTCGAAATGCTCCAAAAAGCCGTCAGCGTCAGCAACGACATGGATTCCAAAACCATTCAGGAAGTGGCTCGTGTCGGATCGTAACCCATCAGCATCCAAGCACCTACAAGGAGATTACCGATGATCAGAGCGCTATACACCGCCGCCAGCGGCATGAACGCTGAGCAGCTCAACGTGGACAACATTGCCAATAACCTGGCCAACGCCAATACCACCGGCTACAAGATGCGCCGCGCTCAGTTCCAGGATCTGCTCTACCAGAGCATCACCCAGCCCGGCACTTCCGCCGGAGCGCAGACCATTGTGCCCACCGGCCTGCAGCTCGGCCTCGGCACCCGCGCCGCTTCCAACGAAATCATTTTCACCCAGGGCAACTCCAGTGAGACCGACAATCCGCTCGACGTCGTCATCCAGGGCAATGGCTTCTTCCAGGTGCAGCTTCCCACCGGCCAGCTGGCTTATACTCGCGATGGATCGTTTCAGCTCAACGCCAATGGCGTCGTTGTCGATGCCAGCGGCAACCCGCTCGAACCCAATATCACTGTGCCTTCGAACGCACAGTCCATCACCATTGCACCGGATGGAACCGTCAGCTACATCACTCCCGGCCAGGCTGCCGCTCAAAAAGCCGGTCAGATTCAGCTCGCCGGATTTCAAAATCCCGCTGGCCTCAACAGCCTGGGCCAGAACCTCTATCAGCCCACCGACGCCTCCGGCGAAGCCACTGTCGCGCCTCCCGGCGGTTCGCAGGGACTCGGCACTTTGCTGCAGGGCTATACCGAACAATCCAATGTCAGCATCGTCCAGGAGTTCATCAATTTGATCGTCGCCCAGCGCGGTTACGAGGCCAATTCCAAAGTCGTCAAGGCTGCCGACGAAATGTACCAGCAGGTCAACAATCTGAAGCAATAGCCATGAGGATCGCCGCCCTATTTTTGTTTGCTTCGATGGCCGCTCTGGGGCTGGCCCAGGCGCCGGTCTGCGCCAATGTGGAAGGCGATCGCATTCTGGGCAGGGATCTGGCCGCCGCCATTCCGGAATTCAAGGCCATGCCTCCCGATACGCTGCTCGGCACTTCGCCCGTTCCCGGTTCGCGGCGTCTCTTCCACGCCGCGGAGATCCTCAGCCTGGCCCGGCGTTACTCCGTCCCTCTCGGCGCCGGACGGGAAATCTGTTTCGAATGGCCCATGGCGCCGCTGGTTCCGGCGCGCCTCATCGAAGCCATGCGGGCTTCCCTGCAAGCGCCCGGTGCGGAAATCCGAATTGCCGAATCCAGCCCCGAACCCGTTCCACCCGGCCGCCTTGATTTTCCCCGGGACCATCTCGCCATTCCATCGCCCGGCCAGCGCTCGCCCGTCCTCTGGCGCGGCGACGTCGTCTACGGCGACACCCGCCGGTTTGCCATATGGGTGCGGGTCGATATCGCCGTGCCCTGCGATCGTCTTACCGCGGCGGAAAACCTCGCGTCCGGTCAGCCCATCAAACCCGCACAACTCCGCGCCGTCGCATCCACTTGCTTTCCGGCCCCCGGCGGAACGGTTCTCTCACTCGATTCCGCCACCGGTATGGTGCCTTCGCGTTGGATCGCTGCCGGTACCGAAGTGCGCCCCGAATCGCTCGCCGCCGCCAACGACGTGAACCGCGGCGACATGGTTGAAATTGAAGTCCTCAGCGGCGCCGCACGCCTCGCCTTCACGGGCCAGGCTGTCTCCAGCGGCCGCATCGGCGATACCATCGCCGTCCGTAATCCGGACAGTAAGAAGATTTTTCAGGCTCGCATTAGCGGTAAGAACAAGGCCATCGTTCAAGCGAGCGGGCCAAAAGGGAGTTGAGATGGTTCGCGCAACCAGTTTCTGGGCCTTTACTCTGGCAGTCCTGCTGGCAGGTTCGCTGGCGAATGCCGCCGATAAGAAAAAGAAGAAGCCGTCCGAGCCCAGCGCTCTCGATCGCTACCTGCAGGAAGCCATCAAGCAGCCCGCCGTTCCCACGCAGCCTTCCCCCGGCTCTCTCTGGTCCCCAACTTCCCGCCTGGTAGAACTCGGCAGCGACGTTCGCGCGGCCCAAATTGACGATCTGGTCACCATCGTCGTCTCCGAACAGGCCTCCGCCGTCGCGACCGGTACAACTCAAACCGCGCGTGCCTCCTCCGTGCAAAGTCAGATCACCGCGCTCGCCGGTAAGAAGAGCGCGAATGGCGGCCTCGCCAATCTTCTCAATGCGCAGACCGCCCAGAGTCTCAACGGCTCCGGCACCACCACCCGCGGCGCCACTTTGAGCGCCACCCTGAGCGCCCGCGTCACCAACGTGCTCCCCAACGGTTATCTGGTCCTCGAAGGCACCAAGGACGTGCAAGTCAACTCCGAACACCAGCTCGTCACCGTCCGCGGCGTCATTCGCCCGGCCGACTTGAGCCAGGGGAATATCATCACTTCGAATCAGATCGCCCAAATGGAAATCAAAATCGACGGCAAGGGTGTCGTGAACGATGCCATCCGTCGCCCCTTCATTCTCTGGCGCTTGTTGCTAGGCATCTTACCGTTCTAAGGACCCCCCATGAAAAAACCCTCGGCCTTATTTCTCGCCCTGGCTTCCCTGGCCTTCTCCGCCACCTCCCCTCAGGTCCGGCTCAAGGAACTGGTCAGCCTCGAGGGCGTCCGCGACAACCAGTTGATGGGTTACGGCCTGGTGGTAGGGCTCGCCGGCACCGGTGACCGGCAGCAAACTCTGTTCTCCGCCCAGAGTCTGGCGAATCTTCTGGAACGCATGGGGCTCACCGTCTCCCCGACCTCTTTGATCGTAAAGAACACCGCCGCCGTCATGGTTATTGCTACTTTGCCGCCGTTCGCGCAGCCGGGAACTCGCATCGACGTCACCATCTCCGCCATCGGCGATTCGCCCAGCCTGCAAGGCGGCGTCTTGCTCATGACCGAACTGAAGGCTCCGGATAGCCAGGTTTATGCCGTGGCTCAGGGTCCCATGGTCCTGGGCGGCTTCACCGGCGGTAAAGCCGGTAACAGCACCACCGTGAACCACCCCACCGTCGGCCGCATTCCGGATGGCGCCCTGGTGGAGCGCGGCTCCCCTTCAGTCAATATCGGCAACCAGTTCCGCCTCCAGTTGGAAAGAGCCGATTTCGCTACCGCCAGCCGCGTGGCCGAAGCGCTCAACAAACACTTCGGCGCCGTAGCCCACGCCGATAACGCCGCCCTCATCAGCGTTTCCATCCCCCCCGAGTTCGCTAAACGCTCCACTGAGTTTGTGGCCGAACTCGAAACCCTCACCATTGAGACCGACAGTCAATCCGTGATTGTAGTCAATGAGCGCACCGGCACCATTGTCATGGGCAAAGATGTCAGAATCGCGCCGGTCGCCATCATGCAAGGCAATCTCAATGTCGAGGTGCAGACCACCATGGAGGTCTCTCAGCCCAACGCTTTCAGTTCGGGCGGCACCACCCAGGTGGTTCCGCAAACCAGCGTTTCGGTCAAGCAGGAGCCCTCTCGCAATGTCGTCTTAAAAGAGGGCGCCACTGTGGAAGAATTGGTTCGCGCGCTCACCGCCATCGGCTCCACGCCCCGGGACATCATCTCCATTCTGCAAAACCTGAAGAGTGCCGGCGCGTTGGATGCCGATTTGAGAGTCATCTAAAGGAGCCTTATGATTGACGCAACTTCAGCAGCCGTCAACACCATCCCAGGCAGTGCCGCTCCTGTCCGCGACGATCCCGAAAAGGTCAAGCACGCCGCTCAACAGTTTGAGGCGCTCCTGATTGGCCAGATGATGAAGTCCATGCACGATTCCGAAGGTGGCTGGCTCGGCACCGGCGACGATGAGTCCGCCTCTTCCGCCATCGAATACGGGCAGGAAGTTTTCGCTCAGTCCATGGCCGCCAACGGCGGTCTTGGTCTGGCCAACCTTGTAGCCAAAGGGCTACAAAAACCCGGCCAGTCCTGACCCCGTGCCTGCCGCCGTCAGAATCGGTTCGTCCGCGCTAGGCGCTCCACGCCTGCGCCGGCTCCGCCATCCCCACGAATTGTTCGCCCCACACGCTCCGGACCGGCATTGCGTCAACCACCGGCGTTGCCTGCGCCTTCGGTCCAATCGCCAGCCACGCTTCGTAAAGTGTGGTCAGCAAGCCCTCCACTTCCGCCAGCGGCGCGTCCTTCTGCTTGATGTTGCCCTCCAACAGCCTGGTCCGCATATAGGCGTAGAGCTTGGCAAGATTCTGGCTGATCGTTCCGCCCGCTTCGTAATCCAGCGTGCTCTCCAGTTGCCCCACCGCCGCCAGCGCCCGCGAAATCGAGCGGCCGCGCGCCGCAATGTCGCCCGCGGCCAGATACCCCCGAGCGTCTTTCACCATATTCAATGTGTGCCCATAAAGAATCTGTACCAGTTCGATGGGGTCCGCCGACAAGATACGGCTTTCTTGATAGAGATCTTTATACATGGTGTCTTTTACGCGTCCTTATACGCTGCCGCAGGGCCCAGTTCGCCCGCCAGCCACAAGAGAGTTTCGGGTGGTATTTGCTCTACGACGTCCCCAGAATCGCTGTCCACAATCTGGATTACCGGCCGGTTCGTTTGCGGATCCCGCGTGAAAGACAGTTCCCGTCCCTGTCCCAGCAGTTCACTTTTGTTCAGTCCACGGATTGCCGTGACCAGTTGGCGAATAAACGCGACACTGTCTTGCGTGGTTGCTGGCGTATTCACCGGAGCGTTTGCGTTGATCGGATTGATTGGCCCAATTTCCATAACCTGGCCTCAATCCACACATCGGCTTAGCCTAACCCAATTTCGAGGATTTAAATGAGAAACCCTATTTCCCTAAACTGCTCTTCGGCCTCTCATCGGCCTTTGTTTGCCGCAATTTGCCTGATGGCCGTTCCCGTCGTCGCCTTGCACGCGCAAACCTCGCCGGCTCCCAACGCCAATCCCGACCCCGCCGCCGCCATGCAGGATTCTCTCAACCGGCAGCGCGCCGCCATTGAGAAGCAGAAGAGCCAAACCACCACCCAGGGCTTCTTCGTGTTGCCGCGCCCCGCCAGTCTGGGCGCCACAACCCCCATGCCCACAGCTTCATCGGCGGCTTTGGCGCTGCTCCCCACCCCAGTGCCGCCATCCCACAATTGCGATCCCCTGCCCGCTTCCGATATCGACGAACTGGTGGGCCGGGCCTCCCGGGAGGAAGGTCTGGATGAGGACCTGCTTCGCGGCGTGATGAAACAGGAATCCTCGTTCCGGCCCTGTGCCGTCTCTTCCAAGGGAGCCATGGGCCTGATGCAATTGATGCCCGCCACCGCCGGCCAGTTTGGCATCGAAAACCCGTTCGACGCCGCGGCCAACGTCGACACAGGGGCCCGGTTCCTGAAGCAACTCTTAAACCGCTACAGCGGAGATATCCCTCGCGCCTTGGGCGCGTACAACGCCGGTCCAGCGAAAGTAGATGCCGCCGGCGGCGTCCCCGCAATTCCGGAGACCGTGGACTATGTCCGCCAGATCATGTCCAGTCTCCCCTTCATCGAGCACTAAAGGTAGGACAGACCATCGGTTTTTGTGGTCTGCCATTTTCGAGAGCACGCCGCCTGACAGAAGTCGAAAACCACCCGGGGCTTGCCCGGGTTTCATGGTGTTCGCGGGCCGAATGCCGGCCCCAACAGACGACAAAACCGGATCGCCAGCCCCGCCTCACACCCAGTGCACAAAGCGTAGCCCCGGCTCCAGACTTTGCTTTGTTTTTCTCGGCTTCTCCGCGGCTCCGCGTTGATGGTCGCCCCTCTTCTACGCCGCGCTCGCCCTATCCTGATTGCGCAAATGCGCCGCCAGCATCCGGTCCGCCACGGCCATATGCTCTTTCAGCCACTTGCCGAGAAACTCAATCATCGCCAGCCCCGCTTCGCGGTCTCCACCCTCAATCGCCGGTACGAACTGCCGCACGCGCTTGCGCAGCGTGTCGTGCTGCTGCCGGTGCCACTCGCGCCCTTCGTAACGCGTCGAGCGCATCAGCCGTTCTTCGCCCTGCAAATGATCCTCGGTTGTCGCAATCAGCCGGTGCAGAATCTCCATGATCTCGAACTGCTGCGCTCCTCTGTTGAGCGCCTGTTGCAGTTCATCGGCTTCCTGGTGGATGGTGCGGTGCTCATCGTCCATTTTAGGGACAAAACAGGCTTTCGCCTTGGTCCACTTAAAGAGCGGCATTTGACTACCATATCATAAACAGGTAGTTTCATGCCCGAATCTACTGGTTTCGCGGCGTCCCGCGCAGCGCCCGTGCCGGCCAGGTCAGCGCTTTGCCGAGCCGCAGCGACGGCGAATCGTTGATGGCCTGCAGGTATTTCTTCCCGGCCGCGATCTCCGCCTCCAGCTCCGCAATCCGCGCCTCGGCATTCCCTAAACGCCAGTCGCGCCCCGCGATGGCTTCGGAAAATTCCTTCTCGCGCTCGTACAGAAACCTGGCGTACGTATCGCGCCGCGTCAGCAGGATCTGCAATTCCAAAACGTCTTCGGCGCTCAGCGTGTGCCCCGGCTGAATGTTCGCCGCTAGCGGCCGCTGATAATAGATGGTGGCGTGCGACGGCGCGGTTTCCTGCCGCGGCCGTTCCCGCGTATAAAAATAAACCGCAATCGACCGCCGCGAGATTTTCTTCCCCGCCGGAATCCGGATCTTCCGGAAACCGTGCCAGGAAGCCTCGGTCGTCTCGAAAATCACCGCCCGGTTGGCCAGCGGCGTCACGAACGTGGTATTCCCTTCTTCCGCCGAAAACGGATCCCGCAGCAGTTCCAGTAATCCGCCCCACGCTTCTTCCCACTCTGGATTCAGGAACAGAATCAGGTTCAGCCGCCGATGCAGCTGGCTGGTGGGGTGGTAGTTGAAATCAACGTGCGTATCCAGTTCCTGGCCGCTGAGATTTTCGTGCGTTCCGCCGCCAATGTACTCAGGGTCATATTGCAGGTCGGGTATTCCCGTGATCCGCCCCACCATCGACAGGAACTCCGGGTCCTGCATCAGCTTGTCGAAACGTTGGTAGGCCGGCCCAATCGCCGCCAGGTCGGAAACCACCGCCTTCCCGCCTACTTCGCCGCGTTCGTTCAGCGCATCCTTTTCCGCAAAACCCGGAAATCCGTCGATCAATTCCTGACAAAATACCGGGTCCAGAAAATTGTCGATCACCACATGGTGGAACGGCTGCGCCCCAGCCCACTGCTGGTGAAGGTGCGCTACCGGGTCGGTCAGACCGGAATGAAGCGTCGCAAGCACCTATACAGTGTACACAACCGTGGATTCACCGCCATCCGCTACTGAATGGCAATCGTGACCGCGTTCGCCGGAACCCCGCCAATCGAAACGATTACCGGAATCGCATTCCCCACCGGTGCATTCAGCGGAATCAGAATGTTGATCTGGTACACGCCCACCGTGTTCGGCGCCAGCCCCGAAAATTGCACCGTCGCCGCCGCGTTCCCCACCGTGACCAGCGGCGTCGTCGTGGTATCGTGCGGGAATTCGTTCTGCGTGGAATAACAGCAGATCGGCGGCGTCGACCACCCCGTCTCCACACCTCCGTGGTCCACCGGCCCGAATCCCGTGCCGAAGAGTTGCAAGTATTCGCCCGCATGAATGGGCCGCGAACCGCCAAATGCTCCCACCGGCGCTGCCACGGAACTGGTTCCGTTAATCAGTGCCGCCGCCTGCCCCGTGCCCTGCCCGTTCATGGCGAACAAGCCAGGCGCGAACTGCGCGATCGAAATGGGGATCGCCGGGCTGCTGAAACCATTCCGCGTGACCACGAAATTCGCCGTCGTCTGCCCCGCCAGTTCCCAGGGAATCTGAATATTCGCCTGCCCCGGCGACGTGTAGAGCAGCGGGGCATCCAGTCCATTCAGCTGCACTGTCATACCGAACATGGTGTCGGGAAGAACCGCGAACGGCGACGGCGGCGCTCCACCAGAGGCATAGGCCAGGCCGCTGCCGAATACCGCCATCAGGCTCCCGGGCACAGCGTTCACTCCGCTCAACGAGGCCACATTCAACACGTCTCCGGCCCCTACTACCGGCGCCGCGCCCACGCCGTTCCTCAACAGGATCACACTTTCGCCCGCCAGCGCCATCACCACATCGGGTTTCCCCGCTCCGCGAAAATCCGCGGTTGTGACCGAATCGTAAAAGTCCGCGAAACCCTGCGTCACCGTTACTGTCCCGGTTGTACTCTGCGTAGTGGAAGCTCCCGTGTAAAACGCGGAGGCAGCATTCGCCGGAGGCGGCTGAAACGTACCGTCCCCCACGCCATACTGAACGAACAGGTTGCCCACCATATCGGCCACAATCAAATCGGGATGGCCGTCTCCATTCAGATCCGCGGATGCAAGCGATAGGGTCGTGCCATACTGCCTAATCGACGTGTTCGAAACCACCGGCACCGATGAGCCGTCCAGAAACACCATCGGGGGTTGATCGCCTCGCATCAACACCAGATCGGGCTTGCCGTCGCCGTTCACGTCCTGCGCCACAATCGCACCGGAAGCATTCGGAACTCCATATGGTCCGTAGACGGAAGAAACCGTCAGAGACCCGCTCGACGTCCCGGGCAAGAGGAAAATCTGTTCGTTGAGACTTGCCAGGCCACCCACCGCAAGATCCGCCTTCCCATCGCCGTTGAAATCGGCCACCACCAGGCTGGGTCCGTCAATGCGGCTCGAGATATTGCCGTATATCGGACTTTGAAATGTTCCGTCGCCATTGCCCAACAACACGGCTACCGATGACGACGCACTGAACGTGTATGGACCCGTCACCAGGTCTGGCTTGCCGTCGCCGTTGATATCTCCCACCGCCAGACAGGGAATGCCCGCGGTCGATACCTGTCCGCTCGGACTTGCCGCTCCACTGTTCACCGGAGCCTGAAAGGTTCCGTCTCCATTGCCCAGCAACACCACCACCTGGCCGCCGCTGCCCACCGCTACCGCCAGATCCAGTTTGCCGTCGCCGTTGAAATCACCCTTCACAATCCGCGCGGCGGTGCCGCCTACTGCCTTCACTCCCAGGGAGCGGAACGTATCGTCGCCGTTTCCCAGCAGAATCTCCACCTGGCCCGCGCCCGTGGCGCTGGTTTCGGTCACCGCCAGATCCAGTTTGCCATCGCGGTTAAAATCGCCAGTCACCAGCGATTGGGGCGTGCCCAGAGTCGGAACCGTCGTCAGATCCAGCGACACGGTTTGCGCCGAAACGACAGCAACAGAAAAGAGCATCCAGACAAAACAGCGGAGGGGCATAGGGACTCCTGAGGACGGGTAGCCTTAATTATGCGCCTGGTTTCCGCCGAAGTGTGTACGGTCCCGTACACCAGATGAGCCTGATCCGCGCCGCGACTCTACGTTTCTCTCTTTTTCTCCGCGCCTCCGCGTCCTCCGCGTTGAAAAATCACTCTCTCCCGCCAGCGCTACTGCTTCACCGGCACAATCACTGAACCCACTTTGCCGGAATTCCGATCCACCAGCACAATGCGGATCTGCGTCGCTCCCGGCAGCGGCTCTACCGTGCTGGTAAACCGAACCCCGTCCACAAGCATCTGGCGATACTGCTCCTGGTCCGGATTCAACTCCACGCCCTTTACTTTCTTGCTGAGAAAAGTGCCGTCGGCAGCCCGTTGCGCCACCATGTAATCGATCGTCCCGATCCACTTGCCGTCTTTCGGCTGCAACGTCAGTTCCGTGGCTGATACGCCGAGCGTCAACAGCAGCGACCCCGGTTTCGGTTCGTCCACCTTGTCCGCCCGCACCGCCAGCGCAATGCTCGAAGCCGCCAGCGGGCTCCAGAGCGCGTCGCGCAGCAGGTTCATGCGCTGCTGTTCGGTGGTAGCCGCCGGCGCCCCCGCCCGGTAACCGTTCCGGCTGCGCACTTCGTAGTTCTTGCCCTTGACCGCCAGCTTGATCTCGTGGAAACTCATATCCGTCTCGCTCGATTCCGAATAGAAGCCCAGCGTATAGGTATACTCCGAATCGTCCACTGCCTTGCGGATCGCGCCCTTAATATCGTTCGAGTTGTAAAATGGCAGACCGCCCGTCGCCTTCGCCAGTCCAATCATCGAATCGTGCGCAAACCCGATCGCCATGTTCGACGAAGGGTCCATGATCACCGCCTTCGGCTTGCTCGACACCGCCGCCGACGGCAGCTTTCCGGCCTTGGTTCCAACTGGCGTCGGCGTCGGCGACGTCCTGGCGCTAGCTGAAAATTGCATCGGCGGCACCAGGCCGCGCGCATCCACCGGGTACACCGCGATATCCGCGTCGTTCAGGGCTTTCACGGCCCGGTAAGTCTCCCCACCCAATTCCCAGACATCCGCCGACGCTGCTTTATTCAGTTTCATGGCCGTATCGATGTCCAGCGGAATCGAACTCGTAATCCAAATCAGGCTCTTGCGCCCCGGCAACGGAGAAAGATGATTGGCAATTGCCTCCAGCGCCGCCGCCGTAATCTCTCCGTCGCTCAAGGTCGCGAAATCGGCCGCATTGTCAGCCGCGTCTTGCAGCGCCTGCAGCAAACCGGTATAACCGGCTTCGGCTGCCCCGGCTCTATCGTTGTTGGACGGAGTCGCCCCGTAATCGGGCGAACTCGAATCCGTGGCTTCGGCGCTGCCCAGCGTTCCCCGGCTATACCGGTCCATTGCGGCCAGCAGGCGCCGCGCGTCGCTGGTGAAATCGTTCAGCACCACCAGCTTCCGCCCCAGCGCGTAAACCGCCACGCGGTCGTCCGGCTTCAGCTGCCTCAGGAACTTGACGAACTGATCGCGCGCGTAAGGCTCATCGAGCGCCGGCGTATTCAAGGCATCCATCAGCACCACCGTGGCATTCGTCGGCGTTTCCGCCTGGCGTTCCGGACGGTTGCTGAACACGTTCGCCGGCAACGGCGCCGCCGGTGTTTGCGGCGCGCCCGGGGTGCCCGCCGTCGAGCTGGTCGAAAAAAGCACAATCTGCTGCGGCTTGCCGTTGTCCAACAGGACGAAATCGTCCTTGGTCAGCCCTTCCACAAAGTGGCCTTTGTCGCGCACAATCGCGTTCACTTCCACCAGCCGCGTAGTCACTCGAATCACGTGCTGCGCTGGTGTTTGCGCAAAGAGCGCGGCCGCCAGAACCGCCAGCGGCATCACCTTACTTAACATACTTTTTCAAATCCTTCTGACCTACCTCGGCTCCGTAGATCACGCCCTGAGAATCCGCTGCCACGCCTTCCGGCCCGCTGGTCGAAGCCTTTTCCGGATCCGCAAATGTGTCGGGAATGAATGCCGTCACCACTCCCGTCCTGGCGCTACCCACCCGGATCCCGCGCTTCCAGCCCGGATGGTGCCCGTACCCGTCCCGCTCCCGCGACTCGGAATCGGAGACATAGAGTGTGTCGTCCTTCCCGATATACATGCCGCTCGGACGGCTGAACTGCGTCCACTCCTCGAGAAACTTACCCTCTTGATCGAAAATCTGGATGCGGGCATTGGCGCGGTCACCCACAAAAAGCCGTCCCGCCGAATCGAACGCCAGGCAGTGCGGCGTATTGAACTCGCCCGGCCCCGTGCCTTTCTTACCCCAGGTCTTGATGAACTTTCCATCCTTGGAAAACTTCATCACGCGGTGATTGGAACCCTCGTCGTGCCCGTCGCCCACGAAAATATCGCCATTCGGCGCAATCGCCACCGCCGACGGCTGATTAAATTCGTCCATGCCGTCGCCCGGCATTCCCTTCTTTCCCAGCGTCAGGAGAACCTTGCCGTTGGGACTGAACTTCACCACTTGATGGCCGTGCCCGTCCACCACCCAGAGATTCCCATCCCGGTCCACCACCAGGTCATGCGGAAACAGCAGCGTGCCGGCCCCAAAACTCTTCAGAAATTTGCCGGTGGCATCGAATTCCAGCACCGGATCCAGCGGGCTGCCGGCACAGGAATTGGCCCCGCAACGTTCGCCCACCCAGATGTGGTCCTCGCGGTCCACCGCCACCGCACTGGTTGAGCCCCACGTTCGTCCCGCGGGCATTTTGAAAATGCTTTCGACAGTGTGGTACGGATTAGGCTGCGAATTGGGCGCGCCGCCCGGTTGCGCCAGGGCTGCCGCCAGCACAAACATCGGCGCCACCGCCAGTAAGCCGCGACGTTTCCCCTTCGCCATCACATCCATTGCTCCACAGTGTATCGGAGATGGAGCGGACTTGCGAGTGGGTGGAAACCCAAGGTGGAATCCCAAAAGAACTGCGCAACCGGGCGGCTACCTCCCCCGAGATTTGCCACACCGGCTGCGCAGCCCTGAATGGACACTGTCTTTGTAACGCGCCGCGCCTCGGAATGCCAGCCCATTCCGAAGTTCGCCGTCACTTTTCAACAATTTTCTAAAGTAAGCCAGCCTTGCACTTAGCGCTTGTCCCGTGTGCCAAACCTGTGCATAAACCATTCGTCCGGTGGATTGTTCGCTCCGCTAACCAGGGGTGCGGCGCTGATTCCGCAACAGGGATACCGGGCCACGCGAACACGTTGGCTCAGTTGCAATTCTTTTTCTTCGAGGCGAATGGAGACGGATGGGGACGCATTTTTCACGAGCGCGCCCGTGTTTTGTAGCTCAGAGCGAAGCCGTAATATGCGTCCGTCCCGTTTTAAGAATTTCCACCACACTGCCCTTTGCCCACCCCGAGATACGCGACGAGGGGGCAGGAGAAAAAGCGATGCTGCCAAAGGTGTCAGCTGCTGCCATCGGCCCGGTTGCGAGCCAGCGCGTACTCGGAATGAGCTTCCGCAAAGCGCGGGCGCGTTCGGGCACAGCCACAAGATGGACGTGATTGGTCATGAGGCAATAGCCGATGATGCGGACGCCGGAAGGGGTGGCGTGGTGGCTCAGGAGGTCCAGGTAGAAGCGGCGATCATCGGAGGAGAAGAAGACTGGTTGGCGGTTGTTGCCGC
>Ga0182030_10003498_pt1 | contig 33549 bp, 32 predicted proteins | sample 812S3MmetaG_FD_121299 | JGI IMG/M metagenome (GOLD analysis project Ga0182030, IMG submission 121299) | Permafrost microbial communities from Stordalen Mire, Sweden - 812S3M metaG (Illumina Assembly) | ecosystem: Environmental > Terrestrial > Soil > Wetlands > Permafrost | place: Sweden...
CCGCTTCCAGCGTCGACGCATCAATGATCCGCTCGATGGATTCCACCTCCGCATCCAGCTCCTGCGTCGCCAGCCTCAGCTTCAATCGCTCCCCCGCCTCCAGCGCCCGCCGCCCCATCCAGAACAGCCGCGCATGGAACCGGTTCGACTCGATCGGCGTATGGTCCGCCTGCGATCCCACATGCCCCCGCTCCACAAATATCTGTTCCGCCAGCGTTATCCCGATCGATTCCCCCGCGCTCGCGCTATCGCTCTCCGGCGCCCCCCACCGCTCGATGCTCGCCACCACGCTCGTCTTGTTATTCGGCGAAAACACAATCTCATCCCCCACCTTCAGCCTCCCAGACTCGATCCGCCCCGCGATGATCCGCCGGCTGTCAAACCGGTACACATCCTGCACCGGGAAGCGCAGCGGCAGCTCCGTCAAATGCTTCGGCGGTTCAAATTGATCCAGCATCTCCGTAATCGACGGCCCGTCATACCACGGCATCGCCTCCGGCGACCTCTGCGCCACGTTATGCCCATTGCGCGCCGATACCGGCACAAACGTCCGCGCCTCCAGCCCGATCTGCTTCAAAAACTCCCGGTACTCCGCCACCACCTCATTGAACGTCTGCTCACTATACCCCGCCAGGTCCATCTTGTTCACCGCCACCACCACCTGCTTGATCCCCAGCAGACTTAGTAAGTACCCATGCCGCCGGCTCTGCTCCCGCACCCCTTCATTCGCCGCGATCAAGAGCACCGCCGCATCCGCGCTCGCCGCCCCGGTAATCATATTCTTGAGGAACTCCTTATGCCCCGGCGCATCGATGATCACATACGGCCGCTTCTCCGTCTTGAACTGGATCTGCGTCGTATCGATCGTGATATTCTGCTCCTGCTCCTCCAGCAGCGCGTCGAGCAGGAACGCGTATTCGAACTCCATCCCCTCCTCCCGGCAAGCCTTCTGGATTTGCTCCACCTTCCCGTCCGGCAGCGAGTGCGTATCGTGAAAAATCCGCCCAATGAGCGTCGACTTCCCATGATCCACATGCCCCACAAACACCACCTTCAACCGATCCACTCCCGGAGGCGTGCCAATGGAAGGAGCCGCCCCCGGCGCTCCGGCTTCATGGCTCGCGGGTAATTCAGACAAAGTAACTGACATCGGTAATAAATTCTAAACTTGGTAAACGCGACCCCGGCGATTTCTGCTCAATTAGCAGCCGAGCGGAGCGAGACAACTGCCGCAAGGCAGCCCGAAGGGCGAGGCCGGAGGGCCAAGTTAATCTCACATTAGCAGCGGAGCGAAGCGACACAGGTCGTCTAACTTTCATAAAAATAAAACGACCAATCATCATTTCTACATGAACCCCTTCGCTCGCAATTTCTGCATCGCATTCCGCTCGTGATGATCCTGCGCCCGTCCCGCCCGCTCGCTCGTCCGCGTGGTCGCCAGCTCATCGATGATCGCGTCAATCGAATCCGCCTCGCTCTCCACCGGCTTGCTGATCGGCCAGCACCCCAGCGACCGGAACCGGTACTTCTTCCCGTCTCCCGCCGTCCGCGCAAAATACATCTTCGGGATCGGAATCCCCTCCCGCTGGATATACATCCAGATATCCCGCTCGCTCCAGTCCAGCAACGCCTGCACCCGCACGTGCTCTCCCGGCGCGCAGCTCGTCGTAAACTGGTTCCAGAACTCCGGCGGCTGATCCTTGTAATCCCACTCGAAATCCTTCGTCCGCGGACTGAAATACCGCTCCTTCGCCCGCGTCGGGTCCTCGTCCCGCCGGATGCCCGTTATCAGCGCGTCCCACTTGTGCTCCCCCATCACCTGCTGCAACGCCACGGTCTTCAGCTCATGCGTCACGGTCACAGGGTCCGTCGTGTCGTACCCGATCGACCCCCGCTCTTTATAATCCCCGCGCCCCGCCCGCGCCTCCTCGTTGATCTTCACGATCAGGTTCAGCCCATGGTACTTAACCGCCCATTCACGGTACTCCAGCATCTCTGGAAACTCATAAGTCGTGTCGATATGCAGCAGCGGATAAGGGATGTGCCCGCAGAACGCCTTTTTCGAGAGCCAGATCAGCACATTCGAATCCTTGCCCATGCTCCACGGCATGCAGATATTTTTAAAATAATGATACGCCTCCCGGATCAGGAAGACGCTTTGCGCCTCCAGCGCATCCAGGTGCGCGTTATCCGTGCGCGATGCTTTCTTCGGAAAGAACGCCGGCGTTTCGGGGTCGGTTGGTGCGGGGTAAAGCCCGCCGTATGCGGGATGGCTTGCGTGATTCATCCTTGAGGTTTCGAATTCGTTGCAGCTAAGTCTAATTTTCTCAAAATCCGCGAAGCGGCACGAACGACTTTTTACTTTTCACTTTTTACTTCTTCCTTGGTCTGAGGCGAAGCCTCGCTAGATATTGTCCCCGAGGAAGGTGTGGATTCCGCACTCGCTCTTGTCGAACCCCGTCCACCGCCCCGACCTTTCATCCCCGGCCTGCCCCACCGCGCGCGTGCACGGCCAGCATCCGATGCTCCGATACCCCCGGTCATGCAGCGGATTGTACGGGATCTTATTCGCCGCGATATACTCCCACACCGCTTCCCGCGACCAGTTTGCCATCGGGTTAAGCTTCAGGATGTAATGATCCCGCAGCACGTCAAAGTGGTACATCTCCAGGATTTGCGTCCGCTTTCGCGTCTCCGACTGCTGCCGGCGCAACCCCGTGATCCAGACCGCCAGCTTCTCCAGCTTCCTTTGCAACGGGAGCACCTTCCGCATCGTGCAGCACAGGTCCGGCGCCCGCTTCCATAGCTCAGGCCCATGCTCCCGCGCCTGCTCCTCCGGCGTCAGCTCCGGGTGGACCGATTCCATCCGGATCTCGAAAAAGTTCTCCAGCTTCCGTTTCAGCTCCAGCGTCTCCGGAAATAGCAACTGCGTATCCAGCGTAAATACCGGCAGCGGCAGCCCCGCCTGGAGCGCCTTGTGGATCATCACCAGCCCAGCCCCCTGGAAGCTCGTCCCAATCCCCGCCCGGTTCCCAAACCGGTCCCACGCCCACCCAAGCACCTCCTCGACCTCCGCCGCCTCGAACTGATCGCTCAGCTCGTGGACCAGGTCCGGGGAGATTTCTTCGGCTTGCAGGGTCATGAAACGCTAGTTGAATCCTAATTCTCTATATGGTTTGTCTAGAATCGAACTTTCGCAGGCTTTGATCCCTTTTCAAGCCCTTTTTCATTCTGGGGGTCTCGTGACTTTCATCACGCAATTGCGGGCTCCTGAAGGCTTTTACCGGCATCAACGACCGCCTCCGCCGTTATCCCAAGCTTCTCCATCACGATGTTCCCCGGCGCGCTCATCCCGAACCTGTCGATCCCAATCACCTTCCCATCCAACCCCACGTACTTGTACCATAGCCCCGTCACCCCCGCCTCGATGGCCACCCGCCGCCGGCAACGGTTCGGCAGCACCTCCTCCCGGTACTCCTCCGGCTGATGATCGAACCGGTAGAACGACGGCATCGACACCACCCGCGTCCCAGCCCCCAGCGTCTTCGCCGCCGCGATGGCATGCTGCAATTCGCTCCCCGTCGCCAGCAGGATGGTCTCCAGCTCCGCCGTCTCCGCCACCGCCACGTACCCGCCCTTCGCCACACCCTCGCGCCGCGTCGCCACTGGGATTTCATTAAGCGTCGGCAGATTCTGCCGCGTCAGCGCCAGCAGCGTCGGCCCGTCGGTCCGTTGCATCGCCGCGACAAACGCGCCCGCGGTCTCCTCGGGATCGGCCGGACGGATCACATCCAGTTTCGGGATCACCCTCAGCCCGCTCACCGTCTCCACCGGCTGATGCGTCGGCCCGTCCTCCCCCACCCCCACGGAATCGTGCGTGAAAATATAGAGCACCGGCAACCCCGCCAGCGCCGCCAGCCGGATGGAAGGCCGCGCGTAATCCGCAAACACCAGAAAGGTCGCGCCGCTGGGCCGGAAAATCCCATCGTAGGCTAACCCATTCAGCATCCCGCACATCGCGTGCTCCCGGATGCCGAACCGGATATTCCGCCCACCCTGGTTGGTCGAGCTAAAGTCCTTGTCCGCATTGATGTAGTTGAGCGTCGACCCGTGCAAATCCGCGGACCCGCTGATCAGCAGCGGCATCGCCTCCGCAATCGGCTGGAGCACATCGCTCCCCGCCTTGCGCGTGGCAATCTTTGCGTCCTTCGGGAATTCCGGGATGCGAGAGAGAAGGTCCGCCGGGACCTGCTTTTTCAGCCCCGTCTCCAGCAGCTTCGCCAGCTCCGGATTCGCCTTCTGCCACGCCTGGAAGGTTTCATTCCACCGGGCCACGTATTCCAACTGCTCCTTCTTGTGCGTGGCAAAGTAGGCGCGCACCTCGTTGGACACATAAAAATGCTCGTCCGCCGGCAGCCCGAGTTCCTTCACCCGGTCCACGTCCACGAACTTTGCCCCGGCCTCGCCATGCGCCTTCTGGGTGCCGGCTACTTCCGGGATGCCCTTGCCGATCAACGTATGCGCGACGATCAGGTGCGGCCTGCCCTTCCCCGCCCTGGCCTTGTCGAACGCCGCCAGGAACGCCCGCATGTCATTGCCGTCCTCGATCACCTGCACATCCCAGCCGTAAGCCTCGTACCTCTCCGGCGTATTCTCGCTCTGCGTCAAATTCGCCATGGCGTCGAGCGTCACGTAATTGGAGTCGTAGATGAGAATGAGGTTGTCCAGCTTCTGATGCCCGGCAAATTCCGCCGCTTCATGGGAAATCCCCTCCTGCATGCAGCCGTCCCCCGCCAGACAGACCACGTGATTGTCAAAAATCTGATGTTCCGCCGTATTAAAACGCACCGCCGCCATCTTCTGGGAAACCGCATATCCCACGGAGTTGGCAATCCCCTGGCCCAGCGGCCCGGTCGTCGCCTCGACGCCCGGCGTTTCGAAGGATTCCGGATGCCCTGGCGTGCCGCTGTCCAATTGGCGGAAGCGCTTGACGGCCTCGAGCGGGATGTGGAAGCCCGCCAGATGCAGCCACGAATACAGGAACATGCTGCCGTGTCCGGCGGAGAGGACGAAACGGTCCCGGTTGAGCCAGCGCGGATCATCCGGATTGAGGTGCAGCGAGTGGCCGAACAGAACGGCGCCGATTTCGGCGCATCCGAGCGGCAAGCCGAGGTGTCCGGAAGCGCACGCGTGCACCGCATCCATTGCAAGACCGCGCGCCTCATTGGCCGCTTTTGAGAGAAGTTCAGTATTTAGGCTCATAGCAAGTGTATGGGAAGGGGAAGGCTAAAATGGGCCGCAATGAAGTCAAGCTCATGGGCCGGACCCCAGGAGAGCCATTCTCCCGAATGGCCTCCGCCCTCCCAAAACATCGAATGGTTTGCAAACCAACCCTCCTTTACGCACGCTATTCCCCCTGATGGCCAAGACCTTTTACATCACCACCGCCATTGATTACACGAACGCCGCGCCCCACATCGGGCACGCCTACGAAAAAATCCTCGCGGACGTCCTTGCGCGCTATCACCGGCTCAAGGGAGAGCGCGTTCACTTCCTCACCGGCGTCGACCAGCACGGCCAGAAAGTCCAGCAGGCTGCCCAAAAGGCCGGCGTCGAGCCCGCCCAATACGCCCGCGAGGTAACGGAGAAATTCACCGCCCTCTGGGCAAAACTCGGCGTCAAATACGACGGCTGGGCTGCCACGACCGATCCCCGACACCGCCAATGTGTGCAGCGAATCCTCCAGCGGCTGCACGACGAGGGGCAGCTCTACAAGGCCAGCTACGGCGGCTATTACTCCGTCCGGCAGGAGCAATTCCTCACGGACAAGGACCGCGGCCCGGACGGCGAGTTCGGCCCCGAATGGGGCGAGGTCGTCCAGCTCGAGGAGGAAAACTGGTACTTCAAACTCTCCCAACATAGGGACTGGCTGATCAGCTACGTCGAGGCCCACCCGGAATTCGTTTACCCCGCGTTTCGCCATACAGAACTGCTCAACGCGGTGCGCAAGCTCGCGGGCGATCTCTCCATCTCCCGTCCCAAGGAGCGGCTCGCCTGGGGAATCGAACTCCCGTTCGACTCCGGCTACGTCACCTACGTCTGGTTTGACGCGCTCATCAATTATATCTCCTTTGCCGGTTACCTCTCCGATGGCGGCGACGGCCTCCCGGTATTCGATGACCTTTGGCCCGCCGACCTCCACGTCATCGGCAAGGATATCCTCGTGCCCGCCCACGGCATTTACTGGCCCATCATCCTCCACGCGCTCGGTTTCCCGGACGGGAAAATCGCCCGGCTGCTCGTGCACGGCTATATCAACAGCGCCGGGGCGAAGATGAGCAAGAGCCTCGGGAACATCGTGGACCCGGACGCCCTGGCCGATAAATACAGCCCGGAGGCGTTGCGCTATTATCTCATGCGCGATTGCACCATGGGCCAGGACATGGAATTTGCCGAGGAGCGCCTGGTCAGTCGTTTCAATACGGACCTGGCCAACGGGCTCGGCAACCTCCTCAACCGCACCCTCAACATGGCCGCCCGGTACCGCTCCAGCGTTTTGACCCGTGCCCCCCATGAGGAGGACGTCGCCATAAGCCAGGTGGAGGCAGCAGCCGCTTCTGCCGTAGAGACCTTTGCCGCGCGCATGGATGAGCACCAGATCCACCTGGCGCTGGAGGCCGTGTGGGGTTTCGTCTCCCGGTGCGATCAGCTCGTCGAGACTTCCGCACCGTGGAAGCTGGCCAAGGACCCCGCCCAGGCCGGGCGCCTGGATGCCGTCCTTTATACCCTGACGGAGTCGCTGCGCATCCTCGCCATCCTCGCGACCCCGGTGCTGCCAGAAGCAAGCGCGACCATCCTCGCGCAATTGAATGTCCCCGGAGAGCCCCTGCTCGCCAACGCCAGATGGGGCGTGCTGGAAGACAAACACCGGCTATCACAACCCGTGCCGGTTTTTCCGCGGATCGAAACAGCGCCGGAAAAATAAAACCCCCTCCTGGCTATGCACAAATTCGCCGGCATCGTCGCCCTCTCGGGTACGGTCGTGTTTTGCAACGTCGCCTATTCGCAGAGCCAGCCGGAGATGAATGAGAAATCCCAGGCCGACTTTGAGAAAGCGGATGCCCGGCTGAACGCAGTTTACAAAAAGACCCTTGCTACACTCGATGCGGAGGGAAAAAAGAAACTCGTCGCCGCCGAGCGGTCCTGGGTCGCCTACCGGGACGCGGAAGCCGCATTCGAGGCTGACTCGGAGCGGGGAGGCTCGATGGCTCCCTTGGTTTACAGCCAGACTTGCCTCGAGTTGACAGAGTCCAGGATAGAGCAGCTCCGCAAATCGGCTGCTGAGTAACCAGGTTTTTTCCGGTCCGGCTGTGACCTATGAAAGGCTCGCAACCGGCCCCTCGCCAAGGGGCGGATCGAAGAGGCTCACGGGGCGGCGCTCCTTGTCGGATACAAAGCAGGCATCGAGTATTCTTTGGATTTCAGCGCCGCGGGCAAAATCGGGCTCGCCGGGCCGCCCTGTTCGGATGGCCGTGATGAAACGCTTGTAGTTATTGGGAACCGCCTTGCATGCAACCTTCCGCCATTTGGCTTTGTCCAAATTGCGGCCGCGGCACTCGCGATAGCTTGTGGTGGAGATTTCCGAATCCATGTCGATGGTTCCCTTGGTTCCCGCCAATTTAAGGAAGAGCCGGTTTTGGTGGCCTCCGATCCAGCGGCTGGTGTGGATGATTCCCAGCGCTCCGTTGGCGAATTCCACGTTCAGGACTGCCGAGTCGTTTGCGTCCAGCACATATTCGCCAATTCGATCCCCTTCCACTTTTGGGAATGCCTTCAACCTGCAAAATACCTCGCTCAACGCTCCGGCGGGATAGGTTGCATAGTCCACGATGTGGACACCGATGTCACCGAGCACCCCTTTGCTCCCATGATTCGTCGAAAGCCGCCAGAGCCACGCGGGCTTCGTTCTCCAATCTCCCCAGACTTTCGACGGCAGCCACGACTGGAAATAGCTTGCCTTCACGTGGCGCAACTCGCCGATGTCGCCGCGCCGGACCGCCAGCATTGCCGCCTGAATGCAGGGCCAGTCGCGATAGGAGAAATTCACCATGTGCACGACCTCCGCGCTTTGCGCCGCGGCGAGCATCTCGCATGCGTCGGCGTGATTGAGCGCAAGAGGTTTTTCGCAAAGGACATGTTTCCCGGCCCGCAGGCATTGGATCGCGATCGGGGCATGGAAGGCATCCGGCGTGACAATGCTCACCGCATCCACGTCGCCGTTCGCCAGCAGCTCGTCCACATTATTGAATACGGAACCGATTTTGTGCCGTTCACAGAAGACCCTGGCCCGACCCATATCAATGTCGCACCCGGACACGAGGCGGCAACCGGGGATCTCGGAATATTGTTCCGCGTGGCGATTTGCCATGCCGCCTGTGCCGATGATGGCGACACGAACCGGCCCCTTGCGCCTGGAAGGTTTTGTATTCATGGATCGGGCAATTCAGCGGAATCCCACCGTCGGACGTTCCTTCTCAAAGGGATCTTCGGGCAGCGGTTCAAGCGCGGGAGAATTCGGGCAACTATCGGCGATGCGGACCGTCGGCCGCGCCCAGCGAACGGCGTTGACGATGATCTGCTGCACTTCCATTTGATGATAGGTCGGATACGTCTCGTGGCCTGGGCGAAAATAGAAGACCCGCCCGTTCCCGCGTTGCCATGTCGCGCCACTGCGAAACACCTCGCCTCCAGTAAACCATGAGATCAAAAGCAATTCGTCCGGAGTCGGAATTCCGAACGGTTCGCCATACATTTCCTCCGCCGGGATCTCAAAATAGTCGCCGATGCCTTGTGTGATCGGGTGATGCGGGGCGATGTTCCAGATGCGTTCCTTGTCCATCGATTCCCGCCATTTTAGCGAGCATGTCGTGCCCATCAGGGATTTGAATACCTTCGAGTAATGTCCGGAGTGCAGGACGATAAGGCCCATCCCTTCGAGAACCCGTTGATGGACCCGTTGCACGATCTCGTCCGTCACGTCTCCGTGGGCCATATGCCCCCACCAGAGGAGGACATCCGTGCGATCCAGGGCCTGCGCCGTAAGCCCATGTTCCGGCTGGTCGAGCGAGGCCGTCCGGACGCTCAAGTCCGGTTGCAGTCGCAAGAATTCGGCAATCGTTTCGTGCATGCCCCGAGGGTAGATCTCCAATACTTTCGGGTTGGTTTTTTCGTGGCGGTATTCGCCCCAGACAAGGGCTTCCAATTTGGCTGACATAAGAGATTTCCGATTCGGTAATTGCTGGACGGGAAGTTGGCGGCAGGGCTGCGTTTGGCTTCCGATTCCAACGAGATATCAATGTATCCACGATTGATGCAAACCGGCATCATTGCACTAGTCCGCCCGTTATAGTACAAATCCGATCAATGCGAACGATGCTTGAGCGGGAAGGTCTCAAAGAGGACCTGGAAGCCGCGCACCGGCGCTTGCGTGCGGGTTCGCTCCGTATCCGGATTCCCCGGATGGTCGGTCTCCACCGGCGGCGGACCGGGGCGCATTTCCATGCAACTCCGGAGTTCTTCCTACAGACCGGCGGAGCCACGGATTTTGACTGCGCGGGCGGAAAGTTCCGGCTTCGGAAAAACGAGGTCTGCGTCATGCCCGCGGGCGTTCCGCACGCGGAGACCCCAGTCGATCTGGGGACGCCCTACGGCATCCTGGTTGTCCTTCACGATACCGATGGATGCATATTGCTGCGAGGCTCGGCGGACGCTTCCAGGCATATCGAGAGTTACGGCGTTACCCGGCTTGGAGGTCCGGGATATGCCTTTCAATTTCTTGATCATGTAGCTCGTCATCTTTCGATCCATCGCACGCTGCGAAGCGGCTTTGTGGAGGGATTGATTGAAGCGTTTCTCACAGCGGTCCTCACCGGCTTCCTGCAACCGGAAGCGGGCAACGCGCGGGAATGCTCCCTCCTAGTCTCCGAGGCGGCCAAACTGGTACGGGCAAGTCTTTCAAAACAGGAAATGACCGTGGCCTCCATCGCCGGCACACTCGGTTGCTCGCCCGATCACCTGACCCGTCGATTCAAAGCCGAGCGTGGGATGACTCTTAATGTCTGGATCGCGCGGGAGCGCGTGCAACTCGCGTGTGACCTGCTCGCCTGGCCGGAGTACAATATCAATGAGATCGGCTGGACCTGTGGCTTTACGAGCGCCTCCTATTTCATCCGGGTGTTTCGCGCCCATACGGGACTAACACCACGGACCTGGCGGCGGCAGAGGGCCAAGAAAGATGATGATCCGGCCATCCCGGCATTTCTCATGGATAAAGGGGATAAGGGTTGAAGGCGCTTTTGAGTAAGTAAATAAGCGCACGAGCGCATTATTGGCAGAGCGTATGGATCCTCGGATTCCGCACGACTTCCGGAGTTTTCTTCCTACAAAGAATTACGTATCCCTTCTCCATACTCGGCCCGGGCACCTTCGGCTTTCATGCTGCTTCTCTGTAGGTCAATGATTTCAGCTCAATGGCCACTTACCGCCCAACTCCCGGAGGAGCATCTTCCAGCCCGGAGCGCTCTCATGATCACCGGCCGCGCCGATATCGGTGGCGGCCCTGAGCATGTTTACCAACTCGCCAGAATCATCGCCCGCTCAACCACCGTCCATATCGCCTGCCCGCGGGAAGAGCCCTATTGGAGCCGTTACGAATCTCTCGTCGGGCCCGAGCGTATGGTTGAGATTCCGCACCGCAGGCTGACCCCCGGCGCGCTGGTCCGCCTCGTCCGTTTTATCCGTACCCGCAAGATCGACATCGTCCACGCCCACGGCCGCGCCGCCGGCGTCTTCGCCCGCCCCGCCGCCCTTCTAGCAAACGTCCGCTGCTTCTACACCCCGCATGGAGGCACCCCGGTCACCTCGGCCCGCACCTTGTTCTATGCGGCAATTGAATACCTCCTCTCCCTTTTTACCCGAGGCATTATCGCCGTTTCAGGCACGGAGGCCGAGACCCTCCGAACCCTCTGTGCCCTCCCCGACCGCCTGGCGATCATCCAGAACGGCGTCGAGATCCCGGCCTACCTCGATGCCCCGGATACCCGCCTCGCCAGCCCCCTACGTATCGTCCACGTCACCCGTTTCGTTTTCCAAAAGAACAGCGAGCTCCTCCTCGAGGTCATCGCCTCCCTCCGTAACATGGGCAAGCTCGGCCTCTTCGAGTTCGTCCTTCTGGGCGACGGTCCAGGCCGCGCCGCCTTCGAGACCGCCGTCGCCAGCCGCGGCCTTGGCGATTGCGTGAAAATAATTGGCGCCGTGAGCAATCCCGGCGCTTACCTCAGCAGCGCCTTCTGCTTTCTCTCCACCTCACGCTGGGAAGGCCTGCCACTTGCGCTCCTTGAGGCGATGGCGCGCGGCGTCCCGAGCATCGCCACGAATGTTGCTGGCAACAAAGACGCCGTTACCGATCACGAGACCGGCTTCCTCTTCGATCTCGCCGCCCCGCACATTGCCGCCCAGCGCCTCGTCCAGCTTGCGCACTATCCCATCCTGTGGAAGCAAATGGTCCGCGCCGCACGCCAGAGGGCCGAGGAGGAATTCTCCGTCCAGGCCATGGCCGATGCCACGCTCCGGCTTTATACCCGTCCTGATCGCTCAGGAAAGCCGGCCCGCGCACCGGTGTCGTTCGTCCGCCTTCCACTTTCCCCGTTCCCGGTATGAGACGTCCCATACACAATGTCCGCCAAGCCTGATACACGATTCTCCCGCCTGGGGCACGCACTCCAACTGCTGATTACCGGCAAAGTGAAACTCATCAAGTTTCCAACCATAGCGAGCCTCCTCGCAGTAAGCATCTTGTGCTCTTTGCGCACTTCGAGCGCTCAGGACGCGGCTGCCGTCGACCCTTCCGTCAACCTCGCTTCCGGTTCGGACGCCGGCATGCAGCCGGATTCTCCATCGCAAATCGCCCCGCCCACCACCCCGGATGAAGCGGCGGCCCTCGAACAATCCCTTTACGGCCAGGACCAGGCCATCGCAGACGCGGCTCCAGAACCGGACGCCCAGAGCCGCCCGTGGAGATTCAACCTCCACGCCTCCGCCGATTCCCACTACGACGACAACATCTTCATCTCTTCGGCGGCCAGGCAGTCGGACCTCGTCACCCGCCTCACCGCTGGCGGCGGCTTCACCCTCGGCGATTACACCGCAAAGCAGGATAACTACCTCATCTCGGACTACACCGGCATCGGCGAGCTTTTCGGCCGTCACGGTTACGAGGACGCCTACGAGCAGAACGCCTCCCTTGATAGCCAGGTCCGGCTCGCCCACCTAACCCTTCGCGGTGCCTTCCAATTCCAGGACCTCGCCGATGAAGATATCGAAATCGGCGCCCGCACCCGCCGCCAGATCTATACCGGTAACTTCAGCGCCCGTTACGATATCAGTGACAAATCTTATCTCGAGGCCACCGACCAGGTCACCATCGCCAACTACGATCTCTACCTGGACTCCACGGACGAACGCGGTGGCCTTTCCTTCAATTACCTTCCCGATCCGGCCTTCACCATCGGCATTGGCGCCATGGGCGGCATCCTCAATGTCCAGGACTCCGGTTCCCAGACTTATGAGCAACTCCTCGCCTCCTCTCAGGTGGACGTCACCAGCAAGTTCACCCTCAAGGCCAGCGCCGGCGCCGAGGATCGCCAGTTCGAGGATGCCGGCAGCATCACGACGCCCGTATTCGATCTGACCGGCGACTACAACCCCTTCGACGGCCTGGACCTAAGCCTCACTGCCTATCGCCGGGTTCTCAACTCCGCCTTCTATTCCGGTTACGATTACATCGGCACCGGCGTCGATGCCGCGGTTCAGTACCAGTTCTCCTCCCAGTTCACCCTTCTGCTTAATGGCGGTTACGAGAACAGCGCCTACCGCGCGATCACGACCGGGGCCATCATCTCCCGTGCGGATGATTATTACTATGTCCGCCCCGCGCTTCGCTACACCGCCTCTCCCTGGTGCAACGTCGAGATTTATTACTTCTATCGCACGGACGATTCCAATGTAGCCACCTCCTGCTTCTATGACACCCAGGCCGGCGCGACCCTCAATTTCACTTACTAACTCATCCACAAGGCAATAACTAAAAACACATAGACCTATGAAACTGGCACTCGCAACCAAATGGATGCTCGTCGTGGCATCGCTGGCCTTCCTCCAGGCTGTCCGCGCACAGGACGCTTCGACTGCACCGGGCAGCGCGCAAGCCTTCGAGGCCGGCACGCCAGCCAACTACCGCCTATCGCCAAATGACCTTATTTTTGTGAAGGTCTTTCAGGAGGATGACCTATGCTCCACTCTTCGCGTCGCCGAGGACGGCTCGATTATATTTCCGCTTATCGGGAGCGTCAAAGTGGGTGGTCAGTCCGTCGATGCCGCCACGCGCACCATTCACGACCTGCTCGACGCCCATTACCTGGTCAACCCGCAAGTCACCGTCACTGTGCTCGGTTATGCCAACCGGCATATCACCGTGCTCGGCCAGGTGCAGAAGCCCGGCGACTACAACCTCCGCGAGCAGGGCTCCATCGGCCTCCTCCAGGCGATTGGCATGGCCGGCGGTTTCACCCGCCTCGCCAATTCCGCCAACATCATCGTGAAGCGCACCGCCGACGGGGGCCAAAAGACCCTTCACCTCAACGGCAAAACGATGGCCAGCGATAACCGCTCACAGCCATTCGTCGTAATGCCCGGCGATACCATCACAGTAACCGAAAGGTTCTTCTAACATGAAAAATGTAACTCTCATTTATCCTTCGCGAGATCAGATGTCCGGCACGATCTGGGACTTCCGGCATCTCTACCGGCTCATCCGGGAAAAGTTCCGGGTCATTGTCTTCAGCACGTTGGTATGTCTTGCGCTCGCAGCCGCCTATCTTTGCACCGCGACCCGCATTTACTCATCCCGCGCGGTAATCTATGTTGAGCAGCGCGATAAGAAGGTCGTCAATATTCAAGCCGTTGACGCCGAGGATCTCGAGGCGATGGAGGTGATGAAGACTGTCGAGCAAAGCCTCGACACGGACGAAATGATGCTCCGCGTCATCAAGGCCAATCATCTTGCCAACCTCGCGGAATTCGGGGGCGACGATCCCAGTGAACCGCCTACACAGGATCAATTGATCAAGGCGCTCAACAAGCGTGTGAGCATCAAGGTCCGCCGCGGCACCCGTCTTATCGACATCGTCGCCAAGGACAAGGACCCGAGGCTGGCCCAGGCGCTCGCCCAGTCCTTCGTCGATGAATATCTCCACCTCGACACCGACCAGCGCACCGGCACTTCCGCCATGGCGAACACCTTTCTCCTTCGCGAAGCTGAGCGTCTCAAGGCGAGCCTCGAAGCCTCGGAGCGCACGCTCCAGGCCTATCGCGAGGAGCACAACGCCCTTTCCCTCCAGGATAGCCAGAACGTCGTCGTTGACTCCCTCAAGGACCTCAACACCCGCCTCGGTCAGGCCAGGGCCGACCGCATGAAAGTCGAAGCGGACTTGAACCAGGTGAAACTGGTCGGCAACAACGATCCAAAGGCCCTTCTCGCCATTCCGAGCGTCGCCAGCTCGCCCCTCGTTCTCGATGCCCAGCGCCTGGTCAATGATCAGAGCGGTGAGATCGCCGACCTCAGCCGCCGCTATCGCTCGGAGCATCCCAAGTACATCCAGGCCCAGAGCCGCCTCGCCCAGTTGCAGGCCGATTTGGACAAGACCATTGTCCGCGTCGGCGGGGAGCTGCAGACCGCCTACCAGTCGGCCCTTGAGAATCAGGAGAAACTCGATTCCGCCCTAAAGCAACAGGAGCAGGCTTCCTCGGACCTCAATAAGATCGCGATCCCCTACAACGTCCTCCTGCATAACGTCGAAGCCGACCGGGATCTTTACCAGTCGATCCTGACCCGCTTGAAGGAAACCGATATCACCAAGCTCCTCGAGACCGAACCCATCCGTATTGTGGAAAATCCCCGCGTCACCTCCAAGCCCGTCAGTCCCAAGATCTCGCTGATCCTATTTATCAGCCTCTTCTTCGGGTCCGGCGCCGGTGTCGGTATCTGCCTTCTTCTCCACTCGATGGACACTTCCGTCCGCAGCGTCGAGGAAGCAGAGCATACCCTCGGCCTGCCCGTCATCGCGGCCGTTCCCGGCCTCAAGAAAACCAAGGCAGCCGGCGCCTGGAAGGGCATGCCCATGATCAGCGAGCCCTTCTGCGTCACCGCTGAGGCATTCCGCTCCCTGCGCACCGTGCTCGAGCTCAAGGACGTCACCGATCGCCAGGTGCTCCTGTTCACAAGCGCCATTCCGGATGAGGGAAAAACGTTCTGCTCCACCAATACCGCCGTCGCATTGGCCCAGCAGGGTTATCGCACCCTCATTATCGATAATGATCTGCGCAACCCGTCCGTCGCGAAGGCCCTTCACAGTCCCGATGGCGCTCCCGGCCTGGTCGATTACCTCACCGGCCTCTGCTCGCTCGAACAAGCCATCCAGGCTACCGAAGTCAAAGGGCTCTCTGTCATCACCGCCGGCGCCGGCGCGCGCAATCCCTCGGAACTGCTTTCCGGCGAGAAACTCGTTCGCCTCTTCAGCGATCCCATCATCACCGGGTTCGAGCGCATCATCCTGGACACCCCTCCTATCAATCCGGTCAGCGATTCGCTGCATCTGGTCAAGTTCGCGACGTCGACATGCCTGGTGGTCCGCGCCGGCCACACCCCTGCCGGGGCTACGCAGCGCGCCTACACCGCGCTGGTTGGCGCCCGTGTCCTCGATGCCGGCATCGTCCTCAATCGCATGCATACGATGAGCTACTATACCTACGGTAACTCCGGGACCTATGGCAAACCGGCGTACGCCACCGCGTAAGTCAAATTTGTGGTGTGGTGCCAAAGAAAGGCGGGGCAGCGAGGCCCCGCCTTTTCTTTGTCTCCTCGCACTTGCTCTTTCACTTACCTTTCCGTCGCAGATCCAACTGCCGCCAGCCGGGTCGCGTAGTCATCCTCCAGCCGGGCGTGGTTCACCCAGAAAAGTGGAGGCTCCTGGCCAGCCAGCCGTGCGGTCAGGTATGCAGTGTGGACGTGCCACCCGGCCGCGACGCTGACGGTCTCCTCGATGGATTTCAGCCCTTTGTGGACGAGGACGATGCGTGTTTCCTCGCCGAGCGGGGTCAGCTCGAAGCAGACTTCGCTCCCGGCCTGCCATGTAAATTCCAGGAGATTCGGCGCCTCGCACTTCTCGATGACGCCTTCAAATTGGAGCTCCAGGCCGTCTTCCTTGTATTTTTCCGGGGTGGCTTCGCGCGGCGACAAGAGGGCGTGATTGAACTTCAGGTACACCCGCCCGTGAACCCGCAGGTCCATCGGGCCCTCGGCCAGCCATGTGGCGCGTTTTTCCGAATCGGTAAGGAACCCCCACACCCGCTCGATGGGTGCCGGCACGATGCGGATCAACCGCACCTCGTGCGGGCTGACGAATTCACCGTAGTCGCCGAGATTTTCGTTGGTCATTTTGTCGTAAGGGTTGAAAAGACGGCCTATTCTTCTTCCTGATGCAAACCCCGTCGATTCGCATTTCCATTCGCCACCAGACGCTCACGCTGCACGGGGGGAAAGAGCCGCGGACGTATCCCGTTTCCACCTCTCGCTTCGGTCTCGGCACGGAGCCGGGAAGCTTCAAAACACCGCCGGGGCGATTCAGGATCGAAAAAAAAATCGGCGTCGGCGCCGCGCTCGGGGCCGTATTCAAAAGCCGCGAGCCGACCGGCGAGATCGGCGGCTTGTCGAGTCCCGATGACCTCGTGCAGACCCGCATCCTCTGGCTGCACGGCCTCGACCCGGAGAACGCAAACACCATGGAGCGCTACATTTACATTCACGGCACCAATCACGAAGAAGAAATCGGCGCGCCCGCCAGTCATGGCTGCATCCGCATGCGCAACGCCGATGTGGCCGAGCTTTATGACCTTGTGACGGAGGGAACCCCAGTGTCCATACAACCGTGAGGCAATGTCCCGCCGTATTACAGCGAAAAAATTGAGGTCGGAATTGCGTTGTTCTGTCCAAACAAAACTGCGTAAAACAACCGCCAGCAACCTGCTAAAGAAAGGAGGGGAAAATTCATACATGAGACTTATTGCCATCATTACTCTCGCCGTCGCGGCGATCGGCCTGAGCGCCTGCGCGCACAAAGAGGCACCTGCGGCGTCGACGACGCACAGCAGCTACAGCAAGTAATCAACTGCTGCCAGATCTAAGGGCCAGACCGGTTTTCAACCCGTGTCTGGCCTTTATCGTTTCTTCTTTGCTCTAACCACGAGGCCGGTCCGCCGCGGCCGCACACTGACGAACTGGCTGCCATGGGCGAGGAAGCGCCACGGAAAATGCGCCGCCTTTGAAATTCCGATCCGCACATCCGTCTCCACCGCGGTTTCCGAATTAGGCGGCAGAAAGCCCACCGCCCCGCCGGCGCATAAGTCGCGCCCGTGGTCGCGTCCATCCACAGCAAGCGCCTGGGTCAGCTTTCCCGGTCCGGAGCAGAGCGCGTGCAGCGAGTACACGAGCGGACTTTTTGCCCGGGCCAGGCGGCGCTCTTCCATCTCGCGCACTCCCCGCGTCGGCTCGAGCGCGCGGATGAGGACAAACCCATTGGTCCCGCCCTTCACCAGCACATTGAGCAGCCAATGGACTCCATAGTTGATGTACACGTACGCCGCGCCGGGCTCGTGCTCCGCGATGAATTTCCGCGCGCTCGGCCGGTGAAAAGTGTGGCACGCCTCGTCCCCTTCCTCCGCATAAGCTTCCACCTCCACGATGAGCCCTCCCGAGCCATTCCATACCAGCTCGCAGCCGATCAGCTCCCGCGCGCAAGTTAGCGGATCGCGCCGAAAAAAATCACGCTGGAGGAACTCGCGTTTCACAGACCGGTGGGATAATCGATGAACTTCCACGGCAATCCAAACTCCCCGCCCACCAGCGACGCCAGCGCCTTCACTCCGAAAGTCTCCGTGGCATAATGCCCCGCGAGCAAAAGGTTCACCCCCAGTTCCTGTGCCGCGATGGCCGCGTGATGCGGTCCCTCGCCGGTAATGAATGTTTCGATCCCTTCCGCCGCCGCCTTTCCCACCTCCGCCCCCCCCCCCCCCGTCACCAGACCCCCCACCCCCCCCCGCGCGGGACCACACCGGAAGACCTTTACCGGCCCGCCGACCGCGCGTTCCACACGCACGACCAACTCGTCGAGGGCCATCGAAACCGACGCCTTCAGCCCAAGGAACCGACCTTTCTCGAAAAAGAACGGCTCCGTGGGCACAATGCCCACCTCCTGGGCCAGCAGCGCGTTATTGCCGAGCGTAGGGTGCACATCCAGTGGCAGGTGCGCGCTGTAGACCGCCATGTCCCCGTGGATCGCCAGCGAGACCTTTCGGAATGCCGGCCCGGTCAGCCGCTGCAAGCCCGGCCAGAAAAGCCCATGATGGACCAGCAGCAGGTCCACCCCGGCCTCCTTTGCCATTCTCACCGTCGCCTCGCCCGCATCGACCCCCGCCCCGATGCACGTGACCTTGCCGCTGTTGGCGAGTTGCAGCCCATTAAGCGCGTTTGGCCAGTCCGGGACGTTTTGAATATCGAGCAATGTGTCGATGAAACCCGTAATATCAGAAAGTAGGGCATTCATTAGTTTCGCTTTTCAGGTGTAAAATATAGCATTAGAATCCCTTAAAGAGGAGAACCCAATGCCTTCCATGATCGATCCTGATCCAATCACCTCCACTTCCGCCAGAACCAATGTGCAGGCCGGCGTTTGCCCCCTTTGCGGCGTGCCCCTCCACGACGTCGACCGATGCGAACGGTGCGATTGGGTGCGAGGCTACGGCGGGCAGCCCTCGGATACCCGGCGCAACCCGCGCGACCTATTTGCCTGCATCCTCAGCCTCTTCTGGCCGGGTGCCGGGCACTTCTACAAAGGTCACACGTCCCTAGCCATGCTGCTGGCCGGGTTGGGCGTCCTTTGCTTCCTCTGGAGCATCACCTTCCTGATGTTCTTCGGCTTCCTGATCCTGCCGGCCTATTGGATCGGAGTAGCCGCCAATGCCTACTTCCTCCCCGATTGGAAGCATCCAGCGCGGTAAATTCGAAACAGTCAAATCACCGCCGGCACCCATCCTGCGCCGCAAATCTTTCGATTTTCGAATTTCGAGTTTCGATTTTCCCCCGGCTCGCCCTACGCTCGGCCTCCCAAACTATGCTAAGCGCCGGTATCGTCGGACTCCCAAACGTAGGCAAATCCACCCTCTTCAACGCCGTCACACGGACGCGAAAGGCACAGGCGGCCAACTACCCATTTTGCACCATCGACCCCAACCAGGGCATCGTCATCGTCCCCGACCCGCGCCTGGAAGCCCTCAGCGGCCTCTCGCACTCAAAGAAAATCGTCCCGGCCGCCATCGAATTCGTGGACATCGCCGGCCTTGTCAGCGGGGCCAGCCAGGGCGAGGGATTGGGCAACCAGTTTCTCTCTCACATCCGCGAGGTTACCGCCATCGTGCAGGTAGTCCGCTGTTTTGAAGACCCGGACGTCCATCACGTCGCAGGCACCGTGGACCCCGTTCGCGACATCGAGGTGGTCACCACTGAGCTGGTCCTGGCTGACCTCGCCACCGTGCAAAAGCGTTCCGAACGCCTCGTAAAATCCGTCCGCGCCGGCGACAAGCTCGCCAAAGCCGAGATGGCCGTATGCGAGAAATTGCTGCCCCACCTGGACACCGGCAAGCCCGCCACCACGCTCGCCCTTACCGACGAGGAGGCCAAAATCGCCCGCGGCTTTTTCCTCCTGACTTCGAAGCCGGTCATCTTCGCCTGCAACGTCGCCGAGTCCGACCTGGCTCACCTGGCCGCGGAGGTCGACTCCATCCAGGAAGAAGAAGGCGGCCTCCCCAAGGACACCATCACCGACGTCCACCCCGCCTCGCGCTACGTCAAAGCCGTCCAGGACTATGTCCGCACCCACCTCGCCACCGAAGCCGTCGTCATCTCCGCGCAGATCGAGAGCGAACTCGTGGACCTGCCGGACGCCGAAGCCAAGGAATATCTTACCGGCCTCGGCGTGAGCGAAAGCGGCGTCGGCTCCCTCATCCGCGCCGTATACCACCTGCTCGGCCTTCGCACCTATCTAACCACCGGCGAACAGGAAACCCGTGCCTGGACCATCCACGCCGGCGACAAAGCGCCCGCCGCCGCCGGCGTCATCCACAGCGATTTCGAGCGAGGCTTCATCGCCGCCGAAGTCGTGCACTTTGACGAACTAATCCGCTTCGGTTCCTTCGCCAAAACCCGCGAGGCCGGCCGCCTCCGCATCGAAGGCAAGGAATACGTCGTCCAGGACGGCGACGTAGTCGAGTTCCGGTTCAATGTGTAAGTTGGACGAGATATAATCCGGTGATGAATTAGTCGTAATTCATCTCACGCAAAGGTTAATTTCTCACTTCATTTATCTCTGAAGCACGAACTTAGAAGCATCACGCTGCATAAGACGAGGACCCACGCGATAGCTATATGCTGTGTATCACCCATGGGCACTGGGAGGCCATGGTATCGCCATTCTCCAGAATTTTTTTGAACCAGCATCACAACTCCCGAGAAGAGCAAAAAACAACCCGCTACGAATGAAGCTGGATATTTTACCTTCATTTATAGGGAAAAATCGGGGTCAGATAACATTAAAATCATAACTGCACTTCCGTCCGCTTCCGCCCCCGGAACCGCAGCGAGGTCGTATAACCAGCCTGCCCCGCCAACTCCCGCGCCGCTTCAAAATCCATCCCGACCTGCTCCGGCGCGTGCGCGTCGGAGTTAATTACAAGCGGCACCCCAGCCTCTCGCGCCAGCCTCAGAAAACCGAGCGCCGGATACAACTCGTGGACCGGCTTGCGCAGCCCCGCCGTATTGATCTCGAACGCCCCGTGACATTCCGCCAGCGCCGCGACGACAGGCTCGTAATACCGGTTCAAATCCCCCGAAGGCCGCGAGCCGAAAATCTTGACCAGGTCCGGGTGCGCGATAAAATCGAACAGCCGGCTGCGGACGCATTTCTCCGCGGCGCTCCAATACATACTCCAAAGCTCCTCAGCCGGATATTCATTGTAGCGGCCGACGAAGGCGGGATTATCGACGGCCCAATCCGGAGTAAGATAATGGACGCTTCCGATGAGGTAATCCCATTGGGCCATGCTTGCCAGTTTGTGAATCCATTCTTCCTGCCCGGGAAAGTAATCGCACTCGAGCCCCAGCCGAATCGGGAACCCCGGCGTTTTTTCCCGCGCCTCCTCGATCAGCTCGAAGTAACGCGGCAACTCCCCGATATCCATCCGCCAATCGTCAAAAGGCTCGGGCATCGGATTGTGGTCCGCGAACCCGATTTCCGGCAAGCCCTTCCGCATCGCCTCCTGCGCGTACTCGGCCGGATGGCCGGTCGCGTGCCTGCAAAGCGGGGTGTGCATGTGATAATCAGGATTCATGGGCAGACATGCATTGTTAGGATTTTATGGATAAATTTGAAGCGGCAACAGCCGGTTTACACCGTCCCCTTCGTTTCGGCTTTGGAATTTTGAGTTTCCCATTTAATGAGGCCTCCCTTACCTAGAACCCGAACATGAGATTCATCGAGTCCGTTTTCGAGAAGCTGAAGCGCCATCCCAAGCGGATTGTCTTTCCTGAGGGGGCGGAGCCCCGCGTGCTGGAGGCGGCTGGACGGTTTAACCGGTTGCAACTCGGGGCCCCCATCCTCCTGGGCGATCCCGAGGTCATCGAGCGCAAGGCCGATCAGCATCACATCGACCTGACCCGCATCGGGATCATCGATCCCACCAAGGCGGATGACCTGCCCATCTTCGCCTCCCGCCTGGAGCGCCTCCAACGCTACCGCAACATTGGCGCCGGCGATGCCCGCGAGATTTTGACCAACCCCAATTATTTCGCCGCGATGATGATCCAGCATGGCCAGGCCGATGGCCTGGTGGGCGGCGCGAGTCAGTACGCCAGCTCCCTGATGCGGCCGCTCATCCAGATCGTCAAACCGCTGCCGGGCGTCACCACGGTATCGAGCTGCATGATTCTCGAGGGACCTCCGGAGCGCTTCGGCGCCGAAGGCATGCTGATGTTTGCCGATTGCGCGGTGGTGCCGGAGCCGACCGTCGAGCAACTGGCCTCCATTGGGATCGAGACCGCCAAGGTCTGCCGCCAATTAACCGGCGTCCGTCCGCGGGTGGCATTTCTTTCTTTTTCCACGAAAGGCAGCTCCCGCCTCCCAGCCGCAAGCAAGATGGCTGCCGCTGCCGCACTTGCCCGCCAAAAAGTGGACGCCGACAAGCTCGATATGGAGGTCGATGGAGAATTACAGGCGGACACCGCTCTGCTGCCGGAGCTGGCATCGGTTAAGGCGCCGGCCAGCCGCGTGGCGGGAAATGCGAACGTCCTGATTTTTCCCGACCTCAATAGCGGCAACATATCTGCAAAGCTGGTCCAGCACCTCGGCGGTGCCGCGGCCTACGGCCAGGTGCTCCTGGGCCTCTCGCGCCCAGCCGCCGATATGTCCCGCGGCGCCTCCGTGGACGATATTCTGGGCGTAGCGGCAATCGTGGGTTTGCAGGCCATCGAGTACCGGAAACTCTATCCGGAGACGGAGGAGCAGCTTGCGCTTTAGTCTGGGGTGGCCGACTAAAGTCGATGCACTGACCCCGGCGGGTTCCTGCACCGCATCCCGATGAACACCGTCACTCCCCGGATCTTCGTCGCCGCAACCCAGCAAAACGACGGCAAGACCACCACGGCGCTCGGCCTCTTCGCCGCGTTTAGCCGGCGTCTGGGCCGAATCGGCTTTATCAAGCCCGTCGGGCAGCGGTTCGTTGAGGTCGACGGCAAGCGAATCGACGAGGACACCGTTCTCATTGACCAGACTTTCGGGGTAAAAGTCCCGCTTGAGGCGATGAGCCCCATCGCCGTCGAGCCGGATTTCACCCGCCGCTACATCGAGCAGGCCAACCACGACTTCCTGGTGCGCCGCATCCGCAATTCATTCGACCGGGCCGCATGGGAGAAGGACTTCGTCATTATCGAGGGCACCGGCCACGCCGGGGTAGGGTCGGTGTTCGACCTCTCCAACGCTCGGGTCGCGTCGATTCTCGAGTGCAAGGTGGTGATCGTGACCCAGGGGGGTATCGGAAAGCCCATCGACGAGATCGCCCTCAACAAGGCGCTTTTCGATCATGAGGGAGTCGAGATCCTGGGGGTCATCCTCAACAAGGTCCTCCCGGAAAAAATGGAGTACGTGACGGAATTCGCCCGGCGCGGCCTGGGCCGGTTGGGAATCGACCTCCTGGGAGTAATCCCCGCCGAACCGCTGCTCGCCAACGCGACGCTCGGGCAGGTCTGCCGGACGGTCAAGGGATCCTTCCTCAACGGGAAAACCGAATCCCGCCGGCGAGTAAAAAAAGTGGTCATCGGCGCGATGAACTCGACCCACGTGATGGACTATTTCGACCCCGGAACGCTGGTCGTGACCCCGGGGGATCGCGAGGACATCATCCTGGCTGCCCTTTCCACCGGAGGCCTCAGCGAGAAGGATGGCCGGGTCATCTCCGGGCTGGTACTCTCCGGCGACCTCTTTCCGCACCAGAACCTGATCGAGATGATCAAGTCCTCCCATCTGCCGGTCATCGCATCGCCATTCGACAGCTACACGGTTGCGAGCAGCATCCACTCCATGACCGTGAAGACCCTGCCCGGGGACGACGAGAAAATCGACAGGATCCAGGCATTGATCGAGCAGCACATTGAGGTGGACCGACTGCTGGAAAAGCTCGCCGCCCCGCCCGCGTAAATCTCCCCGTCGAATCGTTCTCCCCCCCACGCGGCACCCCGCCTGCTCTCTCTGGCGTGCGTGAAACGCTTCGCGCTCCTCGTCCTCGCTGTCTGCCTCTGCGCCGGAGGCGTGTCCTGGCTGAGGCCCGACGATCAGCCGGGCGTCCGGGCCCCCGGCGAGCCATTGCAGCAAATGCTCGGCGCTGACGCTCCCGCCTTTTCCCGTGCTGGATGGCAAATCCACGCTCTCGCCACCTATGACATCACCGCACGCGTGCTCCACAAAAAGCGTTACTATGTCGGCCCGGACGGCGATTTGGCTCCATACGACTTTGCCGTCGGCTGGGGTCCGATGTCCGATAGCGCCATCCTCCGGAAACTCACGATCTCCCAGGGTAACCGGTTCTTCTTCTGGGAATACCCGGGCGCGCCGCCGATCCCGGAGGATCAGATCATTTGCCACGCTGCCAACATGCATCTCATCCCCTCCTCCGGCGCTGTCCAGCGCGCCCTCTGGTGGGCATCGGCGGGGAACGTCGTCCGGCTCACCGGTTATCTGGTCGAGGCCACCTATCCTGGATGGAACCCATGGCGCAGCTCCCTTTTCCGCACCGATACGGGTAACGGTTCGTGCGAGTTGATGTGGGTGGTTTCATGCGAGGTCCTGCCGCCCGAAGCCCATGCGGTGCCGCATCCCGCAACGTAATAACTCGATTTTCCGGCGCGACATTGAAGCTCCTCCGGGTTTAAACCATCGCCCAGTTATCGATTGACGAGCCCTCGCGGCAAGTGAACCGTCCTCCCCTCCTCTCACCGTGCTTTCAGAATTTTTACCGACAAGAACCAGGACCCGCGCCAATGCGCGAACGGGCTGCGCAGCGGGAATTGCGCTCGCGCGGTTGGCGTATCGTTGCTGATGAGACGCTGTTTTTGGTTTCACGTGGCCGCCCTGGCCACCTTCACCATCCCGCAGTTGCACGCCGCGGATGCGTTTTCTCCATCCCCGGCGGCCCGGGTGATCACGCTCGAGGAGGCGTATGACATCGCCCTGGCCACCGACCAGAACATCCGGATTGCCTGCCAGGAGATCAAGAAGGCCAACCTGCTCACCTGGAGCGCCTTGACGCGCCTGGGACCTCATTTGTCCGCCGGCGGCGAGTACGACCGCAACCAGACCCACGGGCGCGGACTGATCCTCACCGACGAGTCCAGCAACCTGAATATTACCTACACACAGCCGTTCGTGGATTTCAGTGTCTTCCCGGCCTACCGATACGGGAAGCTGGCCGCGATCGCCGCCCGCCTCCAGCATCAATACACCATCCGTCAGACCCTCTTCGGCGTCGCAAGCTCCTATTACCAGGTGCTCACCCAGGAGGGCGTCGTGACCGTGGACCAGAAGACGGTCGACCTGGCCGCCCAGCAACTCGACGTGGCAAAAAAGCGCCTCAACGTCGGCGAAGTCACTCCCACCGACGCTCTCAACGCGCAGGTCACCCTGGAATCCGCGAAGGTCGCGCTCATCGAGGCCAGAAACACCCTCCTGATGGATCGCGACACTCTGGGAAATATCCTCAACCTCGGCGGCGACTCCGGCTTTCAACTCACTCTGCCCCCCGATTACCCGACCACGATCCCCCCGTTCGACAAGTTGCTGGCAATCGCCTACCGGAACCGGGAGGACCTGGAGGTCGGAAACATTGCCATTGGGCAGGATGTCGCGAAGAAGGGCGAGGTGATCGCGCAGTACGCGCCGACGGTCTCCGGCCAGGCGAGCGATTCCTATGCAAACGCGCACGGCCTTTACGGCCCGCAGACGCAGGTGTGGGATACGAATGTCACTGTGAGCCTGCCAATTCTCACCGGCGGCCAGAGGGAGATCGATTTACGAACGGCGGGCGAGCAGGTGGATGAGGACCAGCTCAACCGGGATAAAATCGCAAAGACTGTCGAAGCCGCCGTGCGGCAGGCCTGGCTGAACGCCCACTCGCTGCGCGAGAGCCTCGACGCCCTCCGCATCCAGGTGGACGCCGCGCGAGAGAGCTATCGCGACGAGGAGCACGAGTATGAGGCCGGCACTGCGGCTAGCGTGGACGTGCTGGTAGCCCTCGTGAACTTGAACACTTCCGAGAATTCCCTCGCCGAGCAGGTTTACCTCTACCAGGTCGCCCTGCGCAACCTCGAGCAGGCCGCCGGCGTCTTCCAGCAGCAGCGGGTGCTCCAGTCAAAAGTCAAATGAAGAGCTTCATCATCATCGTCCTTATATTGGCCGTCGCAGCCGGCGGTGGCTGGGGGTATTGGTACCAGACCCATAAGGAGGAGGTAAAATACGAGACCGGCACCGTCACCCGGGGAGACGTCACCCAGGTGGTCACCGCCACCGGCCAGCTAAACCCGGTCTTGAACGTGACCGTGGGCAGCCAGATCTCCGGCAATATCCTCAAGCTGTACGCGGATTATAATTCCCTGGTTAAGAAAAATCAGGTCGTGGCAGAGCTGGACCCCGCTCCCTACACGGCTACCGTCCATATGGCCGATGCCAACGTGGCCTACGCAAAGGCGGCCCTCGAGTTGGCCCAATTGACCGCCAATCGCAAACAGGACCTCGTCAAGGAGCACGCCGCCGCCCAGGCCGATCTGGACACCGCCCTGGCAAACCTCCACCAGGCCCAGGCCACACTGCTCATCCAGCAGGCCAGCCTGGAAACCGCGCAGATCAATCTCGACCACTGCACGATCACTTCCCCCGTCAACGGCATGGTCATTTCGCGCAGCGTCGACGTGGGCGAAACGGTAGCCGCTTCCCTGAATGCCCCTGTCCTCTTCACCATCGCCAACGATCTCTCGAAGATGCAGATCGACGCCAGCGTCGCCGAGGGCGACGTGGGCGAGCTCCAGACAGGGCAGGCCGTAAATTTCAACGTCGACGCCTACCCCTACCGGACGTTCCACGGCATTGTGAAGCAGGTGCGCAATTCCCCGGTGACCGTCCAGAACGTGGTAACCTACGACACGGTCGTCTCCGTGAATAATGACGACCTGAAACTCAAGCCCGGCATGACGGCCAGCCTGGGCGTCGTGATCGCCCAGCGCTTCAACGTCCTCAAGATTCCAAACGCCGCCCTGCGCTTCCGGCCCCCGGACAGCCCGCGCAAGCTGGTGCCTGTAGTCCCCGGGACCCCTCCCCCCGGTGGGCAGTCGTCCCCAGCCCCGCGCATCAAGCACGATGCGAGTCACACGATTTATGTGTTGCCCCAGAACGCGACCAAGCCCGTCCCGGTGCAGGTCCACCTCGGCATCACCGACGGCATCTACACCGAGGTGCTCGATGGCCTGCATGACAACGACGTGGTCGTGGACGCCCTGCTCTCGGCAAATCCCACGGGTTCCGGCCCGCAGCCGGCCGGTATGAGGCGGCCGTTCTAGGCACACCGTCCCGCCATGACACCGGTCATCGAGTTGCGGAACATCGATCGGACCTATACCTCCGGCGAGGTGCAGGTGCGGGCGGTGCGCGGCGTTTCGCTGACCATCGAGCCGGGGGAATTCGTCGCCATCATGGGCGCCAGCGGCTCGGGAAAATCGACGATGATGAACACCCTCGGCTGTCTCGACCGGCCCAGCGGCGGCTTGTACCTCCTCGACGGCATCGATGTCTCAAAACTCGACCGGGACCAACTCGCGGACATCCGCAACCAGAAGATCGGTTTCGTCTTCCAGGGTTTTAACCTGCTCTCGCGCACCTCGGCCATCGAGAATGTGGAGCTCCCCATGCTCTACTCCCGCAAGCGGCTCGCTGCCCGCCAACTCCGGGAGAAGGCGGTCGCCGCCCTGGGGATCGTCGGCCTCGCGGAGCGCTCCGGCCATTACCCCAACCAGCTCTCCGGCGGCCAGCAGCAGCGCGTGGCCATCGCCCGCGCCTTATGCAATGAGCCATCGCTGCTCCTGGCGGACGAGCCCACCGGGAATCTGGATTCCCAGACCAGCATCGAGATCATGGGCGTTTTTCAAAGGCTCAATGAGCAGGGCATCACCATCGTCATGGTCACCCACGAGCTGGACATCGCCCATTATACCAAGCGCAACATCATCATGCGCGACGGCGCGGTCGTAAGCGACGCCGCCGTTGAAGACCGGCTCTTCGCCACGGCGGAATTGCGCCGCCTGGAGGAGGCCCATCAAGCGGTAAACCTTGCCTAGGCGCTTATGAAACTTCGGGCCACCTTTCTCATGGCGCTGCGGGCACTGCGCCGCAACAAGATGCGCACCGTGCTGACGATGCTCGGCATCATCATCGGCGTTGCGGCTGTCATCGCCATGGTGGCAATCGGCAACGGCGCCACTTCCCAGGTAGAGGCCCAGATCGCCGCCTTGGGGCAGAACGTCGTCCTGGTCTTCGCCGGCAGCGTGAACTCCGGCGGCGTCCGCGCCGGCTGGGGCAACGCCGGAACTCTCAAGATCAAGGACGCCGACTCCATCAAACGCGAGATTCCCGACGCCGTCGCCGTCAGCCCGGAGGTCCGCACTAGCTGCCAGGTCTCCGCGGACAGCCAGAACTGGTTTACCAATGTCCAGGGAGAATCCCCGGACTACTTCAGCATCCGCAACTGGCAGTTCGTCGAGGGCACCAGCTTTACCGACCAGGACGTCCGGAGCTCGAATAAGGTGGCCGTCATCGGGGGCACCATCGTAGCGCAACTCTTCGATAACGACGATCCCCTGGGACAGATCCTGCGCGTAAAAGGCGTGCCTTTCACGATCGTCGGCGTGCTGGAAGCCAAGGGCCTCTCGGTCATGGGCCAGGATCAGGACGACGTGGTCATCGTCCCCTACACCAGCGCCATGAAGCGCCTCATGGGCGTTACCAACCTGCGCACCATCAACATCGAAGCCGTCAGCCCCGACAAAATCCAGGCCGTCCAGGATCAGGTCGGCCAACTGCTCCGCCAAAAACACAAAATCCAGGACGACCACGACGACGACTTCACCATTCACAACCAGCAGGAATTCACGACCGCCGCCACCGCCACCTCGCGCATCCTGACCATCCTGGTGGTTTCCATCGCCAGCGTCTCGCTGCTCGTAGGTGGTATCGGCATCATGAATATCATGCTAGTGAGCGTCACCGAGCGCACCCGGGAGATCGGCATTCGCATGGCCGTCGGCGCGCATGGCCGGGACATCCTGCTTCAATTCCTCATCGAGGCCACCAGCCTCAGTTCCATGGGCGGCATTATCGGCATCGCCTTGGGAATCGGCGCATCAAAGCTCCTCTCCCTATTCGCCCACTGGCCCACGCTGGTCTCCCCGCTCTCGGTGGTTCTCTCCTTCATGTTCAGCGCCTGCGTAGGCATTTTCTTCGGCTTCTATCCTGCGAAAAAAGCCGCCGCCCTCGACCCTATCGAGGCGTTGCGGTACGAGTAAGATGCTGCTAATTTTATTGCAATGACTCAATTGTTGGAACGTGCCTTCGCGGAAGCCTCCAAGCTACCGGAGACCGAGCAGGACTCCTTTGCTTCGCTTCTGCTGGCGGAACTCGATTCCGAGCGGCAATGGTCGACGGTGTTTGCCTCGACCCAGGATAAACTCGCAATGTTGGCAGACGAAGCATTGCGCGAGTTTGAGGCCGGTGAGACGTTGCCGCTGGATATTGAGCGTGACTTCCCGCACCACTAAGCGCTTTCGGAAGCTCCTCGCTACACTGCCTCCACACGTCCGGAAACAGGCGCGCAAGGCATTTCTCACATGGATGCACGATCCATGGCACTCGAGTTTGCAATTCAAGCAGATTCACGCGAACAGCCCTATATTCTCTGCACGCATCGGATTGGACTGGCGCGCTGTTTGCATCCGATCCGGCGATATCGTTCTCTGGTATTTCATTGGTTCGCACGCCGATTACGACCGTCTCATCGCATCGCTATAAGGCCGTCCACTTTCACCTGTACCTCCCTTCCCCCAAAACCACCCCCGGCTCTCACTCCGGGGGTGGCATTTGCACTCCGTTACGGTTCCACTATTGAGGCGGCGGCGGCGGTGGCACGTCGGAATTCCCGTTGCTGCCGCTCTGTTCCGGCGGGGGCGGCGGCGCCTCTCCATCGGGCGGAGGTGGCGGACGGAGTTGTTCCTGTGTGATTTTCCCGTTCGCGTTCTCCAATTTCTTCAAGGACTCGGATGCATTCGCAATCTCGTCCGCTTCCAGGATTCCATCGTGGTTGGTATCCAGCGCCTCAAACAGCGGCGAGGGTGGCGGGCGGTGGTGCCGGCCTTGTCCGCCAGACCCATTCTGATTGCTTCCCTGCTGCGTGGTGGTCCCGCTGCTCTGCGGATTTGGATTGGCGGGCTGCAAGTCCGGGCCATTCCCCTGGCCCTGGTTTTGTCCCTGGCCTCGCGGATGCCGCCCGTGCGGAGGCCCCAACAGGTCCCCGATCGACAGGTCATTGCTCCCACTCTTGAGCAGCGTCTTGAGAGACTGGACCGCATTCTCAATCTCAGATGCCTCGATTACGCCGTCATGGTTGGTATCGAGCGCCTGGATTACCGGTGGCAGCGGCGGTGGCCGCCGATTCCCCCCCGGTCCTCCCGGCCCTCCACCCTGCCCACCCCCTTGGTTTTGTCCCCAGGGACCGTTTTCCGGCCCCTGGCCAAATGCCGCGCCGGCGCAAAGGCCCGCGCACACGGCCAGGATTGCGATCCTGGTTGGTTTCATTCTGTTGTTTTGTCTTTTCATGATGTTTGCGGGCGGGCAAGCCGCCCTTTGTTACTCGAGAACTTCGCACTCCATTGTTAAGCAATTATCCGCGATCGGCGGGAAAATTGTTAAGGAAGTGTAAAACTTAAGGAGCCTGTCTAAGAATTGGGGTATGTCGCGTGCAACCATGAGTCAGGCAGACACTTCCCGCCCCCGCTTGCTGTTGATCGACGACGACCGCAAGCTCTGCCGCCTCATCTCCGCATACCTCGGCCCCCTCGGCTACGACGTCACCGCCGTCCACACCGGCCCGGAAGGCGTGGAACGCGCTGCCGAGCCATGGCAGGCCGTCATTCTCGACCTGATGCTGCCCGGCATGGATGGTTTCGAGGTCCTCAAGCAAATCCGCAAGTCCAGCGACGTCCCGGTCCTCATGCTCACCGCCCGCGGCGATGAAGCGGACCGCATCGTCGGCCTCGAGATCGGCGCGGACGATTACCTCCCCAAGACCTTCTCCACCCGCGAGCTCCTCGCCCGCCTCCGCGCCGTCATCCGCCGCAGCTCCCTGCGCCCTGCCAATCCCGACGCCGGCCCCGAAACTCGCGAACTCCTCGCCGGCCCGCTCCGAATGAACCCCGCCGCCCGCGTGGTCACCCTCGACGATCGGCCCCTCGATGTCACTCCGGTGGAATTCGATCTCCTCGCCTGCCTCATGCGCGCCCGCGGACGGATCAAGTCCCGCGAGCAACTCCTCGAAGAAATCCGCGACCGCAACTACGAGGTCTTCGACCGTTCGATCGACGTCCACATTTCCGCCCTCCGCAAAAAGCTCGGCGACGATCCCAAGGCCCCCCGCTTCATCCGCACCGTCCGCACCGCCGGCTACCTCCTCATCGATCCCGACAGGGAATAAACGCGATGCGCCCCCGGTTTCCACTTTCCGCGAAAATCCTCCTCTGGTTCTTCGCAAACCTCCTGCTCATCGGCATCGCCGCCTACGCATTCATCGAATTCGAATTCCACCTTGGACCGGAATCCCTCCTCGGCGGCCGCGCCGGCCAGCGTGTCGAGGCGCTCGCCGACCTCGTCAATGGCGAGATCAACGCGGAAGCTCCTAGTCAGTGGAGCGATGTCCTCGCCCGGGCTGGGAATCTTTACGGCCTCCATCTTTTCATCACTACCCCCGATGGCCATCACCTCGCCGGAGAGGACATTTCACTCCCCGATGACTTGCTCGCCCGCCTTTACCGCCCCCGCCCACCGCAACCTCTCGGCCCATGGGCTCCCGGCCGTCCACCCGCTCCTCCCGCTCCCGACGCCGCCCAGCCGCCACCTCCACCCCAGCGCGCTGATGATCACGACACTCGCCCGCCACCCCCGGACCGCATCAACCCCCGCGACCACGCCGGACCGCCAGCCCACCCGCGCGACCGCCGGATGATCCACACCGATCACCCCAGCCGCTACTGGCTCCTCCTCCCGCTCGATGCCCCCGGCCCCGGCCCTGGTCTACAAGGCGCCCCTCGCCCTCCCCTCACACTCATCGCCGTATCCGAGTCCATCGGCCTCGGCGGCCTCGTACTCGACTTTACCCCCTGGATCGCCGCCGCCGCCACCATCGTCGTTTTCTCCCTCCTCTTCTGGCTGCCACTCATCCGCGGCATCGCCCGCTCCCTCCGCGAGATGACCGGCGCCACCGCCCGCATCGCCGAGGGCCAGTTCGATATCCCCGTGCGCGAGCACCGTGGCGACGAGCTCGGCTTGCTCGCCCGTTCGATCAATCAAATGTCCGCCCGCATCGCCGGCTTCGTCCACGGCCAGAAGCGCTTCCTCGGCGATATCGCGCACGAGCTCTGCTCCCCCCTGGCACGTGCCCAGGTCGCCCTCGGCATCATGGAGCAGAAGATGAGCGCCGACTCCCTTGCCGATCTCCGCGAGGAGGTCCAGCAAATGTCCAGCCTCGTCAACGAGCTTCTTTCCTTCTCCAAAGCCTCGCTCGCCGCCGGCCGCATCAAGCTCCAAAGCCTCTCCCTTCGCGAGGTCATCGACCGCGCCATCGAGCGAGAGAACCTCTCCGCCGCCGCCATCGACTCCCTCATCCCCGCTGACCTCCGGGTCATTGCCGAACCCGACCTCCTCTGCCGCGCCATCTCCAATCTCCTGCGCAACGCCATCAAATACGCAGGCGATTCCGGGCCCCTCGAAGCCGCCGCCGAGCGCAAAGGCGCCGATATTATCCTCACCATCTCAGACAACGGCCCGGGCGTCCCCGAGCAAGCCCTCCCCCAGATCTTCGACCCCTTCTACCGCATCGACGTCTCCCGCGCCCGCGAGACCGGAGGCACCGGCCTCGGCCTCGCCATCGTAAAAACCTGCATCGAATCCTGCGGCGGCCACGTAACCTGCCAAAACCACCACCCTCACGGCCTCAGCGTAATCATCACCCTCCAGGCTGCTTAACCGTGTTTCCTTCAAAATCCCATCAAGCTCAGACCAGGAACCCGGCAGAATTCGCCGGTATTATTTGTGACAAGCGGGGCGCCATGAACAATGGCCGTGGCTGCGATCCAAAGATCATTAGTCCCTATCATCGCGCCAGCCTTCGCCAGGTGATGGTACAGCTCTCCATATTGCCACGACACATCAAGGGTCCAGGGAAAAATCGCGTATGGGCGGCAGAGGCGCTTCCAGTCAGAGATCGGCGAGGCTGACTGACCACAGGCGAGTTCTCCCGCAACCGTGAAGGTAATGAAAAACGCATCCTGCCCATGAGTGGTGAGGAAGGCATCCGCCGGACCGGGAAGACTCCGTTTGGCTTCGCGTTCGGCCGCAATGACGAAGTTCGTATCGAGAATCAAGTCCACGGGTTGTCTGGAGCCTGATCATTTTCTGCGGCCTGCTCTACAGCGTCCAGATAGGTCTGGGGGACCGCGCTTCCACCACCTCGGAAATAGGCTAGCAG
>Ga0182030_10003499_pt1 | contig 33545 bp, 31 predicted proteins | sample 812S3MmetaG_FD_121299 | JGI IMG/M metagenome (GOLD analysis project Ga0182030, IMG submission 121299) | Permafrost microbial communities from Stordalen Mire, Sweden - 812S3M metaG (Illumina Assembly) | ecosystem: Environmental > Terrestrial > Soil > Wetlands > Permafrost | place: Sweden...
CGCTGCACGATTTTCGCCGCAATTCGCTGATGCGTTTGCGTATGCCTCTAGGCGAGGCAGAAACGCATCCGGCATCCGACTCGCAGCCTCGGACAGGAACGCGGCCTGGATTGAGTGTGCTTCCACAGTACTCAAGCGGCAGCACGCACTATCTCTTCCCAGCAGATTGGGCAACAATATACGATCTGAACTCGCTCTACAGTGCGGGAACGACCGGAGCCGGAACCTCGATTGCGATTGTAGGTCGCAGTAACATCAACGTACCCGACGTAACTGCATTCCGCACTGCATCGGGGTTGGTGGCTAACAATCCGACTGTGATTCTAGTAAGCGCTGATCCGGGATTGGTTTCGGGCGATCAGGATGAGTCAACGCTGGATGTGGAGTGGTCGGGCGCGGTGGCACCATCGGCCACGGTCAAGTTTGTGGTGGGCGCATCAACGTCAACTTCCGACGGTGTGGATCTTTCAGCGCAGTATATTGTGAACCATAATACGGCGCCGGTGGTGAGTACGAGTTATGGTAGTTGCGAGCAAGATATGGGATCGACAGAGTTGGCTTTTTATAACAGCTTGTGGCAACAAGCAGCCAGCGAAGGAATCAGTTCATTTGTATCTTCAGGCGACTCGGGTGCTGCTGGCTGTTATGGCGGCTCATCGAGCTCGGCATCAGGAACGGGAGTGAATGGACTATGCAGTTCACCTTATTCAACCTGCGTGGGAGGAACCGAGTTCAACGAAGGATCCAACTACGCGCAGTATTGGTCAACGACTAACTCATCGAGTTATGAGTCGGCTTTGAGTTACATTCCTGAAGAGGTATGGAACGAAAGCGGAACGAACGGGGGATCGGGGCTTTGGTCTTCAGGTGGCGGCGCAAGTGTTACTTACACGCAGCCCAGTTGGCAGCAGGGAGTTAGTGGGACAAATACAGCCAATGGAAATCGCGCTGTGCCGGATGTGGCCATGTCTGCGTCGAGTCACGACGGTTATATCATCGTCGAAAATGGTGGGTACTATGTTATCGCAGGGACTTCAGCAGCTTCACCGTCCTTTGCGGGGGTTATGGCTTTGGTGGTGCAGTCACAAGGAGGCAAGGGACAAGGCAACGCAAATACATCGTTATATCCATTGCTGAAAGCTACTCACAATCCATTTCATGCAACGCCTAGCGGCAACAACAGCGTTCCGGGCGTTCCGGGCTTCACTGCCACGGGTGCGTCTTATAACATGGCCACTGGATTGGGATCAGTGGATGGCGCAGTACTGGTACATAGTTGGGGTGGTGGGTCAGGTGGAACTGGTTCGAGTGTTGACTTTGCAATAACGGCATCGGCAGCAAGCGGAACGGTGTTAGCCAGTAAGTCAACCACATTCACGCTGACTGTAACAGAGAGCGGAACAGCAAAGAACAAGGTGACTCTGACTGCGTCAGCACCAACCGGAGTTACTGCAACCATCAGCCCTTCTTCAATCCTTCCCGGCACTGCTGCTACTGTTACTATCACCACAACATCGACGACAAGCGCAGGCGCAAAAAGCATTTCAATTACCGGTACTGATTCGACCGGCACGCAAAGTCTGAGTTATTCACTTACAGTAACTCCGCAGGCAACACTGAGCTTGACAGCAGCCACCAGTCCGCTTGTTGTGACGATGGCACAGGGAGCCTCCAGCGCAGTCAGCTTGAACGCAGCCACCGGCGGATCGTTCAGCGGCAGTATCACATTCTCGATTAGCGGTTTGCCGACTGGCGTGACCGCCCAGTGGAGCGCGAATCCGATTGCCGGAGCATCAAGCAGCAACAGTGAAACACTGACTCTGACTGCTACTTCCACAGCAGCCGTGGCGAACAGCAGCATTGTGATTACTGCGGCGGGTGATGGATTGACTTCGTCGGTGAACGCGACATTGCAGTTGCAGTACGCGCCCTCAGTGCATTTGAGCGTAGCACCCTCTTCAATTACCATGCAGTCACTTGCCTCGACGATGGCAACCTTTACGGCTACTCCAGTGGGCGGTGTTGCGATTCCGGCAGCGGCATCGGGATCGAGCATCAGTATTGTTTCCGGATTGCCCAAAGGCTTTACGGCAACCTGGAGCGCAGCCTCGATAACTTCATCGGGAGCGGCAGTATGGACGTTGACGTTGGCCGGCAGTTCGGCGGCAGTAGCTGGTGTATCAACATTGGGAATTTCCGCAAAAGTAGTAGGAAGAAATGGCACAACTTACACAGCCAGCAATAATCTGACCTTGACTGTGACAATGACGCCGCCCACGCTGACGGTAACTCCAACATCGACCACGCTTGCAGTAACACAAGGCCTGACAGCGAGCGATTTAATAAGTCTGACTGGTAACGGAACTTATGCAGGACCGGTAACTATAAGTGTAAGTGGACTACCCAGCGGAGTAACTGCTTCGTGGAGCAGCAGCCCGGTAACTCTGACGGCAGAAAGTGGAAAATCAACGTTGACTTTGACAGCTTCATCAACAGCCACGGTGGGTTCGTCGAGCATTGTGGTAACGGCCAGCGGCGACGGCGTGACGGCAACCAGACAAATTGCATTGCAGGTTCAATTTGCACCCGCGTTGCAACTGGCAGCATCACCTACTTCCGTATCGGTGCTATCGCTCTCAGCAACCACGCTGACGGTGACGGCAACGCCGGTGGGCGGCGTGAGTTTTTTGAACACCGGAAGCACAACGAAATTGGGGCAAATGCCTGTTGGGTTGCGTGGACTCAATCTACTGTCGGGTATCGGGACGCTGGCCGCGGCTGGAACGGGAAGCACGCTACCCACCATTGCAATTGCTTCGGGGCTACCCAAGGGCTTTACGGCAACCTGGAGCAAGCCGTCTGTTGCTTCAACTGGCGCGGCAGTATGGACATTGACACTGACAGGAAGTCCAACGGCAGTGGCTGGCACATCAACGGTGAACCTTGCAACCCAGATGACTGACAGCAATAGCGGCAAACTCTATGCAGCGAATCTAAACGTACCGATGATGGTAACACTGACCCCACCAACATTGACCGCTACGACAGCATCAACATCGCTGGCCGTGGTGCAGGGCAATGTTATATTCGACGCAGTGAGTATCACTGGCAACGGAACTTATAGCGGTCTTGTAACTCTGAGCGTAAGTGGTTTACCCAGCGGAGTAACTGCTGCGTGGAGCAGCAATCCGTTGACATTGACGTCTGCGAGCGGCACATCGACTTTGACGTTGACCGCAGCCACGACTGCCACCGCAGGGGTAAACACAATCACCGTGACCGCAACAGGCGATGGCGTAACGGCCAGCCAAAAACTAACCTTGACGGTGGTTGCCAATACACCAACTCTCACAATTACACCCGCCGCAACGAGCATGACCGTAATCAACCCAATCGAGGCAACTTCAACAACTCAATCCGTAGCAAGTCAGGTAATTTCGTTGACCGGTGGTGGATCATTTCACGGGACTGTTGCAGTGAGTGTGAGTGGACTACCGCCTTACCTGACAGCCGCATGGAGCAGTAATCCGGTAACATTGAACTCGTCCAACAGTGGCACATCCACTATGACGCTCACCGCCAGCATGGTAACTCAGGGTGCGGCTCAAGTTACAGTTACGCCAGGAACTTATACTGTTACAGTAACTGCAACAGGCGACGGACTTACTGTAGCCAAGGCCATTGAGGTATTGGTTGCAGGCGTAACGGTGAAGCCTTCAGTTCCATCGCTCACCATTCATCGCGGCTCAACCGGCAGCTTTTCCATCACAACAACGTTGGCTGGAGGAGCCAGTGGCGCGGTGATGCCGGGATTGGCGTCCAGTGCCAGCCCATCTGGAATCACAGTGACCGCAACTCCTGGGTCACTGCCAGCACCAGGCAGCGGCACGATCCTATTCACCTTCACTGTCAGCTCGACGGCTGCGCTGACTAGTTATCAACTTGATCCTGCTGCCGAACTTCTGCCCAGCGCAACAGCCTCAACACCAACATTGATCGGATGGTCCACCAGCCCAGTAACTCTGAACATTATTCAGTAATTGCGTCAACAGCGACGCCCTCGAACAATTGTCGAGGGCGTTGCTGTTTGTAGCCAAGTTCAAGTTGAGAGTGGCAATAGTTAGTCGAGCCGCTCGAAGGCTTGCTGAGCGCGCGTCTCAACCGCTGCTGGGTCAGCGCCAAGGCTTTGACTGATCTCCAGAACAAAGGCTGGCGGAGTGGGCAGAGCTTTGAGCGACTCAATCGTCTTTGCCCAGTCGATGGTGCCGTCACCGGGCCACAGATGCTCATCTTTTGTACCGTGATTGTCGTGTGCGTGCACGGAGCCGATGCGGCTGTTCATCGTGCTGATGGCATCGGCAACGCCTACGGTCATATGCGCGTGACCCAGGTCGAGACAAGTACCAACGTTCTGCAGATGGCCCATCTCAAGGATCAGCATCAGGTGCTCGGGCGTGGTTGGTTCGCTGGTCAGATTCTCAACCAGCAGACGTACGCCGAGTGGCCGCGCAAAGGCTCCGAGGTGTTCAAGCGCAGTGATGGCGTACTCAATGGTTCGAGGCGACCACCCATCCTCCCGCTCGCCCAGATGCAGGATCAGGTTCTTGAACGGGATATGCTCGGCAGTCTCCAGTGCTCGCTTGACCTCGTCCATTGCGTCAATACGCCGCGATTTCTCAGGGTGCAGAACATTGACGGCTGGCGCTCCGGCGCGTCCCATCTCGCGGTCAGGAAAAAGCGGAGCGTGGATGGACCAGAGAGCCAGCGAATTGGAGCGAAACCAAGTGGACAACTCAAAGATGTGCTCACGGCTGCTGTAGTCAAAATGCTGTCGTGCGGCAAAGATTTCAACTGCCTGCGCGCCGCTGCGAAAGGCAAGCTCCAACAAGCCTGGGTGCAGGCGCTGATTCAGAAACAAGTGCGTCGATAGGACTCGCTGCATAGTGGAGTAGCCCTCCGCGCCGGGTTGATGCAAACAACTCTCGAGCGCTGTTCACATTGTCGCATTTCGGCAGCACCTTGCATCCTACTTCATCTTGCGCAAATCAGGATGTGCCAAGGCTTTCCTTATCACGACATGACCCTATTCGCTTGCACGATTGCTGTGACAGCACTTTCAACGAGCCGCCGTGCGCTTTGCGCAGCATTCTGACAAGTTTGATTGGAGGACCGCGGGCTGGCAACATGAGCAAAAGTAGACAGACTACGAGCTGATGTTGACGAGAGAATCGCTTGAGCGTTACAACCCATTCATGTGGGAATTCCTCAAAAGAAGTGCCGTGCGGTAATCCGCTATGGTATTTTGGATAGTGTTGCGGAAACGTGCGCAGCTTGTCGGTTTTTTGAGATTTAGATCTGTTCGAGTAGTCGGATTGGCTCGAATTTAACCCATTTCATCTGGTAATTCAGCGCGATTGTGGAGGAGAGTCTTATGTACTCGAAGATTTCGAAGTCTGTTTGCGTGGCAGCGGCTATGGCCTTTGCCATAGTGCCCATGGGGTGCAAAAAGCCAGTGCCGGTAACCCTGACGGCAGTTGCCAGTCCTCCTGCCATCTATGCTGGCGATGCGGTAACGGTAACCGCAACGGCGGGCAATGTGAATCCCAAGCTCAACACAGTTTATAGCTGGTCGGGCGATGGCGTGACCGGCAACGGACCGACTGCGGCCGTGGCCACGACCAATCTTGCTCCGGGAAGCTATACGGTCAAGGCAGAAGTCAAGGAAGGCAAGCATGGCAAGGAAGGCTTGAAGCCATGGGGCGTAGCCGATGCATCGGCCAGCTATACCGTTAAGCAGTTTGACCCGCCAACGATTGGTTGCACGGTCAGCCCCACCACCATCAAGCCCGGCGAGTCGGCCAGCGTAACAGCGACTGGTGTTAGCCCGCAGAATCGCTCGCTCACCTACAGCTATTCGGCTACCGCAGGCACTGTAACCGGCACTGGAGCTTCAGCCTCGTATTCATCCACAGGCGCTCCGTCGGGCACAGTCGGCATTACCTGCACTGTCACTGACGACAAGAGCCAGACCGCGAATTCAAGCGCAAATCTGAGCATTGTGCAACCGCCGCCACCGCCAGTGCCGCATACCCAGGCTCTGGGCACGGTTGACTTCAGCAAGGATGCAAAGCGTCCGACCCGCGCCAACAACGAAGCCAAGGCCATTTTGGATGGCATCGCGTTGAGTCTGCAAAAGGATCCCGATGCGAAGGCTGTGATCGTTGGCGAATCAAACGCCGCAGAGAAGGCCAAGACCGCTAAGGAACAAAAGGCCGCTCTCAAGTACAAGCACGCCAAGGTCGATGATCTGGCCGCTGAGCGCGCTGTCAACACCAAGGATTATCTGGTAAACGAGAAGGGCATTGATGCCTCGCGTATCGGTGTCAGCACCGGCACCACGGACGCTCAGCAGGTTGAGGTCTATCTGGTCCCGGTTGGCGCTGACTTCAACGCAGACGTAACCGGAACAACTGCGGTGGACGAAACCGTGGTGAAGCCGACGGCTGTGAAGAAGGCTGCCAAGAAGGCCGCAGATACAAAGTAGTCTGTCATAGCGGCGGTGCTCAGGCTTTATATTTGCAGGCTTGAGTGACGCAACATTGATTTGTTTATCAAGCATCGCGGGGCTGACCGGGAAACTGGTTGGCCCCGCGATTTTTTTGCAATGTGTTTCGACAAAGTAAATCCTTAAGACGCATGAGACCTTGGCGGCAAAATAGCCTAATCTGGATATATGACTGATCGTGAATTGGTGGCGCGGATTGCCCGCTCCTCAGGGCAGAAGGCCGGATACAAACACCTGGTACGCGAGCTGAGTCTGGGCGGCGGCAGAGAGCGGCGCTTGCTGCTGGAGCAGTTGGCGCGGCTCACGGTGCGCGGCGCACTCATCAAGCTGGACCGCGAGCATTGGGGCATTCCCCGGCCCGTTGGTGGCACGCGTGAAAATCTGGCGGCTGGGCGGCTCGATCTGCATCGTGACGGCTACGGATTTGTGCGTCCCAATGCACGGCAGGCATCGGGACAGGACCGGGTCCAGGTCTCCGCTCGCGGGGTGGAAGTAGATATTTTTATCCCGCCCAATGAGATCAACGGCGCGATGCAGGGCGATCAAGTGCTGGTCGAGGTGGACCCTCCCAAATCCGATGGCCGTCGCCTGGGGCGCATCGTTCGCGTGCTTGAGCGGCGTAATCCTACCGTGGTTGGCGTCTTCCACTATGCGCGTGCTGGACGTGAAGAGGGCAACAAAGTTGTTCCTTTCGATGAGCGCATGACGCAACATATTTTGATCCCTGACGGCATGGAATTGCCAGCGGCCAGTGAAGCAACCACGCCGCACCGTGTGCTGGGCGACAAGGCCAAAGCCGCTGCAATCCATGATGATCTGGAGGGCTTGGTCGTTGATGTGGAGATCACCAGTTGGCCAACGCCAACGCGGTCGCCGGTTGGTCGCGTAATTGAGGTGCTGGGCGATCCAGACGACTTTGGCGTCGATGTGGAGATGATGATCCGCAAGCACCAGTTGCCGCGCGAGTTTCCAGAAAAAGTGCTGGCCGAGGCGCGCAGTGTGGCTCATCTTGACCTCGCAGAGGTTGATCGTCGACGAGATTTTCGCAGTCTCCCAATCGTAACCATTGATGGTGAAACAGCTCGCGACTTTGACGATGCGGTGTTAGTCACTGCACGTAAAGATGGCGGCTATGAGTTACAAGTTCACATAGCCGATGTGGCTGAATATGTGCAGACCGAAACGGATCTGGACTTGGAAGCACGGCTGCGCGGAACCAGTGTTTACTTTCCTGATCGCGCCATTCCGATGCTGCCGCAGGAGCTATCGACAAATATATGCAGTTTGCGTCCGGGTGAAGATAGGTTGGTTCTAAGTTGCATCATGCAGTTGGATGCAACGGGCCGTATTGAGAGTTATGAGATCGTCGAAGGAGTTATCAAGTCAGCGGCACGGATGACTTATACCGAGGTCCACGCGATTCTGGAAGGCGATGCGGAGACTCGCTCGCGTTATGCTGCGTTGGTTTCTGGATTCGAGCGGATGCGCTTTGTTGCGGGGCTGATGAATCAGCGGCGCAGTGAGCGCGGCAGCATTGATTTTGATCTGCCAGAGCCGGTGATTGAATTCGATGAACGCGGCCAGATGCGCGGAGTGAGCAAGTCGGAACGCACCTGGGCCAATCGCCTGATTGAAGAGTTCATGTTGGCGGCCAACGAGTGCGTGGCCACCTGGCTTGAAGACCTGGGCGTGCCGTCGATCTATCGCATCCATGAAAAGCCAGAGGCTCGCCGGGTGGTGCAATTCGAAGAGTTGGCAGCGGCATTTGGCCACTCTCTTGGTCTCGGTGCTCTGCCGGTCAAGCGCATTCAGACGCGCGGTGACCGGCGTGATTCGCATCGCACTGGACGCAGCATTCGCACGCACGAAGTTGTGGAAGATATTGCCGTGACGCCGCGTATGTATCAAAAGCTGGCCGCTCGCATCGAGGGCAAGCCGGAGGAGCGCATTCTCAGCTATCTCATGCTGCGTTCGCTGCGACAGGCGCGTTACTGCGAGATCAATGAAGGTCACTTTGCGTTGGCGGCGCCCAGTTACTCACACTTCACTTCCCCCATTCGCCGCTATCCCGATTTGATCGTGCATCGCATCACCAAAGCCTTGCTGCATGAAGGGATTCTTGGCGAGGGCGCTGTGGCCGAGGGACGGCATAGCTCGCCGTGGACGCATCCCAACGAGGGGCTTGGCAGCAGAATTCCGCCTTTGCGTAGTCCAAAAACAAAGGCCTTCTTTGCTGGCGAGCCTCCCATTCCAGAGGCGGAGTTGGCGCAGATTGCCGAAGAGACCAGCCAGACCGAGCGTCGCGCCGCCGAGGCTGAACGCGAACTGGTCGAGTGGAAGAAAGTTCGCTTCATGCAGGATCGCGTGGGTGAGGAGTTTGCTGCGTTGGTGCTGAACCCCGCCAAATTCGGTCTTTTTGTTGAGTTGACCGATATGTTTGTCGAGGGATTGGTGCCCATTGACAGCCTGCGTGATGATCGCTATAGCTGGCGTGAAAACACGCACGAGATTATCGGCGATCGCACCGGTCGCCGCTTCCGTGCTGGTGATCGCGTGCAGGTAATTCTGGATCGCATTCTGACTCAGGAACGCAAACTGCAATTCTCGATTGTGGAAGAAGGGTTGCCACTGACCGGGAAGACGGCAACCAAACTCGCGCCCAAAACCAAGAAGAGCAAGCGCAAGGATGCGCCGCCCAAGCCGCATAAACCGCCAAAATCAAAGAAGCACACAGCCAGAAAAGGAAAGCGCCGTTAAGCTTGTTGCCCCAACGGCGCTGTCTCGCTCCGAACTCTGCGCAAATCACAACGCGCCCGGGGAGTCGGACCTTTCATCACGTTCTCCGCGGAAATACTTTACGCGGCAGCCTGCTTTTCAGCCAGATCACCGATGAACGGCAGCTTGAATCGCTGCCCCTTCAGAGCTTTCAGCAGAAGGATGATCCAAAGCACAAGAAAGCCGAGACCGACAAATGGAATCAGTATCCATCCAACAATAGGAATGATCGTGAGAACTATGTCAATCGCGATGGCCGCAATCCCCAGAAAGATCGACTGCCAAGAATGGAAGCGTACATAGGAATTCTTGTTATACGGCTCGACGATCAGAAAGATGATCGCAGGGATGATGGTAACGTAGGCAAGCGCACCAGCGGCATTGTCAGAGAGACCTGTTGAAGTGGGCTGAGGCTGATTGGGATCGGGTTGAGTGTATTCGGGCAAGGTGGCTCCTTTGGCGTTAGGTTCAGATGATGGTGATGTTTTGCATACGTTCGTTTCAGAGAGAACGCCGGAGGAGTCGCAAACCTCTGAGAACAACGCAACGCTACTTGGGGACGGCCGCCGTCCAGAGGCCGTCCCTGTGCATTCGTAACTCCGCAGTATTATCCGTTGGCCTGCTTCTCTGCAATGTCGCCAATGACGGGAATCTTGAAGTGTTGGCCGTTGAAGGCTTTGATCAGCACAATGATCCAAAGAATGAAGAATCCGAGACCCACCAGCGGCCAAATGAAATATGTGAGCCAGCCGATTATCGGAAGCTGATGGATAATCATGAATCCAATATCAGCCACAACCCATGCAACCGCCAAAAAGATGGATTGCCATGAGTGAAAACGGATATTTCGGCTTTGGTTATAAGGCGGAACAATCAAAAAGATGATCGCCGGAATGATGGTGACGTAGGCCAAACCGCTAGCAGCCGTGTCAGAAAGGCCGGATTGGGCCGGAGTGGACGCATAGGGGGCTTGCTGCGTCGGAACGGGTGGAACGGGTGTGTACGGAGTTTCGTCGGGCATGATCGCTCCTTTGAATTTGAAAATACCGAAAAGATTGTACATTCCACGTACATCGCAGGATGTAAACACGGGGAGGATACTGCGACAAATCTGTGGAATCGTCTCAAAATGAAGTGATATAAGAAAAACCCGTGAAGGCGAAATTGTCAAGCATGATTTTCTGGAGCGGGGCACTTTGGTTCTGGCGCAACGCCTGTTTGCTCGCCAAACCAGGCGCGCGTACTCCAATTACAATGGCAGCAGGAGCATCACAATGGCACACATGGTTTTTTGCGTTCGCAACAAAAAAGAGATGGAGGGTCTGGAAGAGCCGCCCTTCGACTCCGAATTTGGTCAAAAGATTTTCAAGAACGTCTCCAAAGCAGCCTGGGGCGAGTGGGTCGATCACCAGAAGATGCTGCTCAACGAATATCGCCTGCAACCCTGGACCCCACAGGCACAAACTTTCCTGGTAGAACAAATGGAGCAGTTCTTCTTTGGCGAGGGCGCTGCTTTGCCGCAGGAGTTCGTCCCACCGTCGCACTGAGAGTTCGCCACAAACAAAAACCTGCCAGCAAAGGCAGGTTTTTGTTTAATGACAGCATGGATGAGGCTGTAGGTAGCTCTTACGCCAACTCCACTACAATCTTTTTCCCTTCCACATCCAACTTGACGATTTTGAAGTTGCGAATCTGGCATGCGCTCAGAGGCTCTGGCTTGGATTGCGCGGTTGGACTATTGCCTTGCCAGCGATTCTTCAGCATCGAAGAGAGGCTCGACAAATCAGGCTTTGCTTCTGTCTTCACTGTCTGTGCAACTTCGGTGGCTGGCGCTGCATTTGTGGTAATGCGGCAGGTGCTCCGAATGCCTTCGCCCAACTCGACTTGAATAAAGGTCGGAGTTGCTTCGATGACGCGGCCTGAGACTGTATCGCCAATTTTGTGCTCGGCAATGTACTCGTCAATGCTGGTGGGGATGAGTTGCTTCATGCTCAATTTGATCTGACGCTTTTCTGTGTCGATGGCCAGCACTTGCGCTTTGACCACTTGACCGGCGCGGACTGCGTCCGATGGATGATTGATGCGCTTGTCGGCGACGATCTCACTGACGTGAACCAAGCCCTCAATGCCGTCTGCAATCTGCACGAATGCACCGAAGTTCATCAGCTTGGTAATCGGCCCCTCGACCTGTGCGCCAACCGGGAAGTTGCGATGTACCTCAGCCCACGGATCAACCAGCGTCTGTTTGAGACCAAGCGCAATACGGCGCTCTTCAGGCTTGATGGACAGAATCACGGCCTCGACTTGCGCACCCGGTTTGAGCAGGTCGCTGGGATGGCGAACCTTCTTGTTCCAGGCCATCTCGGAGATATGAATCAGTCCTTCAACGCCCGGTTCAATCTCGATGAATGCGCCAAAGTCCATCAATCGGCTGACAGTGCCAGTGACACGCTGGCCGACCAGAAAGCGACTCGGCACAGTCTCCCATGGTTCCTGTTGAAGCTGTTTGAGGCCGAGTGAGATTTTCTTGGTCTCTGGGTCAATTTTGAGCACGCGGAGTTGCAGTTGCTGGCCCACCGCAAGTACGTCTTCTGGCTTGCTGATACGCGCGTGTGATATGTCGCTGACGTGCAGCAGGCCGTCCATGCCGCCCAGATCAACAAAAGCGCCATACGGCATCAAGCTGCGCACTGTTCCACCCAGCGTATCGCCAACTTGAATCGCATCGCGACGTGCCTCAGAGGCTCCACGAGCCTGCTCTTCGAGCACCACACGACGATCTACAACCACGTTCTCATCCGTCACGTCGAGCTTGGTAATGCGGCAGGTAATCTCCGTTCCCACCAGCTTTTCCAACTCAGCCGCATCGCGGGTTCCGCTGCGGCTGGCGGGCATAAAGGCGCGCACGCCAATATCCACAGATAGGCCGCCTTTGATGACTTCGGTGACGGTTCCAACCACGGCCAGCTTTTCGGCGAACGCGGCCTCAAGAGCCGACCAGTCGCGGGGCTGAGCCACTTTGAAGCGCGAAAGCTCGTAGTAGCGCTCCTCGTTGCGGCCAGTCACGGAGACCGGAAAGCTGTCGCCGATTTTGACTCCGTCCGCATTCTTATCAAAGGCCGAGCGTGGCAGAACGCCTTCGGTCTTGTAGCCAATGTCGAGAAAGACCTGATCGGCAGAGAGCGAAACGACCACGCCCTGCAACTGTTTTTGATCGGCTTTGGACTTGTGCGAGTGGCTGCGCTCAAATTGCGCAAGCAGATCCGCAAAGGATTCCTCGGCAGGGTCGGGTTGGTTCTCGGGATTGATTTCGTCTGTAGGCATGGATTCTGGAAGGCTCAAATTCATCATGATGTTTACCCATCCATTCTCACATGATTCGGTGAGAACGGATAGGGCATATCATCGCTGAACCGCATCATCGCTCTACCTGCTCAAAATTGCCGGAAATTGGAGCAGCGTTTGCCGTGCAGTGTTTTCAAGAAGATTTGTTGCGGAAAATGAGAAGTCGTCGAGGCAATTACCGATCCCCACCGCGAATGCTTTAGAATTCATAACAACGTTACGACCAGCGCCCACAGCAATATCTAAATGAAGCGCGGACCTAAGAGGTTCGGAGAGTGGGCGTTTATCTGTCGGGTCAGCCGACCGGCCCGGCGTGCTCAGAAAGGAACGACCATGAAGTACGCAGGATTGCTGGTGATGCCAGCCGGATTCTTTCTCTCCATCGCCGCTCTTGTATTGTTTGCCGCGCCCGCGCAGAGAACGGCTTTTGTCGTTTGCGGGCTGGCCGTCGAGTTGCTGGGGCTAGTGGTTGCGGTGCGCGGTCATATGGAAGCACGCAAGGGGCAGCAATGACAGAAGCCACATTTGCCCTTACTCTGGCGCTGCTGGTGTTGGCTCCGCTGGCCATTGCTGGCGTGGCGCTCATCAATACCGGCTTGGGGCGTTCGCGCTCGGCGGCTCAGGCGTTGCTGGGTAGTCTCGCCATTCTCGCCGTCGCAGTCATCGTCTTTACCATTGTGGGTTCGACATTTGCAGGTATACCCGGTGGAGCGAGCCACACGTTGCAATTAGCTGGCAGGTCGTGGGGGTGGGTTGGCTCCGCCCCACTGTTTCTTGGCGGGCTGGTCGCGGCTCCGTTGCAATGTCAACTAGCCGTGATCTTTGAATTTCTGGCCGTGGCAATGCTGGCTATGCTGCCCTGGGGATCGGGTGCGGATCGGATGCGGATGACGGCAGGCTGCGGAGTCGCCGCAGTTTTGGCGGCAATTGTATTTCCGCTCACTGCAAACTGGATTTGGGGCGGTGGCTGGCTTGCACAACTAGGCGTAAACTTTGGCCTGGGCGCTGGTTTTCTTGATGCGGGAGGCGCAGCTTCGGTCCATGTGCTTGGTGGCTTGAGTGCACTGGCTGTCGTCTGGATCGCCGGTCCCCGCAAGGGAAAATTTCCCAAGGAAGGCCTCTCGACGGCGATGCCCGGGCACAATGCCGTATACATTCTCTTTGGCTGTTTGCTGGCTCTGGTGGGTTGGCTGGCATGGAACCTGGCAGGCGCGATTCTCTGGCTCCATGCGCCGCTCTCCTCCTTGTCGGTTACAGCGATCAATACAATTCTCACGGCAGCGGGCGCTGTGGTGGCCACGTTCGCTGTGACTCGCATTCGCTTTGGCAAACCCGATGCCAGCCTCTGCGCCAACGGCTGGCTCACAGGGCTTGTCGCATCCAGCGCCTCTGCAGCCATGGTTACGCCAGGAGCTGCGCTCTTCATCGGACTCATCGCAGGCGTTGCAACTCCGCTGCTGGTGGAAGTGCTGGAACTGGCTATCTCGATCGACGATCCCTCTGGCGCAATCACCGTGCATGCGGTGGGCGGCATCTGGGGCTTGCTGGCTGCCGGTATCTTTGCCTCGCAGCCAGGGCAACTGCTGGCCCAACTTGTAGGCATTGCCACGCTGCTGGGTCTGATTCTGCCGCTGGTTTATCTGCTCTTTTTGCTGCTCAATCGCGTGCTTCCCTTCCGCGTCGATCAGGATGGCGAACGCATCGGAATGGACCTGCACGAACTGGGCGGCGGTGCTTACCCGGAATTTGTGATTCACCGCGATGAATCGTATCGGTAAAGCTGCAACACTTCCGCTTCATTGTGAGACCCTGCCCAGCAACAACAGATTTTGTTGCTGGGCAGGGTCTCACATCGTTGCTATCACGCGGTGCCTATCGAATCATTCTTATTCAATTGCAGCGATAATTGGTCAGAACTTTGGCTGTTGCAACGTTTGTTTTCTCCATTGTCCAGAAAAATTCCAAGTCCTATGGATCGCCCTCTATAATTTGACCACAGGACAAATAGCGCATGGGATTTCTTAGTCATCTGTTCTATCCGTGGGGCATTGTGCTTCAGGGATTGGCGGTCATCCACTTCATCCGGCGACGGCCCGATACATATTGGCTTTACATCATTCTTTTTCTGGGGCCGCCCGGCGCACTCGTCTATATATTTGTTGAAGCATTGCCCGATGTAGGCCTGCTGGGCCAGTCTTTCAAAGTCTTTCCTCGGCGCAAGCGCATCAACCAACTCCTGATTGCGATTCGTGACAATCCCTCGGCAGGCAATTATGAGGAACTTGGCGACCTGTACATGGACGACGGCAAGTTCGACCTGGCGCGAGCCGCCCTCAACACCGCCATTGCCGCTCGCATTGATACGCTTGATGCCTTCTATCGGCGCGGAGTTTGTGCGGTTCAGTTGGGCGACGCGGCAGCGGCTATGCCCGATCTGGAACGCGTGGTGGCCAAGGAACCTGACTATGACTTTCGTCGCGCTTCAGGCTTGTTGGCTCACACCTACGCCCAGACAGGACAAATGGAAAAGTCCGAGGCTCTCTTCCGCAAGGTGACGGCACTGTCTACGCTTTCAGAGACGTATTTGAACTTTGCCGATTTGCTGGCTGCAGAAGGCAAAAACGCCGAGGCTCGCGATTGGGCACGCAAGGTTCTGGATAAAAAGCCGACGATGCCTGGTTATCTGCGTCGTCGCGAGCGGCCATGGTTTCGCCGCGCCAGCAGGTTGCTCAAGCGAGTGCCCGCATAGTTGATTGCAGCCATTGAACTGACCTTGCAGGCCTACGTGCGCGCAACTTCCAATTCTTCGCATTTTCGCGTGGTTCCGATTTCAGACAGTCCGGCAAATATGGGAAAATCTCGCTGTGAATTCGTGTTTCTAGTCACAATTTGATTGAGTTCATCCTGCCCAGACGCTAGCTTTCAGTTTGTCATGCCACTTTCTGAAATTGCGCCGATCAACGGGTCCAGCGACACTTTAACGCCTAAGCAGCGGCGCACGATCAGTTCAGGTCAGGAATTGACCGGGCGGTTGGCAGAGGTGGCAAGTGGCTACCAGCGTATGCTGCTGCAAAACCCTCGCCAGCCGGTTGCGCTGATAGGCATCAGTCTGGTTGCGCTGGCCAGCCATCAATTCGATGCGGCAATCAAGATGGCATCCGTTGCCGTCGAGGTAGCGCCGGAGATGATTGCCGCGTGGGTGGCTCTGGGGCAGGCGTTCAAAGCCGCTGGTCGCAATACGGAAGCCGAAGATGCTTACACCCATGCCATTCGCCTGGATGGCATGGATGCGCTGGCTCATATGGGATTGGGCGAGTTGATGGTCGTTACCGGTCGCCCCGCCGAAGCCGTGCATCAGTTTGAACTGGCGCTGCAACGACAACCCGCTCTGGCGGCGGCTCACATGGGGTTAGGCAATGCTCTGGCGGCGCAGGGAAAGTATCAACAGGCACTGGAATGTTATGAGCAAGTGCTGGCGCTCAAGCCTCGTCTGGCCGAGGCCGAGTTTGCCGCTGGCTTTGTGCTGGCGCGGCTGGGCAAGCGCAAGGATGCAGAGAACCGCTACCGGCGGGCCTTGGTGGCTCGACCGGATTTTGCCGCGGCATGGATCAATCTGGGCAGTCTGCTGCGCGAGCAGGGACGAGAGGCCTACGCAGAAGCCGCATTGCTGCGAGCCGTCGAGTTGCGACCCGATCTGATCTCCGGCTGGATCAATTTGGCGATTCTGGAACGGGAGCGCCGTCGCCCTAATGAGGCAGAAAAGCATCTGCGCAAGGCCTTCGCGCTCAACCCCAATCAGGTGGAGACGCTGGTGACCTGGTGCCAGTTCCGCTCAGCCGAAATGGATCTGGCAGGTGCGTGGGCCTGGCTGCGCTGGGCCTTGGCTTGCGACCAGGACCACGCTGAAGCTGTGAATATGCACGGGATTCTGCTCCACAATCAGGGTCGGTTCACTGAGGCGATTGAGGTATTCGAGCGTGCGGAGGCGCTGGGGCATCAGGCAGCCGCATCCAATCGCGGCAACTCGCTGCTCGATCTGGGGCGGATGCGTGAGGCTCTTGAGGCGCATAAAAAAGCAGTCGAGCGCGACCCGGAATGTGCTGGCTCCAAGTACAATCTGGCGCTGACTCAACTGCGGCTGGGCGAGTGGGAGCTTGGCTGGCCGGGCTACGAAGCGCGCTGGAGCTTTCGCGAGGTGCATCGCAGTCCGCGCACTTTTCACCAGCCACGCTGGCAAGGTGAGTCGCTTGCGGGCCAGCGCATTCTACTCCATGCCGAGCAGGGCTTGGGCGATACCATTCAATTTTGCCGCTATGCAACGCTGGTTGCCGCTCGCGGAGGCCAAGTGATTCTGCAAGTGCAGCAACCGGCGCTGCGGCTGGTAAATTCTCTTGGAGCGGCACAGAGTGGGCAGGCAAAGACCGCACTGTTAGGCGCAACGCCGCCGGAGTTTGACCTGGAATGCCCGCTGCTGAGTCTGCCCGCAGTCTTCGCAACCACAATCGAGACGGTTCCCTGGGCTGGAGCATATCTGGGTGCTGACACGGCGCAGGTTCGTGAGAAACGAGCGCAGTTTCCCTACCTGCTATCGAATTCGGCTGAGCGTCCCTGGCGCGTGGGCATTGCCTGGGCTGGCAATCCGCGCTATCGGGCGGATCGCCACCGGTCCATGCATTTGAAGACTTTACTGCCGCTGTTGCGCACCTCTGCAATTCACTGGATTTCTCTGCAAAAAGGCGAAGCAGCTGAGCAATTGCGCAATCTGCCCCAGGATGTCTGCGTCCATGACGGCAGCAGCCAGGAGCGCGATCTGGCCGAAACAGCCGCGCTCGTTGCCACGCTCGATCTGGTCATCACCACCGATACCTGCATCGCTCATCTGGCTGGCGCAATGGCCAAGCCGGTCTGGATCATGTTGCCGCATCTCAGTGATTGGCGTTGGATGCAGCAGATCGATACCACCCCCTGGTATCCGACGGCAAAGCTCTTCCGCCAACAAACTCCAGGCGACTGGACGGGTGTGTTGGAGCGGGTGATCGACGAACTGGGCAACCTGCGCGAGACTGGGATGAGACGCCCCATCACGACAGTGAAGCCAGATTCTCATCGTTCCCGACTACTTTCGGCATAAACAAAAAGTTCAGAAATATCGAAAATAGTTCTTGACTTTCCTTGCTCTATTAAATAGAGTACTCTTTATTGGGGACTTCTCTGGAAGTGACAGGGAATTCCAGGAGGATTGAAATGAATGCAAACGTTGAATCGCTGGAACTGAAAGACAGGCTGAGCCTGATTGAAAACATGATTGCCGAAGGTCGGCGCACTACCGAGAGTTGGGGTTGGACCTTTGTCCTGTGGGGTGTGGCCTATTACGTGGCCATCTTATGGACCTCATTGGGGCATTTTGCCTGGGCGTGGCCGATTACGATGGTCGGCGCCGTGGTGGCCATGACGCTCATTCTGCGGATAAAAGAGAAAAAACTGGGCGCGAAACCGCCTGAAACCACGATGGGCCGGGCGATTGCATCCACCTGGATCGGAATGGGTATCTCCATGATGGTGTTGTTTCCTTCGTTGGGAATCAGCGGCAGAATCAACGAGTACATTGTGGTTTCAGTGGTGGCGGCGATGCTGGGTGCGGTGAATGCATCTTCGAGCATGATTCTGCGCTGGAAGATGCAGTTTGCCTGCGCGGTGGTGTGGTGGGCGACCTCGATCTTTGCCTGCTTTGGCAAGAGCAACCAGGTAACGATTGCGTTTTTAGTTGCGATTTTCTTTTGTCAAATCGTCTTTGGCATCTACGGCATGATCTCGGTGGGGCGCAGGGTACGTCAGGCGGCATTCCATGCCTGAGCTGCCAGAACTGAATCCTGTGATTCACGGGAAGCTGCGTCTGGCTTTGCTTTCATTGTTGTCAGGCGTGGAAGAGGCGGAGTTTACCTGGCTGCGCGCCAAGACTGGCTCAACGGATGGCAACCTGGGCGCGCAATTGCTCAAGCTGGAAGAGGCTGGCTACGTGGCGATAGAGAAGAAGTTTGTGGCCAGGAAACCGCAGACGCTCTATCGCATGACAGAAAGCGGACGCGCGGCGCTGACCGAATATGTGCAGGCGCTGAAACAACTGCTGGGCGGCGCAATGGACGCATAGGAGTAAGACAACGAGTTAGCAAGCCCGCTAACTTGCAAACTCCACTAACCGCTAACTCCGCTTCCAGCGTTCAGGCTCGTGCGAACGCGCTCCATGATCCCCAGGTAGTAAGCCAGATTATGGATCGAATTCAGCGTTGCTGACAGTGCTTCGCCGGAGTGCATCAGATGGCGCAGATAAGCGCGTGTATAGCGGCGGCACACCATGCAGTTGCAGGCCGGGTCGGGCGGGCCTTGATCTTCGGCGTAGCGTTTGCCTTTGATATTCAGACGGCCTTCGCTGGTAAAGAGCAGCCCGTGGCGTGCGGCGCGAGTGGGCAGCACGCAATCCATCATGTCCACGCCCATGCGTGCATACTGCTCAATCTCGTCCGGGTAACCGACGCCCATCAGGTAGCGCGGCTTGTCGGCAGGCAACAGCGGCAGCACTTCGGCAATCATCTGCATCGTCAACTCGCGCGGCTCGCCCACGCTGAGGCCGCCAATCGCATAGCCGTCAAAATCCATCTCGATGAGACGTTCGGCGCTTTCACGACGCAGGTCAGTGTAAGTTCCGCCTTGCACAATGCCAAACAAGCTCTGCGAGCGGCAGCCTTTTTCTTGATGCCAAGGCACACTCGCTCGATGCGCACGAAAGTGATCGAGCGAACGCCGCGCCCAGGCCATTGTCAGTCGCAGACTTTCTTCTGCGCGTTTGCGGTCGGCAGGATACTCCGTGCATTCATCAAAAGCCATTGCAATATCCGCGCCCAGAGCAATCTGCACATCCATCGAGTGCTCTGGCGTGAAGAAGTGGCTGCTGCCATCCAGATGCGAGCGAAAGCGCACGCCTTCGTCGCTGACCTTGCGCAACTGGCTCAGGCTGAAAACCTGAAAGCCACCGGAGTCGGTAAGCATCGCACGCGGCCAACTGATGAATTTGTGCAGCCCGCCCATGCGGCGAATCGGCTCGTGGCCGGGACGCAGATAGAGGTGATAGGTGTTGCCAAGAATGATCTCCGCGCCGAGCGATTCAAGCACGTCCTGCGGCACGGCTTTGACAGTTCCCGCAGTGCCGACCGGCATAAACACTGGCGTTTGCACCGTGCGATGCGGCAGCAGCATCTGCCCGCGCCGTCCACCGGCAGCGGTGGTTGCAATTACATTGAAGTCGAGGCTCACTCTTTGATTCTATCGGGCTGAACAGTGTTCAATGGCAGCACTGCATCGGAATTGTGTGCTGATTTATCGCGCAGATGATCGAGCAATTGCGCGACGGTCTCGCCGTAGTTTGGCACAATCACCTGCGACGCGATCTCGCACAAAGGCACCAGCACAAAGGCTCGCTCTGCCAAACGCGGATGTGGAATATCAAGATCAGGTTCGCTGATTTCGAGATCGCCAAAGAGCAGAATATCCAGGTCCAGTGTGCGTGGGCCGTTGGCTATGCCTGCTGAGCGATCCCGCCCAAACTCAAGCTCGATTGCAAGCAGGCTGCGCAGCAACTCACGCGGCGCCAACTCCGTCTCCAGCGCGACGACTGCATTGACAAAGCGAGGCTGGTTGGCAAAGCCCACCGGCTCTGTGCTATAGAGCGACGACCGTCTCACCACGCGCCCCAGTGACTCCAGCCGCATTGCCGCCTCAGCCAGAGTTGCTACCGGTTCCCCAGCCCAACTGGCCACGTTCCCGCCCATTCCGATGTAGGCCGTCTGCATCTATTCAGGGTAACGTGAATCGCAGGTTCAGGTGGAGACTAGCTGTCGCCATTCTCTTTCTGCGGGAACTCCCCCGCCGCTTTCTGGTAGCATCCTTTGTGGAGACATTTGAGTATGGATGCTGTGACAGGTGCGGGCCTTGGTGCTCGGCGAAACGAAGATATTGCTCTGGATTTGTTGAAGTTTGTGGCAGCCACCACGGGCGTTGGCCGTGCGGCTGTTGGTTCAACCGGGTTCAGCGGAGCCTCTGCTCCCAAGCCGGAGGAGCACGTTACGGAGTTGCTTGACCTTTACGGGCGCTGCCTGAAGTCGGTTGAGGGCAAAGAGGCTGCGCAATAGCCAGCGACTCCATCTTGCGCGTGGCCGTTGCCGGAGCGGGAGCCTTTGGCAAGAACCATCTTCGCGTCTATCGCGAACTGGAAGCGGCTCAGTCTGGCGTGTCTCTGCTGGCGGCGATTGAGCCGGATGCGGCGCGGGCGGCTGAGACTGCGACAAGGTACTCAATCCCTGTCTTTGCCACGGTGGACGCGTTGCTGGCTGCCGATCTCGAGCTGAACGCGGCCACGGTCGCCGTGCCAACGGTGCATCATCACGCCGTGGCCTCGGCACTGCTGGACGCAGGGCTTGACCTGCTGGTGGAAAAGCCTCTGGCTGCATCTTTGGCAGAGGCGGACGATCTGATTGCAAGAGCAGAGAAGGCTCAGCGCATTCTGCAACCAGGGCATCTGGAACGCTTCAATCCAGCCGTGTTGGCTATTCAACCAATGCTGCGTCGGCCCATGTTCTTTGAGTCGCACCGGCTTTCGATCTTTACGCCGCGTGCGCTGGACGTGGATGTGGTTTTGGACTTGATGATCCACGACCTGGACATCGTGCTGACTTTTGCCAACTCCGAGGTGCGCGAAGTGCGGGCCGTGGGCTTGCCGATTCTGTCGCCCAAAGTGGATATTGCCAACGTGCGCGTGGAGTTTGAGTCAGGCTGCGTGGCCAACTTTACCGCCTCGCGGGTTTCGACTGAGCGCGTGCGCAAGCTGCGCTTCTTTGAACCTCGCCAGTACGTTTCAATTGACTACGCGAGGCAGGATTTGTTGGCGATTCGGGTGAATGGTGGAATTGAAAGTCTGCCACCAGAGATTCAAGCGGCAATCGCTTCTGGAAAAGCCGACCCGGCATTGTTGGCCAAGCTGGCTGCTGCGGGAGCGGGTGGTTTAACTGGTCCCGCGCCAGGGCTTTCTTTCGACAAGCCGCCGGTCACGCCCGGAGAGCCGCTGCGACTGGAGATTGCCTCATTTCTTGAATCGGTTAAAAAACGCCGCATACCGCAGGTTACAGCTCGCCAGGGTCGCAACGCGCTGGCACTGGCGTTGCAGATTCAAGCCGCAATGGCCACCCACGCAGAGCGCGCAGGACTTGGAGATTTCTTCAAGCCGAGTGCATAGTGCAAGTTTAGGCGTGTTGTAGATTTGATAAACGCCTTTCAAAGAACAGGGCAGAAAATCGAAAGTTCTGTTGTTCTTTTTGCGTTAAGACTCGTGCGGCGCAGAAGAGTGTTCATGGCCCACTCTTCTGCGCCTTCTGGTCTTCATTTACAAACAATTTATTGCGGCAAGACGAGTAACCCGGCATTCAGCAGTTTTTCTGTCAGCCGGTCAAGAGCCTGAGGAAATTTGTAAGAGATGGTGCGAACGCTCATCCCCAGCAAAGAGGCCGCCTCGGCCTGTGTATACTCCTGTAGAACGATCCGGCTGAGCATCTGCCGGTCCAGCGATCCAAGCTGGTTCAGACAGTTCTCAATATCGAGGACGAAGATTACAGCGTCCTCGAAGGTGCGGATCGGTCGGCTGGAACACCACCCACGAGAGATGGGATCGCCCAGAACCGACGGTGCCCTGCCCACTTGCATCGAGGCATACAGATAACGTCGCAGCATACCCTCGGTATGCTTTCTGTAGAAGCCTAGACTTACCAGTGGCCTCTCTACGGTTACTGATACCGGCGGTTTTCTTGCCGACAGAGTGGCCGCGTTGACCTCTTGTTTCTTCCGATTTTCGCGATGAGCAATCTGTTGACTGCTCGCATCCCAAACCAATGGCAACTGGAGTGCGGCTGCGCTCATAGAGCACCTCCGGTTGCATCTGCCACAGCCCAAACCTTCACCAATTGCTTGCGGACAGGACGTCCACGCCGCTTGCGGCTCTCTGGCGTCGGAAAATCCTTCAGTTTTGTTTCACAGCCCTGACAGTAAACGGTCCCTTGAGTCTGAGCACGGTACCAAAGACAGCCGCACCCTTCGCAAATTTTCAGTTGCACGCGCAATTCCATGACGAATTCTCCATAGTTGCTTCTTTTCCCGACGGTTTTTGTTTGGCTCGCTTGTACCGCGGGGTGAAGAGAAACAGAACCGGTATCTCAGGTTTCTTGTGTCCTGATGGGGGATGGCCGTCCGAATTCTCTCGTTTGAAGTCATGCTCATAGCGCGCAGATCCCGGAATTTTCGCATTTGGCTAGTCGGGCACGCGTGCTTTGTGCCCGTGTGGAAATGGGGTCGCCGGACAGGACCCACGTCCTCCGGCAATTGTTCATTTGGCGCCGCTAGGGGGTGACTCACTTCCCCCGTTTAGCCTTTCGACAACGAACGTTTCCCAAAAAATTCCCACAAACCTGTGCGAGATTAAGTAAAGCCAATCTAGAAACATATTGCTCCTGCGTCAATCTCCCCCGACGCTTTTCCGTTTCTGTGCTGTTCAATTGATCATGGAACGCTGAAAATGAAGGCCAATCATCCCTGATAGGTTTGCGGAAGGAAAACCTGGAGCTGTCGCGCCCATTGCTGGTGGCGAATTTTCCACAGATGAACTTTACCCAAATGCACGAACGACTCCGCTTGGAACTGCTGCGCAGGATACAGCGGGGAACTCTTAGTGTGTCTTTATTGTCCCGACAGACAGGATTTGGCCAGTCACACCTCTCCAATTTTCTGCACAGTCGGCGGCAACTTTCTCTGGAGGCGATTGACCGGATTCTGGCCGCTCAGCATATGTCGGCAGTCGATCTGCTGCCCGCAACTTACCAGTCGGCAACCATGCCAGCCGACGGCGAGAGCAGCTCGGTCCCCATCGTCTCGCACGCCGCCGCCCTCTTTGAGCCGTACATTCGGCCCACCGCCGCACAGGCCATGCTCCAGTTGCCGCCCGGTATCCTCGATTCGATCCGTTCCCGCTCCTCCAACCAGCGCCGCGCCTGGGAACGCTTTGTGGCCGTTCGGGTGGGAACGGCGGATGCCTTGGCAATGGACCCGCTGCTGTTGCCCGATGCGGTGGCGCTCATTGACCGCCATTACAACTCACTGATGCCCTACCGACCCAACCGACCCAATTTGTATGCGGTGCGACACGGTGCGCACCTGACGCTGCGCTATGTGGATTTTGTGTCGAGCCGCCTGGTACTGCGTCCCCACAACATCGCGTTTCCCGTAGATCTGATCGAAGTAGATCCCGGCGAATCCCCCAGCGACCTGATCGCCGGACGTGTCGCACTGATTTTGAATGAACCGTGAGTGCAGAATAATTCGGGAACCACCCTGCTTCATCACAGACAAAATGATGCCCGATGTGGTTATGGTTCTCTCTTCCAGTACAATGGCAACAGAGGGAGTGGGCGCGTCGCCACCCTTTCAAGGATTCTCAACTTATGGCATCTGTTGTCACCGCTCACCCCGCCACTATCGCAGTCGAATTGCCCGACAATCCGCAATCCACATCGCATGAGTCTTCTGCACCCGCTGTTGCACCGGCACGCGAGGAGCTGCGCATGGGCCGTGCCGCGAACATCAAAGACGGCGTCAACTGGCTGACGTTGGGCGTGATTGCTGCATTCCACGTGGGCGCTGTGGCGGCGTTGTTCTTCTTTACCTGGCAACGTCTTACGGTGATGCTGGTGCTCTATGTTGTGGCGATCAATATTGGCATTGGAATGTGCTATCACCGGTTGCTGACGCATCGCGGCTATGCGGTCCCCAAGTGGCTGGAGTACTTGATGGCGATGTGCGCCACACTGGCTCTGGAAGGTGGTCCGATGTTCTGGGTGGCAACGCATCGCGTACATCACCAGCACAGCGACCAGGAGGGCGACCCACACACGCCTCGCGAAGGCGGCTGGTGGGCGCATACCGGCTGGCTCATCTTCGGCAATGCACTGCACGCGCAGACCTCGCTGCTGGCCCGTTACGCGCCCGACCTGAACCGCGACCGCTTCCATGTATGGCTGAGCAAGTACCACTGGATTCCGTTGGTCGCAAGTGGCTTGGCGCTCTTCGGCCTGGGATGGCTCACGGGCGGAGTCAAGAACGCGATCGGGATGTTGTTGTGGGGTGCTTTTATGCGCGTCACGCTGGGTTTGCACGCCACCTGGCTGGTGAATTCAGCAACTCATTTATGGGGCAGCCGTCGCTTTGCCACCCGCGACGACTCGCGCAACAACTTCTGGGTTGCTTTAGTCAGCGGCGGCGAGGGTTGGCACAACAACCATCACGCCCACCCCGTCTCAGCCCGTCACGGCTTGGCCTGGTACGAGGTCGATCCTAATTACTGGGGCATCTGGCTGCTCTCCAAGGTGGGACTCGCCAGCAAGATTCGCGTTGCTCAATTCGATCCATCCGACCCAAAACCAGCCGGGGTGTGAGGGACGGATTCGGCTTTCAGTCGACCCTGGACTACTGGCTGAGCTTGGCCTTGACCCACAACGCGCCAAAGACCGGCAGCGCAACAACCAGCACCAGCACGCCAGCCGGAAAACCCACCCACAGGTAGCTATCAGCATAGTTGACCGTGTGATGGCCAATCAGATTCCAGCCCAGCAAAGAGAAGATTGCAATGCAGGTGGAAGCGAAAAAAGTGAAGAACGCCGCCGCAAACGAGAGCAGCAGGCTGGTGAACAATCCGAATCCCTTCAGGGGAAATCCGAGAACGGTTCCACCCTCTGGACGATCCGTTCGAGCGAATTGCGTCATGGGATGGCCTCCTTCAGTTAGAATACAGTTCGATGACAAGCACTGCACAAGTCGATCTCTGGCCAGCGGGGGCGGTCGCCCAACAGGCGACGGCGATCCAGGCTCCCAATGGCATTTTGTATGCGTCCTGGGGTGAGATTCGCATCTCCGAGCCTGATCTGGAGCTGCTGGTAAGTGCTGTGCCGGTGACGCTGGCCTCTGTTCTGCTCAACCGCGTCTACTACTTTGTTCCGCTGGCCATAGCCGACACCGGCGAGACGATGATCGCGCCCTCCTACACCGTCGATCTGGGTGACCGCGCCATCTGTCATCGCAATACCACCTTTGGTAGCACTGAGGCGGTCTTTCTCTCTTCGCGACTGGTTGAAGATCGCTTTGGTCTGGCCTTCGAGTTTTTCATCAACGTGGCCCACAATTTTGTCGAGTCCGCTGGCGTTCCCAGCAGCTTTACCGCGTTGGTGTGGTCGCAGGCCGAGGCGCAAGTGCGCGGCGAAACCAGCCAGGATGCCTGGGAGAGCCGCCGCCGCGTACTCGACAGCCGCAACAGTCCCAAAGGCACTGACGAACGCGCCCGCAGCGCTTACTTTGAGTCGTCTTTCTCTGATGCGCTGGCAATTTATATGCTGTCGCTGGCTGTGGACTTTGACTATCACGACTTGCGCGAGCGTGAGTATCCGCTACTTTCAGCTCCCGCCCTGGCCGAGCGCCTGCGCCACGTAGCCAGCCTGTTCCCGGCAAATCCCGGCTATGAGTTCCAGGTGCTCTACCGCCGCAAGGGCTAAACCAGTTCGAGGTGTCTACGCCCTGCTCAGGTAAGCACCCTCGCTGGTATCCACGCGAATCTTTTCGCCTTCATTGATGAACGATGGAACCTGAACCACCAGCCCCGTCTCCATCTTGGCTGGCTTGGTAACGCTGGACGCTGTGGCCGACTTCAGCCCCGGCTCGGTTTCAACAACCGTCAACTCAACCGACGACGGCAGGTCGATGCCAACGGCGTTTCCGTCATGGTAGCTGACCTTGATCTGCAAGTTGGGCGTCAGGTACTCCACAGCATCGCCCAGCGTGGAGCCTTTCAGCACGGTCTGCTCGTAATCCACCGGATTCATGAAGTAGTAATCGTCGCCGTCGGAATAGAGGAAATCCATTGAGACCTCGTCCACCATCACCTTTTCAATCGCATCGGCGGAGCGGAAGCGATGCTCGAACATGGCACCAGACTTCAAGTTGCGCAGCTTGGCCTGGATGAAGGCGCGAAGATTGCCGGGGGTGCGGTGCTCCACCTTGAAGACCAGGTGCAGTTGATCGTTGTGCTTGATGATCATGCCGGGACGCATTTGAGTGGCGGGAATCGCCATATAGGTTAAAGCTCCTTGCTCTGGCTGCGGACACACCGCAGAAATTTTGGCCGTAGCCCATCTTTGATTGTAGCGTAGCCAAAATCCGTGCAGTTTTTCACTACCAATGGTGCACTTTTGCCGTTTTCCACAGCGTCCATTACCGCGCAGTGCAGTGTCCAGATTTGCTACACACATTCCTCATGATTTTGTCTCACTCTGGTTCATGTTTTTTTCCAAGTCGCCGATGAAAACAGTGTTGGCCCTTGCATCACATTTCGGGCCACGGAGGCGAGGCCCGTTGAGAATCATGCAGAATGCCACCTATTTACAGACCCCGCCTTCAACTTCCGGCCCCGCTCTTGTCGAGGCGGACTCGCAATCTGCCGTCCAGATTGTGGGGGTCAGCGCGGCATGGCGCAAGCTGCTTATGCAGGCAGACATGGCGGCGCCGCACATCCAGATCGCTGCCATTGAGGGAGAACACGGCACCGGCAAGCAGACGCTGGCGCGCTATATCTTCAGCCGCTCGCCCTTGGCCAACACAACCTTTCAACGCCGCGACGCCCGCGAATGGCTGGTAGCCGAAGCCGATCCGGCCACGCTGGCTGGCTACACGTATCTTGATCGCGTCGATCTGCTGGCGCCTCCGGGGCAGGGGCTGCTGCTGGGTGTGCTCAAATCACTTCAGGATCGTCCGCCGGGTCGTGCCGTGGTGCTGGCCTCCTCGCAGACTCCGCTGCGTCAGATGGCGGGTCAAGGTCTCCTGCTGCCTGATCTGGCCTTCCGGCTCACTGCCGTGCGCTTTGCCATTCCGCCGCTGCGTCAGCGTCGCGAGGATATTGCTCTGCTGGCTCAGTCGCTGCTTGACCGCATCTGCACTCGTTATCAACACCGGCCTGTTGTGCTGGGTTCCGGTGCTCTGGCGCGGCTCTTGCAACACAGTTGGCCCGGAAACGTCCGCGAACTGGCCTCAGTGCTCGAAACTGCTCTGCTTGAAGCTGTCAACGGCATCATTCGCCCCGACGACCTCAATTTGCCCAGCGGCATTGAAACGCCCGTCGATGTGCAACCAGCGATTCATACCGATACCCTCGACCTGGACGCAGTGATTCAGCATCACGTGCAGTATGTGCTTGACCTGAATCGCGGCAACAAACTCCGCGCTGCCCGACAGCTCGGCATCAGCCGCTCCACGCTCTACCGCATCCTGGGCAACGAATCTCTGTTGTCTCATTGATGCCTGATCGAACACCGCGCAGTTTCCGAGATTCAACCCTCCGGCAACTGCGCGGCGTTGTTTGTGGCTGCCAGAATGGTTAGGGAACAATTCCGGGTTCAGCGGTGTCTGAGTAGATATGAACCTCGACCGTCTCGGAATGCTTTTGGCTGCACCGATGGCAAGCTTGTTTTTGGTATTGAGCCTCTGCGCCTTTGTTCTGCAAAGACCGGTCTCTGTAGGAATGCACGTTCCGATCACGCGGGTAAGAATAAGTTCGACGGATGAATGCCATGGCGTCGATAGACAGATCGTTGCGCTGCTCCACAAGGATGGAAGCACCTGGCTGAACGAAGAACATATGCGACCCGATGAATTGCATTCCGAACTTGGGGATATTTTCGAAAATCTAAAGTATAAGTACATCCTGATGTTTGCTGATTCCGATGTTTCTTTTGGTCAATTTGCCAGTTTCTACGATTTGGTCGCTTCTTCTTCCACAGGACTTACTGTCGAATTGCGAACACGGCAGTTACAGTCACAACTCAATGAATGCCCTCTGGGAAGCAGCTGTGGACTCGAATGGCCAGACCATACCTATTTTCCATGCGTTGCTCAGCAGATCCTGCTAGTACCCTATAAATCTCCTTTTTCTCGGTTGATACACCAATCGCAAAAGGCACACAGAGCTAACGAAAATTATTAGAGTTATTCACTTTCTTGTATCTCCACTCCGCTTGCGAAAAACCACGTTCAACTCTCGCCGCCAATGCTCGCTCACTGCAATCAGTTCCCACTCAACCTGTGGGCTGAAGTATCGCAAAACTGGCTCGTTGGCGGGATGAATGCGCAGCGCTGGAGCAACCAGCAGCAAACGCGGCGGCAATGGCGAGACCTCCGCGCCGGAAAAGTATCCCTGACGTTCAAAGGCTGAAAGCGGCCTGCCGCCTTCGTGGCCCGCTGTTGGTTGCCGGTCGTCATTCAATGCTCGCACGCGAATCCAATAGTCGAGCGCCTGCAAGGGCAAGTGCAAATCCTCGTCGGCCTTCAACTCAAGCACCGTCAGCCGCCCATTGCGATCAAGCGTGAGCAGGTCGAGCAAGCCGCGGTCGCCCACTGAGAGCGCAGGCACCTGGCAATAGAGCAGATCGCCACGCAAACCAGGCAGCAGTTCAACGATTCCGCCACGCAACCGAGCCTCTAGCCAGCGCTCCGATTGCAGACGAAACAGCGGATCGGTGCGTGCTCCATCGGCATGGCGACTGAGAAACAATCGTTCGAACAGGTCGCGGCAGAGAGCCTCGTTCTCCTCCGTCAGCGGAGTTTCGTTCGCTCCCGCGCCAAAGCTGATCTCGTCTTCGCGGGCAAAGGAGTTGGCCGCAAATCCCAGGCGAACCCGCGCAAACTCCAGCCCGTGCAGCAGTAATCCAACCTCAGAAGTCGAGCTGGCCCGCACCTCAATTCGAGACTGTGCGTCGGTCGGAACCAGGCCCATCAAGCGGTCAATCCCGCTTTTGCAGCGTTCCAGAGCCGCCGTTGCCGAGAAGGCATGAACCAGTCGCGACTCCAGATTGCCGGTATCGCGAAAGTCCACCTGTGCAAGCTCTTCGCTGCGTTCGTCCAGCGTAAACAACTGAAAATCTGCTGCGCCATGATTCAACCAGCTCATGCGCTCAGCAGTTGTGCGCCATGCTCCCACCGGCACAATCACTTTAAGCGCTCCAAAGAGCCGACGCCCATCACTGTGTTGGCGACAATGGTCGAGCCAGAGAATGCCCAGCGTCAAAATGCCGTCCACAATCGCCGCAGATTCGGCTTGGCCCACCGCAATGACCGCTTCGGCTACCGTCCCACGCAACAGTCGCCCGCGCACATAAGCCGGACCAAAGCTATGCTCCAGGTCCATCGCTGAACGCAGGCCATCCACCTTCGAGCCAATGAACTGTCGCTCCAGAACACGTTGCAATAGTCGTTGATAATTGCGTCGCGCTGCCTCGCGTGCGGTCGGCGTCCGGCGGTCGCTCGATGGAACCAGTTCCAGAGTCTGCGGCTTGGTCACACCCATGCGGCGGGTCATCAGGCGCAGGCATTGGGCGCGCTCGGTCACTTCAACCACCGTGCGCAGCAGGTTGCGCTCTTCACTCCAAAGTTGCAGCAGGCAGCGCCCATGCTGCTCATTCACTGCATAACGGGACGAGCGCATATCAAACAGCACGCGACCATCCTCGAGCAGTGCAGCCGCCGGATGCTCCGCCAGATAGGCCTCAATGCTTTGCGCCAACTGTTCAGCCGATGCAGTGGCCTCGGCCATGCCGCTTACCAACCCTGGCGTGCGCGCAGTCTTGTGATGTGCGCAACATGGTGGCGGGAGTGCCAGTCATACATGGCCAGTGCGTTGGCCAGATTCTGGCGACCATGCTGAGGGTGCGTGTAGCCCTTGCGAAAATCCTCGTCCGTCATTGCATCGAGCGACGCAACCCAGCGTCCATGCAGCGCAGCGATCAGCGCCAACGAGCCATCAATGGGCAGCCAGCGGCTGTCTGCCAGGTTGGCCCAGGCAACTTCGTCGTAGGTTTTGATGGTGGGCCAGTCTTCAGTCAGCGCCATCTTGACGCGGATATAAGCGTTGGCATGGCTGTCGGCAATGTGATGCACCACCTGCCGCGCTGTCCATCCGCCTTCGCGATAGGGCGTGTCAAGCTGTGCATCGCTGAGGCCATGGACGGCTGCTTGCAGATGCTCGGCCAGTGTCCGCAGTGTTTGAATGTGTGCGGCGCGAACGCCCGGAAGGCTGCTGGCCGGAGCGCTGAAGCGACCAATTGGATACCGAAGATCGTCGAGTTCTGTCATGGCAGAAACTTTACCATGTCCCCGGCCTGTTTGGAATCGCCTTCAATCAGGCTATAAATTTCCGGTCCCGGCAGTTCGATTGCTCTGGGACCGGAGACCGTTTTAGACGTGGTGTGGATGATGGTTGTGGTGTGTGTGATGGCTGTGATGCCGCTTGGCAGCAAAAGCCGGACTGGCAAAAACCATCAAAAGTAGAGTAGCAACAAGAATCTTTTTCATGGCATCAATGTAACACGATCCGGCGGCGATGGGTAGAGGGTCGCTGGGCAATCGTATCAACAAATCTGTTATCTCAGTAGATTCGGCCTCCGTGTTGATACCGGTCCATGAAGACCTGATGCGGCCTTCTGTTTCCTATCTCGATTCACTCCGCATACTCAGATTGCGTTCGTGCGTTCGCCTGGCTGACGTGCTTGTTACACTTCTCATATGCCTTATGCGAGACAATTGAATGATGACGATGCGATTGCTGATAGCTGGGATTCTGTTTGGAGTATGTTCTGCTGGTTTTGCTGCGGGGCAGTCGTCTTATCAACCCGCCGCTGGATCAGCGCAAAAATCTGCGGCTGCCGCAGTTTTGCCACCACTCGATCCGCATCCAACCATCGCGCTTACTTTTGACGATCTGCCTGCTGCTGGCAGTCTGCCACCGGGTCAAAACCGAACCAAGATTGCAACCGCTCTGACGGCTGAGTTGAAGACCAATCATCTAGAGGGAACCTATGGCTTTGTCAATGCGATCAAGCTGGAAAATGATTCAGACGCGCAACAGGCTCTGCATATCTGGGTCGATGCCAGCATGAACATTGGCAATCATACCTGGTCGCATATCTCGCTTTCAGATAACACCAGTGAAGCTTTCGAGCATCAGATTGCACTCAACGAACCAGCATTGCTTCAGTACGGTCAGGTGCGCGATTGGCATTGGTTCCGCTATCCGTTTTTATGGGAAGGCGACACACTGGATAAGCGGCGCGCGGTGAGGAGTTATCTGCACCAACATAACTACCGTGTCGCTCAAGTAACTCTCGACTTTGAGGACTACGCATGGAATGACGCTTATGGTCGTTGCTCGGCTAAGTCAGACATCGCGGCGATAACATGGCTAAAACAGAGTTACCTTGACAATGCAGAGGAATATATCAAGTTAGGCCGTGAGGAGGAACAGATCGCCTTTGGCCATGAGATTCCCAATGTGTTGCTTTTGCACGCGACAGCTTTTACCACGCTCATGCTGCCTGATTTGCTTGACCTGCTGCGCAAGCAAGGATTCAATTTTGCCGCATTGGCAGAAGTTGAACAGAACCCCGCCTATGCACTCGATCCCGATGCCGCGTCCAAATACGGTGGCCCACTGCCGGATCAGATGATGGATGCGCGGCACTTGACTTATCCGCCCTTCAAACGCAAGCCGTTCGATAAACTCAAAACGATTTGTCAATAATTTGTAACTTGAAAAGCAAAGGCAAGTAGGGCTATCTTCGATTCTGATAACTACTTACCGCAGCTTTACCCGCACCTCGGTCCGCACCAGATACAAAAAAAAGACCACATTCAGCAGGCCTTGCACCAGCGCGGGTAATTCGTGTTGGTAGAAAAATATCCACAGATCATACGTTGCCAAAAGCAATACCGCGCCAAGTGCAAGTGCCCATGCCCAGCGTTTAAGCCGCATCAGTCCGCCGCTAGCGGCAATAAAGCCAGCGGCAAAAATTAAAAACAGTAGTGGGTAATGTCGTCCGCCCACAACGCCTAAGATAATTACTCCCGCGAGACCCAGAAGATAGAGGCTGATAGCTGCTAAACCGGGCAGAGGTAGTAACTCGTTACGGAGGGGCTTTTGCTCGTGTTGATTAGTTACATTGTTCATAGCGTGTGCAGATAAGACAGTAAGTCGCTGAGTTGCTGGTCGCTGAGTTGCGTGGCGGGCATCATCTGCCGCCCATGCAGAATAGTCTGCGTAATCCGCTCGTCCGTGGGCGGCGCGCCTGAGGGCATGGCCTTGATCTTGGTAAGGGCTTGCAGTCCTGGTCCATTAAGTGGGTGCGTCGTTGTTGGGTAATGACACTTGGCGCACTTCTGATGAAAGACCTGCGCACCACTCGCCTCTTCCATCGTCCAAAGCGCCTCGGGCTTTGAGGCAGGCAGAGAGCGGCAACCAACTGCCGCCAGTGCAAGTCCAGACAAATAAATTGAAATTAGAAGTGAGGAAACACGCATCTGTTGCAATGATACAGGCTCATTCCGCAGTACCAGAAGCCGTCGAAAAATCATCATGGCGAAGTTTATCAGGAGCATACATTCGTGGCGTAACATCAAGAAGTAAGCACGTTGACAATGCACACAAGGATTTCGTGCCAGCGATGAACCGATCAAAACGAACAAGAATGGAATGGCAACTTCGAACGCGCAAGCTCGAAGTAGGCAAGAGCACGCTGGTGATGGGGATCGTCAATATCACTCCCGACTCATTCAGTGATGGTGGTCAATTCATCACGACAGAAGCCGCCGTGGCCCGCGCGTTGCAGTTACTTGATGAAGGTGCTGACTTACTCGACTTAGGCGCAGAGAGTACACGGCCCGGTTCGCGTGCTGGCGGTGC
>Ga0182030_10003500_pt1 | contig 33544 bp, 30 predicted proteins | sample 812S3MmetaG_FD_121299 | JGI IMG/M metagenome (GOLD analysis project Ga0182030, IMG submission 121299) | Permafrost microbial communities from Stordalen Mire, Sweden - 812S3M metaG (Illumina Assembly) | ecosystem: Environmental > Terrestrial > Soil > Wetlands > Permafrost | place: Sweden...
GATGCCATTTACCGGGGCGATATGCTAAGGCACCAGCAAACGCTGGAACATAGTTTTACCGGTAAAGAAGCAACCATTTTACCCGGATTAAATGAGTTTAACCATGAGAACGTTTTGCACGTTCACCGCCCCGAAATAGCAGACCGCGAAAAGGCAATGATGCTGCTAATGAGCCAACCCAATCCCAAACAATTTGCGGAAAACGAGTTTGATATTGCCATGAACAAATGGATGCTGGAAGAAGGCCCCACAGCTTACGCCGAAACCTTTAAAGCTTTTAAAGAAAGAACCGTCGATGCACTGCAGCAAATAATTGCCACATCACGAAAAGAAAAGCATAAAGAAGTGGTGGCTATTACAAGCGGCGGTGTTATCTCGCTGCTGGTAGCCCATATTCTCGACCTGCCGCAAAGCAAAATTGGCGGTCTAAACACCATTATCGCCAACACATCGGTAACCAGCTTGCTTTTTAATGATAGCAAAATTACGCTTGGGTATTTCAACAACTACAGCCATTTGCCTAAAGAGATGGTAACGTTTTTTTAGAAAAACAAAATACATATCTGAACTTTACGTTTAATTCGCATAAAAATATTTTTATGCGGAATCTAATCTTAATCATATTAACCATAAGCTATTACTCCGGTCATGCACAAACACAATCTGATACGAATAAGGGAAATAGTGCCGGCGCTAAAAGCAAATTCAACTGGATAACAGCCAGCGACCACGTACTTGATTTGGGAGTTGAAGGTGGGCCGTCAGTCATTTTTCTTTATGGAGATAAATTTTTTAGTCAGCATGAAAAACCGGCATGTGGTTTTTCCGGGGCTTTCTTTGTTCAATACAATTTTCCCAAAGTATTGTCTGTTAGAACCAACATTGCTTTTGAAAGAAAAGGCAATATGACTTCAGGCATTTTAGAAGCAACTGATCAAAACGGATACAATCTTGGCTCTTATAATTACCGTATTAATAACAATTCAGATTATCTTACTTTGCCAATTCTCGTTCGCGCGACATTTGGCGATAAAATAAAACTATTTATTAATGCGGGGCCATATTTGGGAGCATTGTTAAATGATGAACTTGTAACAAGAACCAATGGAGAAAAATATGGCTTGCCAGCGAAAGTTGCAAAAAATGTAACCAACGAATCAAATCGCCTGGATATTGGGTTAACCACAGGAATTGGGTTGGAAGTACCTATCAAAAAAGGCTTTTCACTTTCTTTTGAAGCAAGAAATAATACCGGTCTTTATAATACAGCCAATCAACCGCTTGTTTATAACGGAACCAGAAAAAACAATTCAACCAATTTCTTACTTGGTTTTTCATACGCACTTGGAAAGCGAAGCACCTAAAACTAAAAACGTTTGCGAAATCGGTATCACTAATATTTGGGTTGCATCCTTTCTTAGCTTCCCCTTCGGGGACGGGAGGGGCCGTTCTACCTTGCCTTCACCGTCAATTTCCCAATCTCCAGCAATAACCGCTTAAACGCAGGTCCGTGGTTACCGGGATGTCCATCTCTGAACCCATCAAAAAACATCTTCGTATAAATAACGGCAAACGAAGCACAGTTTTCGTGGCCAAACTTTTTACCCGCCCGCCATAACTCCACCGACTTGCTGCCGTTTTTTACCATCGTATTATAAGCGGTTATAGAGTTGTGGTAGTTTACCTCTTCATCGCCGTTGCAATAGCATAACTGCATAGGCATTTCCGGCTTCCAGTCAAACACATTGTTCTCTTTCAGATACCCTCTGAAACCTGTTGTTGAATCATGAATAAACTGATACAAAAACTGCGGTTTGGCAGCTTTGAAAATAGTATCCGGCAAAAGCTTATCAATGTCCTCAATCGTACTCTCGCCATCCAGCAAAGGTGGAATCAGCGTATCGTAGGGGGAGTTTAGCGCAGAGCCTATCTCTTTAGGTTTGCCTATGCTTTCGTAGTAAGATTGCAGTAACAGGAAAAAGAAAACCGGGTAATCATATCGTTGGTTGCGTCCGTCGAAGGCAGTCTGCTCAATATTATACGGGCCCGACATGGGCGCTGAAGCGGTAATTGGAAACCTTTGCGCGTATTGCTGCTGCAAAAGGCGCGTAGTAGCCATAGCAGCATGGCCCCCCTGGCTGTAACCGGTTACAAAAAGCTGCTTGCTAGGTTTAACATTCAGTTGAGGCAAAACATCCTGCACCGCAATCAGCATATCTACGGATGCACCCGACTCAGCCTTCGAGTTCAGGTAAAGCTGGGTCCGCTCGCCTTTACCCAGGCCCATATAATCGGGGGTTAATACGATGTAACCATCAGTGGCAAAAGCCAGGCAAATAGATTGCTCACCCGTAAAATCGCACGAAAACTGCCTGCAAATCTCCGTTCCGTGATTGTATATCATCAGTGGCGATTCTTTAGGGCTGTTGATCGGTACATAAAGTAAACCTGAAGCCCTTATAATACTGTTATCCTCCGGGTAAGTTGTGGTATAAATCACCTCATAAACATTCAACCCCACATTAACCGGTAACACCACTTTAGGTATCTGGTGTTTTTTGAAAAAGGCCTTTAACTCCTCTGCCGGAAAGCTTTTTACCAATGAATATTCCAGCAATTTACCGGCAACCGGGTTACCGGTAGGCGGTGCGGCAAGCAAAGGGCCGTTAACCGAAAAACAGAACAAAATGATTGCAAAAAACTGCAACAGGGGTTTACATATACGCACGCTTCAAAAATAAGGCTGCAAATTTATGTAAAGGGAAGGTTAAGTAGGGTTGTTTTTTACTTTTTTAAAGAAAATAGAGAGAAATACAAATACTGTTTCGCACGGAGGCACGGAGAAAAATACAGAGGAATGCAAATGCACTGAACAATAATGTATTCCTCGGCTTTTAACTCCGTGCCTCTGTGCGAAATAATGTATTCGTATCTTTAGCCCCTATGTTTAAAACCTCAAAAGAATGGCTTGCCTTTGTTACCGGTAAAAAATTTGTGCGCAGCGATACAGCAGCAATCTATCAATTCATGAATCCCATGCTCAATAACGGCGCAAACCTGAAAATACTTTGGAAGGGCAAAACGATAAACACAACCGCAGAATTTCATACCCTGGGAAATTCCATTATGCGTATAGAAACTGAAATATTTACATTAAAGAAGGTACATATAAACCGCGATAATCCTCAGCCACCCAATAAGGATATTATCTATACTGTTTATAAAGGTGAAGAAGTGAGATTTCAGACTTTATAAAATCTCTTCCGCCTTAGCCACCACGGTTACATGGTTCTCACTCTTCAACCGGGTAATCAGGCCTTCGGTTTTAGGTATTTCGTACTCAAAGAAATACTGCAACGCGTACTGTTTTGATTGTAGAAACTCAGCACTGTAAACCTTGGTACCTGAGGCTTTTAGCTCTTCCACCTTAGTACCTTGCTTAATCCATTGCCAGCCAATAGCCAATATACCAAACAGCTCCAGGAAAAGCGTGGCATCCGATAAATAAACTTCCGGTCCCTGGCTTTGGGCAACGGTTATTAAGTGCATCGTAACCTCCTGCAGCTTCATAATTTTCTGCGCAAGGTCATTGGCATACACACGCAGCGAATCGTACTTCTGAGCCGCTTCAATATCCTGCATTATCTGCTGCATTAAAAGGATGGTAGCCTTGCCATTATTCATCATCATCTTGCGCCCCAGCAGGTCCATACCGTGTATGGCAGTCGTTCCTTCATGCAGCGAGTGTATCCGTGTTTCGCGGAAAAACAATTCGGCCATAAACTCTTTGATGTAACCATAACCGCCAAAGCACTGCAGGGCGGCGCTGGTGGTTAATATACTCATCTCAGCCGGGTACGATTTTACTATGGGCGTAAGCAATTCCAGTATCAGAAAATTGTTTTCCCTCTCCTCTCCCACCGTTGCATGGTAATTATCCAAGCGGGTAGTGGCTTCAAATACCAATGAGAGAGAACCTTCCACAACCGCTTTCTGAAACAGCAACATGCGTTTAACATCGGCGTGCTCAATAATTGGTATTTGTGGTTTTAGCGGGTCTTTTTCAGTTATCTTTCTTCCCTGTGTTCTTACATTGGCATATTCAAGCGAATTATAATAACCGGCAGATGCAATTGAAGTAGCATTACATCCCACGCCAATCCGCGCCTCGTTCATCATCTGAAACATGTAGCTTAAACCCTTATTGGGTTCGCCCACCAACCACGCACGGCAATCGTTAGCCTCGCCCATTATCAGGTGTGCAATAGGCGCACCATGGTATCCCATTTTATGAAACACCCCTGCGGTATTAACGTCGTTAAAAGTCAATCCGCCATTCCCATCAGGCCTGCTTCGGGGAACAATAAATAGTGAAATACCCTTGGTACCCGCCGGTGCACCCTCAATACGCGCCAACATTAAATGCACCATATTTTCGCAGGCATCATGGTCGCCGCAGCTTATAAATATTTTCTGGCCTTTTACCAGGTAGTATCCGTTTTCAGTTGGTACGGCTGTGCTTACAATGTCTGAAAGCGAGCTACCCGCGCCCGGCTCAGTAAGGGCCATAGTACCTTGCCACTCACCGGCAAACATTTTAGGGATAAAAGTTTGCTGCAACTCAGGCGTAGCAAACGATTCAATCAAATGCGCCGCTCCACTCGTTAAAAACGGAAAAGCCATAGACGAATAATTGGCCGCCCCCATGATAAAACCGGTAGCTTGCAAAATGGTAAACGGCACACCCTGCCCGCCAAACTTCTTAGGCGCGGCCATAGATATCCAGCCATCTTCACCAAAGGTCTTCATCAGTTCCTTCATTTTGGGATGAACCTTTATGCGGCCGTTTTCGAGATACGGAGGTTTGTTGTCCATCTCCACCAAAATAGGCCGTAAATGATTAGTTGAAAGGCTATCAGCCGCCTCTAAAATCATATCCAGGCTTTCTTCCGAATGTTCTTTAAAAATTTCGCGCTTACACAACTCAGCAACCGGAAAAACCTCATGCAATAAAAACTTCAGGTTATCTTTTGAATAGAATTTGTTGGACATGAATATTATTATTTACTATTTTATAAAATTAAAATCGTCCGGCGGGTTAAATACCATTAACAGTAAGCCAATCGCAAAGCGATTGACTGCTGTTTCCCCTCTGGAGAGGGGTGCGCGAAGCGCGGGGTGTGTGGCTGTTGGGTGCCGTTTGCCAAACAGCCACACACCCCGGCCTGCGGCCACCCCTCTCCAGAGGGGAAACCGCAATTATACAATCTTATTATTACTAATAAACTTCGAATAAATCCCCGGCGCAAACCGCTTAATCAAAACACCAAACTTCTCCTTCGGGCCGGCAATAACTATCTCTTCTTTGTTAGACTGAATGGCCTTTAAAATCAGTTCACTTACATACAAAGGGTCGAGGCCGTTGGCTATCATGTTGTTGTCTTTATTGATAGGCGCCCCTTCCTTGTTCAGCGAATTCTTAGCCACATTGGTGCGCACAAAGCCCGGACAAACAAGCAACACTTTTATGCCATCATGTGCAGTTTCAGCCCGCAGGGTATCAAAGAAACCCATCAGCGCATGTTTGCTGGCATTATAAGCAGCCTGCTTGGGAGTTACCATTTTACCAAGGATACTTGAAATAACCACAATGTTGCCCTTCTTCCGCTTCAGCATATCAGGCAGCACCGCTTTGGTTAAAGCCACACCACCAAAAAAGTTAACGTTCATAATGGTTTTAATAACGTCCATGCTCAGGTCCTTAATCTTCGACCAGTGGCTTAGCCCCGCGTTGTTTATCAGAATATCAACCTGGCCAAAGCGGGCAATTACTTTTTGCGCAGCGGCCTCCATTAAATCATGCTGCGAAACATCCAGTGGCAGCACAAACACATCTGCATCAGGCAAATTGCACGCGACTTTTACGCGCAGTAATTCATCTTCCCGGCGGGCAGATAAAACGAGCTTTGCTTTTTGTTTGGCAAAAGTGTATGCCAATGCTTCACCAATACCCGATGACGCACCGGTTATCCAAACCACCTTATTTTCGAAATATGACATAGACGTAAATTATGAGCGTGAAAGTAATTATTGGAAAGACATAATGCAATCCTCATCCTAAATCCTTCTCCGGGGGAGAAGGACTTTCAATTTTCTCCATACGATAAACAACTCTTACCAAAAAGACCATTTAGAACCCTCTCCTTCGGAGAGGGCAGGGTGAGGATGCACTTATGCCTCCAGCGTTTCAATCAACTTCTCTGCATACACAAACGCATCCTTAGGCCAGCGCGCAGTAACTAGGTTTCTATCAACACAAACGTAGGGCTTATAATCCCCCTCGCCATGCTGAAAATTATCAGGGTCACTCAGCACACTTTTTACTTCATCCTCAACATAGGCAGGATAGGTGCGATAATATTTGCCCAGTTTCCAGAAGGTAATGTAATACGCAATACGCTCCAGCGATTTAATAAGGCCCGTTAGTTTGTAATTGTAAACCACGCTCTTTTTAGTTGCCGGGTCAGTGGTTCTGGCAAGCACAACAGCGCCGTGGCAAATACTGCCTACCGTTTTATTTAATTTGAAAAACTGCAGCACCTTTTGCTGTAGTTCCTTACTCTCTAAATATTGTTTCATACCCTTGGCATGACCGCCGGGTAAATGCAACAAGTCGTAAGTTTCGGGTTGTATATCGCCGTATTTTATAGGGTGTAAAAACTCATTGCTTTGTTCCATATCGCGGTAAAATCCTATTGCTTCCTTAGTGGCACCCAATTGGCCGAATATGACCCCGTCAATCAACTTCGGGTCGCAATTGGCGCGGTTGCCGTGTTCAGTGGCAAAAACAACTTCATAGCCTTTCTCCTTAAAAAGTTTCCAGGGCACAGCCACTTCAGTAAGGTCGAAATCATGGTCGGGTAAGGGTATCAGAATTCGTTTCATTATTTGTTTTGGGGCTTATCCAAACCCCGTTGTTTTCTTATTTCAAAAATAAGCCTGTAAAGCTCTTCCACCGGCACAGCTTTTCTTGAATCCTTTCTAATATCCTTACCTTCTTTAGACCATAAGGGAGGCATAAAGCTATAACTATTCTCTTCTGATAAAGCCGCTAAATCATCTTCCCATCCCTGCCACCTGAACCCTTCATAAAACTTATCTAACCTTCCTGTAAAACAGAAATTCAGGAATTCAGAATAAGTGTAATTCATAGGTTCCCAGGCGAGGGTATCGGGAGCCATGTAATATATTTTACCTACATCCTCCCCCAGGCCACCGCCGTTAATAGCAAAAGAACCTCCCAATACATCATCGGCAATCAGGTAATAAGGGGTATGGTCACCGTAAGCCTGAAACGTTTTCCCTTTGTTCCAATCGGGCATACTCCTGTTTAAGCGCGGGCTTCCCGAGCCCAGCACCCTTATCCAGCCATGGTCAATTAATAAACCGCCGGTTTCGTATAAAATTGCCCCCATAGGTGAGTGGGTAGTAACCTGGACAAAGTATAAAGCATCGGTTGCCCTTACAGAATCACGGGACAATATTTCCACCTTGTTGGTAGCATGTTTAATCCAATCCTGCACTATTGGCCACGCCGGCTCTGCCAGGTTAATTAATTCTTCTACCGGCTTCACTTTTGGTTGCCCGAAACAGCAAATAGTACCAACCAACAATAAAACCAACATCAACATCTTACGTCCCATAAAATACATGATACTTATGCTCACTCTTCCTCCTCCAGTATTTCATCTAATTGCGCCGGCTCCATAACTTTTTTACCGCTGCCAATATTCCATATCCGCTCTGCCCTGCTGCCCACCAGCCAAAACGAAAAGGCCAGGATAAAAAAGAATAACGCCTTATGCAGGCCATTCCAGAAATACTCAAAATAACGGGTATACAAATTGATTAGCAGGAAAGTAATACCAAAACCTCGTGTAATGGGGTTTTCCGTTTTTATTCCAAAAAGAATGACCACACAGGCAACCCCGCCAAACAACAAACCCCATCCAAAAAGCTCGGGTTGCTTAACAGTATACCACCGGTCTATATCGCCGTAGTTGCCAAATATTGAAAGTATCCAAAGTGCCATAAACAGGTAAAGCAGGCCCAGCCTTAAACTCGGTTTATAAAATTCCGCAAGCCGCGGAAAGTATTTAAACGCATAAGCCACCCCTGCTAAAATGGCGCCAAAGAACACAAAACGCAAAGGGTAATTCATACCCAGGTAATATGCGCCCCAGCCTGATACATAACCGGTTTCTGTGCCGAACCACGCACCTAAAGATAATACAGCAAATACCCAAACCATGCGCGATGGAAACCATAGGCCCATAATGCCATACATAAAGGTGGCAATCAGAAAAAGTAAAGAGAAATGGCCGCTGCCACTATCAATAGCCCGGCCGAAATAAGCAATGGCCCCGGCAGTAAATAATACCCCCACAAAAATAAGTGCTTCATTAGTAAAGTCCCTTTCAGGCCTCTTTATCCGGCCCCTTAAACCCAGGTAATAAAAAATACCGGCGATTATCTGCATGGCAATGCAAATCGCAATATTAGAAGAAGAGAAAAGCTGCTCAATAAAGTGAATAATATAATCGTCGGCCACAGCAGCGGCAACCGAAATAAGCCCGCAAACAATAGCAATCCAGAAGGAGTACTTCGCCAGCTTTTTCCAATCGAAAGACTGAATGGTAAAGCTTTTACTCAACCTGTCCGCTTCTTCGGCACTAAGGGTACCTTCCTGTTGCCACCTGGCAATAGCCTTTTGAAGAACCTTTCCCTGCCTGTTGCTTACTTTCATGTGCCCGGTTACGCTTGCGGTAAAGCTAATTATTATTGATGAGTTTGAAAATACAGGCCTCTCCCGCCCTTCGCTTCGCTGGGGCACCCTCCATTCTTCGAATAGAGAGGGAAAAGCCACCTAAACCGGCACATTTTCCCTCTCTATCGCTTGCAATGGAGGTGGTCGCACGAAGTGCCGACCGGGAGAGGCTGTATTAAAAAAAATAGCCCGGCTACGAGCCAGGCCACCGGGATAGTGGAATTAATAATCACTTTATTTGTAAAGCGGAGTAGCCTTTTCAATCATTAAACCGTTGGCTGATACGGCCAGCGTAGGGTTGCTTTGGCCAGGCAACTGGTTAAACATATCTTTATAAGAATTGCCGATAATGGTATATCCACCGGTTGAAAAATCGTAGAAAATATTGTTTAACATATTGATGTTGTTACCTGAACCTGCGTTTCTGTAATAAGCCTGTTTTACAGTTTCGGTTCCGTTGCTCAGTTTTATGCGGTTAAAGTTAAGCACCTGGTTATCGGTAGTACCGGTTAAGGCTATTCCGTTTGCTTCATCCTTGCCGCCTACTTCAACCGAGTTGCCATTTACCTGGCCAAGATGAGTGGGCAGTGCTGCGCAGTTATTCATTTCAATACCGGTTGAACCCGTAGCCATATTTATAACGTTATTATCCAATACCAGTTCGTTGGTAATGTTATTCAGGCTGATGCCTTTAAAGTTGCTGAACTTGGAAAGACTGCTGATGACGTTGTTATTAATGGCAGGTGCATTTTCATTTGATAAAGCCAGGGCGGTTTCAAATTGGTTAGAGAATAAAGTGCCTGAGATGGAGGTTTTGGTATCGCGGATATCGGCATTTACCCCGCCTTTTACTATGCCCATGCTGCCATTGTTTATTTCGCAGTTTTCGAAAGATATATCAGACTTAGGGGCGTTTGAAGTAAAGTAAACCGTTGCGCTGTTGGCGCCGGTGCGGGCTACTTCAACACCATCAAAAATTACTCCGGTAAAGTGAACGCTGGTGGCCTTTCCATCCACACGCACAGCGTTACCATAAGTAGCGGCACTGTGGTTGATGGAAATGTTCTCGAACGAAACATAGCTGGTTCCGTTCATGGTTAAAGTAGCATCGGTAGTTGGGAAACCAATTACTGCATCAGTATTAACGCCTGATTTGCTTTCAAAGGTTATGTTATTATATGCCGAAGCGCCGGGAATAACCGACATTACCACCCTTTCGTTATAGATACCGTTTTCTATTTTAAAAGTAACCGGACCGTTTACGCCGCCGCATTGCAGGGCGTTAACGGCATCTGTTATAGAAGCGAAATCAGCCCCTTCACTTTTACCGATACTAAAGTTTCCGGAAAGCGAAGGACAATCTGCCGAAAATGAATTTAGCGAGATGCTTATCAGGGCGGCTGCGATTATTTGATTTAACTTGTTCATTTTACTTGCTTTTATTCGGTTAATTACTGCCAACACAAACAATGTAACGTATAGACCAGGCCTTTGTCAAGCATGTTTTTGGAAAACACGTATTTAATTTTTAAAATTGTGTTTAACTAACTGACTTTCAATATATTAAACAGCAAAAGAATCGAACAATCAGGACATTGTCAGGGACAAAAAAATGCTATTTTACCGATTTGGCTTTAGGCCTGCGAACCCAACCGGATTTTAATTAAACGCCTACCAGCCAATGCAATTACGTATATTAATACACCCGACATGATAAATTATTTAGTTAAAAAAAGAGCCCCGCAAGCGGGGCTCCCTCTTCTTTAACCAAACCAAAACTATCAAATCTTAATTCCTCCCAATGCACTTGCATCGTATGTAAATAAGATAGTGTGGTTATAAATTTTGTCAAAGGGCTTTTGAGTGGTGCTCGCAATTGTTTTACAAGGTTGGTGTTGTATAAAGGAAACTATCACCAACAAAAAAGGCCTGCCCATCAGGCAAGCCTTTTAAAAGTTCTTCAAAGTTAATTACAGCCCCAAATCATAAATCATACGGGCCTGTATGCCGCTGGTGGTCTTCATCCATTGCACGGTTTTATAAAAAGTGTATTGGTCGCCCAGTTCCTCTTTTATGGCGTTGGCTTTCATTTCGCCAAAGCTTTCTTCAATTTTTTCTTCTATGCTTTTCGATTCAGGGTATTCTTTAAGGCGGTAATTTTTCAGGTTCGCTTTTTGTGCGGCGTAGGCAATGGCATCGTCCAATCCGCCAATAGTATCTACAAGCCCGTTGGCTATGCCCTGGTTACCGGTCCATACCCGTCCTTGTGCAATGGTTTCAATATAGGCGGTGTCCTTATGCCTGCCTTCAGCCACGCGCAATTTAAACTCGCGGTAGGTCTTCTCCACATTCCTTTGGGCAAAGGCGGCTTCTTCAGGGTCAAGTGGTTTTGTAATACCACCCAAAACACCATGTTTGGTAACCTTCACTTCGTCAAAAGTAATACCCAGTTTATCGGTAAAAAATTTCTGAGCATTCGGTATTAAGCCAAACACGCCAATTGAACCGGTAATGGTATTCGGCTGCGCAAAAATCTTATCGCCCATGCACGAAATATAATAACCACCGCTGGCAGCCAGGTCGCCGTACGATACTATCAGCGGTTTATCCTTTTTAGCCAGCATCAGTTCCCTCCACATAATATCGCTGGCCAGCGCGCTGCCACCGGGCGAGTTAACGCGCAGCACAATAGCCTTTACCTTATCGTCCGCTCTTAATTTCCGAATCATTTTTGAAAACGACTCAGCACCTATCTCACCATCCCTGCCTTTGCCATCCACAATTTCGCCATCGGCATAAACCACGGCAATTTTGCTCTGCTCAGATAAGTCCTTTGTAATGGTTGAACTATAGTCAGCCAAATCAATAAACGATACGTCCTTCTTTTTATCAATACCCACGCGTTCTTTTATTTTATCCAAAACCTGGTCATAGTAAACGGCGCCGTCAATCAGTTTTAGCTCAACATCCTTTTGGGGGGGTTCAGCCTGCAGGTTATTAATAATAACACCCAGTTGGGCCGTATCTATTTTACGGGCAGTGGCAATGTTATTTAAAAAATGTGTGTATACATCAGTGTAAATAAGGGTTAACTGCTGGCGGTTAGGCTCGCTCATATTGGTGCGTATAAAAGGCTCAATAGCGCTTTTAAATGCACCGCAATGAAAGTCCTGCACCTCAATACCCAACTTATCCAGCATGCCTTTGTAATACGCTATTTCGGCGCCAAAGCCTTTCAACTCCATGCCGCCTGCGGGGTTAATAAAAATCTGGTCAGAAGCAGAGGCCAGGTAATAGCCTTTTTGCGATATCACCTCTCCATAAGAATAAACAAACTTGCCCGACTTTCTGAAATCAATTAAAGCATCCCTGATAGCTTCAGTAGTAGCCATACCGTTTGAATAAAGGCCCATATCCAGGTAAATACCTTTTATATTATCATCGGTTTTGGCTTTTCTTATACACTCGCGTATTTCAGATAATCCAATTCCTTTTTTCGATTTTTTGGCGCCAATTCCCCAGGCTGCAAAAGGGTTCTCCTCGCTCTTTTCGTGAATCGGATAATTGAGGTCGAGCCTTAGCACCGAGTTAGCTTCAACAACGGTGTCTTTATCATTCTTTGAAAAATGGGCTATTGCAACCAAAAACACAATACCCAAAAAACAAAACATAAAAAGGCCGACAATAGTGGCCAGAACAAACTTTAAAAATTGTCTCATATTTATTAATTTTTTTATTTGAACCGGGAAACTGCAGCACACCTGAACTTAAATTGCCCTTACTTTGACGTTTACCGCTTCGCTAAATTTTATTTGTCTGCAATTATAATACTTTTGAAAGGCATGATTGAAGTTTATTTATTGCTCGGTTCTAACGAAGGAAAACCCGAAAAAAACCTGGCTGCCGCCCGCAAACTAATTGCTGAGCGTTGCGGGGAAATTATTGTGGCTTCCTCTTTATACGAAACCGAGGCATGGGGAATAAAGGAGCAAAACAACTTTTTAAACCAGGCCATACTCCTGAAAACAACCCTATCCCCAACCAAACTTCTTTCAGCGTTAAAAAATATAGAAAAAGAAATTGGCAGGGTCGAGACCATCCATTGGGGCCCGCGCGTTATTGATATAGACATTCTCTTTTACGGCGTTCAGGTTATCAACCTGCCGGAGCTAAAAATACCCCATCCTTATATACAAGACCGGCGCTTTACTTTGGCCCCGGTGAGTCAAATAGCTCCAAATTTTGTTCATCCGGTGATTGGGAAAACGATAGAAGAACTGCTGATGGTTTGTAAGGATAATTCGGAAGTAAGAATTAAGAGCCTTTGAATCGCCAACAGCCTCCTCATCCAAAATCCTTCTCATTCGGAGAAGGATTTTGAGGTTTGCCCGTTTTGCAATCTATGGTCAATTAAAATATGGTAGGCATTAGAACCCTCTCCTTCGGAGAGGGCAGGGTGAAGATTGTATTAAAAATTATACCCCGTAAACCCTTTCGTAAATTCATCAGCTTTAAAGCCCGGGTCTATTTTCAGGTTAAAAAACTGGTAGCGTTCAAAAACACCACGGTCGTCGGTAAGCTCCTGAAATACCGGGAAATTATTTTCCTTATCAATATAAAAAACGCTCTTTTTAGCATAGCTGGTAGGTACCTTCAGTGTCCTTCCACCCAAATCATCTTCAAAGCTCTTTACCCCGTTCAAATCTGCAATACTGTATTCCGAAATAAGAAGTTTTTGCGCAATGGTTAACATGGTTTCACCCTTCTGAGCTTTATAGGTAGTATAAGTCCAGGTAGGGTCTTCAATAATCAGTTTATAGCAGCTTCTCCCGTTCCAGGTTACATCGCCCACGTATTTAAACACCTCGTCAAACCTGCCCTGTGTGTCAGAACGTTTAATGCCGGCATCAACAATACGTGCCACCAACCTGAAACCTGCCGAAAGTAGGGTATGGTGCTGGTCTTTGGTTAATAATCCCCCTGTAGGCGCTAACGATATGCTGAAGAATAGCTTTGAACTCTTTACATAAGCCTTGCCGTTATTTTCTCCTTCGACATAGAGCACCTCGGTGCCCTTATTGGGGTCGGCAGTCATTTTCATGTAAGTTTTCCGGGGCGACTCGTTCACTTTGGTAAAAATTTCACCTCCGCGCAGTTCCTTCATATCCGGCAGCCTTTCTTCGCTCTTCATGGTATAAATACAGGTTTTATACTGCTCCATAGCCTTTATCATTTTATTAACTATGGTCCGCGTTTGGCTGTCAGGCGTGGTGGCCGAAAAATTCAATGCGGCTGAAGCAACTATCAGCAGAACTAACAAAAGGTTTTTTTTCATGAAGTAGTATTATAATTAAAATTTATTCAGTTTATTAATAAAAAGCAGGCAAACTATTGTCAGATTCTCAACAGCCGCCCCTTCCGTCCCCTAAAGGGGAAACCAAAGCCGAATACCAATACAAGGTCTGTCGTCAACACTTGAATTTGACCTGCCTGTCCGGTAGGCAGGCTGTTCTGCCCTGGTTTCCCCTTTAGGGGACGGAAGGGGCGGGACATTTGCGGTATCGCACCTACAAAGCAATACCTAATTTTTTATAAACAAAACTCATTAACCAGGCAGGCCCTATCATCAGGTACTGCAGGTCTTTAAAAAAAGAAGGTTTCATGCCTTCAACATTATGGCCATAAAACTGTCCTATCCAGGCCAAAACAAATATACCTATACATATAGCCCATAGCGGAACGCTGGTAATTATCTGTATCTCATAACACAGGCCAATGCATATCAGCGAAAAAAACAGCATACCTACCGATAAGGATTTCGACAAGGTGAAATAATAAACCGTAACAAAAGCCAAAACCACCAGCGCCAGGTTTAAGTTCATACCGGCTACTACTTTAACCGGAAATTGGACACTGTACAGCATACCTATAACGCTGAAAAAAATAAGAGGTACACATACCCAATGTATCATCTTATTAGTAGGATTTTTATGGCTAACCGAATATTCATCAAGCCATTGCTGTATCGTTTTCATGTATAGGGATTTAAAACGCTAAAATAGAGATGTGATTGTATAAAACAAAAAAGGCCCCCGGTATAATCGGAGGCCTTTCGGTATTTCTTAACCTAAGCTATTAATCAATTACAGTAAACTTACGTGTTACCGATGATACCCCATCAGTTAACGATATAAAATACATACCTGATGACAGTCTGCCTCTTTCAATAACCGAAGTATTAGTACCTGGCACAGCCTGTATTTCTTTAACCGAAACAACCTGGCCGGTTAGGTCGGTAATTCTCATAGTATATGCCGCGTTCTTTTCGGCAGTAAACGATAGCATAGCGCTGCTTGAATTCATTGGGTTTGGCATCACATTCATAGTAGGGATATTAGCCGCCACCTCGTTGATGCCCGTAGGGCAAACTGTGCTTGCAGTTTGGTTTGGATAATTCGAAGCAGTATCCACCGGATGGCAAACTCCTGCAGAATCTACTCTTATATATATGCTGATGCCAGCTGCATTCACCTCATTTGGGTTCTGTATAAATTCTCCTGTAGGATCGCCGTTAATATACGCGGTAACCTGCATACTCAAATTATATTGCCCACCCCCATCATGCGTTGTACCGGTAATCAATAACGAGCCAAACTGGCCGGCAGCGTATGTTTTGCTGGCTTTATTCAACGACCAACAAAGGCCACAAGGCAAGTTCCAGATAGTATCTATAGTAACACTATCAATTGTTTGCTGGCCCAGAAAATTAAAGTTAGAATACATCTGGAACGCAAGGGTATCATTGTAATACACCCCATCTGAAGCACAAGGAATACTATCGGGGCTTGGAAACCCTACCGGAGCGCTGGGATTAGGGGTAACGGTATTTACCGTGCCGCACCATTGTGCGTTAGCAGTATTAAAGGCAAAAGATGCCGAAACAGTCAAAATAACCAGGAATATCTTTTTCATTGTTCAGTTTTTAAATTATCAATAGCGAATATTTCGCAACGCAAAAGAAAAAAGTCTTTCCAATACTGGAAAGACTTTCTCTTTAAAGTTTTCAACACCAGTTAAGGGTTGATGGTTTTAACATTATTCAGTAATAACAAGTCTTTGGCTAAAAGTAGAAGTACCATCAGAAATGCTGTAGATGTAAACACCTGCAGCCAGGTTGTTTCTGTTAACGGTATGTGAATTTTGGCCTGCAACTACATCAATTTGATTGCGATATACTTCAGTTCCGATAACGCTTGTAATTTTTTCAGTCATACTACCGGTTTTGATAGAATTGAAAGTTATAACCGCCTTAGATGTAAATGGGTTAGGATATACACTTAAAGACTGGATGTTGGCATCAACGGTATTAACACCAGTATTGCATGCCCCTTTTTGGGTATAACCAGTATTAATATAAGGATTAGCCGCAGTTTGAGTAGTATCTACCGGAATAACCCTGGCAGAATCGCTGCAGTTTACTCTTACAAAATAGTAAAGTTTTTCAGCGTCAGCATTGATACCAAAAGGACCTAAACCATGGATATAAGCTGTAATAGCAATATTCAGCTTGTATTGACCCGGATCAGCATTAGTTGTTCCTGTAACAGCTATACAACCGCTTTGCTGATTGGCAAAAGTGTTAGGGGCATAAGAGTTGTCGCTGCTGCTTGTTGCCCAGCAAAGGCCGGCAGGCAGGTTAGAAATAGTATCAATAGCTAACGAATCAATAGTTACCGTAGTACCACCAAACGAAGTAGTATCATAGTTTTTGAATTCAATAACAGACGTAGTAAGCACGCCGTCAACAACAGGAGGTAAGCTATCAGCCAAAGGGCTTAGTCCGGGATTGACTAAAGTTGTTGATGGAGTACAAACCTGAGGGCCTGAACCGCCGGCACACATGTTGTTTGTATTGTTAGCCTGGCCAAAGGATTGAATAGCCAATGCTGTAATAATTGAAAGTGTAAAAATTAATTTTTTCATGAGTTTAAATTTTTAGTTTTAATTTAATGATGAGGCAAATCTAATGAACAGTTTTATTAGTAAGGTATAGTTATTCACAAAAAAAACAAAACCAATGGACATTTTATTGAACAATTATTTTCCGGTTATACTTTCCCGAAGGTGTTTCAATCCAAAGCAGGTAAACCCCTTTGCTAAGATTGTTTAAATCAATATCCTGATTAAAAGTGCCATTGAAATTAACCAGTTGCTGCGTGTAAACCATTTCTCCAATCACATTTTCAACACTTATATGGACTGTTTGCTGTTGAGGTGAAGAAAACTGCAGATGAAATTTACCCTGGTTCGGATTTGGTGATATAATTACACCTGTAACTGCATTATCACCCACCTCTTCAATGGATAGGGCGCTAACCGTAAGCGGGGTTAAAGTTGTTGCGCATAACGGATACGCCAGATTATATAAATCAGCTCCATAAACACCGTTGCCCAGGTAATTTAAAACTCCCCCGTTTTGCCCTGTAACCAGGTATCCATTGTAGTACCAGTTGGCACCTGTGCCGCTGGGTAAAGGGTTAATAAAAATCTGGTTGGCAGGATTTGTTGAGAGGGTTAAAGAAGGAGAAGAAGGGGGCGTGGTTTCCGCAACAATTTTTTGGGGATGAGATGTAACGGTACAGCCCGTTGATGCATTGGTAATTATCACACGGTAGTTTCCGGGCTGGGAAGTATAAAAACCGCTGTCTGAATTGGCAGTCAGAAACACGCTGTCGCGGTACCACTGATAGGTACAATCCGGATACAAAGAGGCTGAATCTATAGCAACCGTTACTGAATCGCCTGTGCAAAAGGTATCCCTGCTGGCCAAAACATTAGGGTTACGCGGGGTAGGATTAACTATAACATTCAGTGTTTCAGTAATAGTAGTGCCGGCAACAGTATCAAACTGAACATAGCCATAGGCGTTATTATCGGCAAACTGATACTGCATCTGGCTAAGCTGCACCATAAGCGGGTAAGTACTTATCAGCTCATTGGTATAAATGTGAAAAAGATCCCCCTCATCAGCATCCCAAAGTTGCATATTAACAGTATCAATGCCTTCGGGTATCGGAACGTTAATACCATTCCAGTTAATATTGTTACATGAGGCAGATACATAATTAGCGTTATTATTAAAACCCAGCAGAGGAAATTCAACAAAAGGATTGGGTGAATCGAGACCGGTTATACAACTGCAGGTAAGCTGCTGGTGAGGAATACCACCACAAAACCCCCCTGTAATTTTTGAGATATGTACGTTTTGAACAATGTAGTTATATATTACAGTAGTTAAAGTAATTGGAATGGTATCTGGTACAGATGATGTGTTCTTATAAGTAAAACTTCCCGGAAACCGGGCCTGGGTAGTAATACCACCAATATTCCAGAAATACCTTACCGGATTAGGCTGCGGCGCAGTTACTACGGCATTCAGCGAAACGGTTATTGAGTCGCAGGCACTGAAACCATTATTACCATAAGTAAAAGACGATACCCCTGCAACCGTATCAGGTAACACCCATAGGGTATCAATATATTGCTGGGGGTTGTTGTTTTGAGTTACGTTTCCTATGGGTGTACCTATTGCTGTTACGTCAGCTTCCAGGTAAACAGTTACAATATAAACTCCGGCTAAAAGCGGTGTTCCGCAAAAAGTGGCACATCCCATCGAGTCGCCGGCCTGAACGTCGAAATAACTGTTGTTTGAAATCAGGTAACTTACGCCTGCAGGAAGGCCGCTGGCACCGGTAACGGTAATGCTTAAAAGGTCAATCTGGCTGCATCCGTCGCATTGGGCAAGTAATACAGGGTCAGTAATCACTTTGGGCATATAAAAATTGATAACCTTATTGAAAGGATGATGAGCATAGGCTGTATCTAACTTATTGCACAATCCACCTGCCGGTGGGCAGGTACTGAACACAGGTGTGCAACTTGGGCATTGAGCCATAGTTGCGCCTGCACATAAAAGAAGAAACAACAAAATTGAAGTATATTTTTTTTCCATTTAATAAATTGTTTTACGTTGGGGCAAATCTAAACAGAAAACCTCATAAAATACAGGCCCGGCGCTGATGCATACAAAAAGAGTAATAAGATGGGCCAAAACAACAATTTAACATTACTAAAAACAGATTAGCTTCGTTTCAAAAAAAATCTATTTTTGTCCGCAACTAAAACGAAACGCATGAAGTTGAACTTTTACCTCCTTCTCTCTTTTATTTCCCTTTCTTTTAGTGCAATGGCACAAAATGCAAAAGTTTCCGGCAAGGTAACTGAAGAAAACGGGGACGCCATGATTAGCGCCAGCGTGGTAATTGACGCCGGCAAAGGATGGGCAGCCGTAACCGACCTGGATGGCAATTATACCATCGAACTCCCTGCGGGCACTTACGAAGTAAATTATACCTACCTTGGTAAAGAGCCTCAAAAACTTAAAATAACACTGGCAGCAGGAGAAAAGAAAGTGTTGAACGTGCTATTAAAAGAAAAACAAAAACTGATTGACGAGGTAGTTATCAGCGGTAGTAAATACGAACAGAAACTTAGCGAGCAAACTGTCAGCATGGATGTAATAAAGGGAAGTTCGCTGGTAAACGACAATATTGTAAGCCTTGATGAAGGTATGGCAAAGGTTCCCGGAGTTACTATTGCCGATGGCCAGATAAATATCCGCGGTGGTTCGGGATGGAGTTATGGTGCCGGCTCGCGCGTGCAGGTGCTGGTAGATGACCTGCCCATATTGAGTGCCGATGCACAGGATGCCAAATGGAGTATTGTACCCATGGAGAATGTTGAGCAGGTGGAAGTTATTAAAGGTGCTGCCTCAGCCCTCTATGGTTCGGGGGCTTTAGACGGGGTTGTAAACGTGCGCACCGCATACCCAACTGATCAGCCCTACTTTAAAATAACCACTTACGGCGGCTTTGACTCCAAACCTACCAATAGCCCGGATATGTCTGAATGGTGGGGTGGCAAACTGCCTTTGTTTGGCGATAACAATGCAATGGTTGCTACTGCAAGGCCGTATATGGACGGTGCAAATTTTGCATACCGTGAAAAATTCGGGCAAAACGATTTACAAATAGGTGGCGCTTATGACGGTTCAACCGGTTATCTTGATTCCAGCGCCTCTTATCAGGTACGCGCCAATGTCAAGTATCGTTACCGTTTTAAAAATATTCCGGGTTTAAATATGGGCATCAATTTAAGTGCGCTGTTCGATTGGGGCCAAACATTCTTTTTCTGGAAAGGAATAGATAGCCTGGGTTATAAGCCATTCCCAAACACGGTTACAGTTTATAAAGACCAGCGGTTTACGGTTGACCCCTTTGTTGATTACTACGATAAGCAAAATAACCAGTTCAAATTTTTGGGCCGCTTCCTTAACTCAACCAATACCAACAGCACCGGACAAGGTTCAGTACCTAATTTGTACTATACTGAGTTGCAATATCACCGCAAATGGGAGTTGAATAAATTTGATTTGAATTTTGTTACCGGTGTAGTAAACCAATATAACACGGTAAACCCTCCCGCAGGTGCAGTAGGTAGCTTGTTCGGAAAAAATAATTCTGAAAATGCCTCTGTTTATGCCCAAACCGATTTCAAATTCTTTAAAAAGCTGACTATAAGCGTGGGAGCACGCTGGGAGTATTTTAATATGGAACATTATGTTCAGGATTCAACAGGGGCACAGGTAAATAGCGCCGGCGACACAACCGGTTATAATGTTGGACAGAAATTAGCCTATAAGCAAAACTCATTAAAGCAGCTTGATTACCCTTTGTTCAGGATAGGTATGAATTACCAGGCTGCCGAGTTTACTTTTATAAGGGCCTCTTTTGGCCAGGGGTTCCGTTATCCATCTATTGCAGAAAGATTTGTTTCCACCTCAGTTGGGCCGCTTACTATTGCATCCAATCCTGAACTGCAACCGGAAAAAGGATACAGTGCCGAAATTGGTATTAAACAAGGCTTTAAGTTAGGTGGCAGCTGGATTGGTTTTGCTGACCTCTCAGGCTTTGCCGACTTTTTTAGTAATATGACCGAATTTTCGTTTGGCCAGTTTGGCCCCAAATCTGAATGGAATAATCCAGCTGATGACCTTGGTTTTGGTTTCTCATCTCAAAATATCGGGGAAACAAGAATTTTAGGTACTGAATTTGTATTGCAATCTCAGGGTAAAATAGGTCCGGTTGAAATGCAGATTATGACCGGCTACACATTTATTGATCCACGCTCGCTTAACTGGCATGATTCGCTGGCTTTATATAATTACGAGGGCGATGTACTTACAAACACCGGAAATGCAAAAAATGCGTATAACCAGGCCAACGCCACTTCGTCTACGTCTAAGGCTATTACTTATGCCGAAACTTCAACTTCGTCAACTAACCTTTTAAAATATCGCAGCCCACACACTTTAAAATTTGATATTACAGCAACATGGAAGGGCTTTGAAATAAATACCAACATGCAATACGCCAGTTACGAAAAAAATATTGACTACGCTTTTGTAAGCCCTTTATTCCGGGAGTTAGAGGGCTCGGCTTTTCAGGGTGTTGCACAGTGGCGCGCTGCTAAATCTGCCATTCCAATAGGTCAGGGCCGTGGCGATATTGACTGGAACTGGAGATTCGGATACTCTTTTAATCAGGGGATTAAACTGGCTTTCCTTGTAAAAAACATTTTGAACTGGGAGTATATGGCACGCCCGGCATATTTTGCCGAACCAAGAAACTACACCCTTCAGTTCTCTTATACCATGCCGGGTAAAAAGAAGAAACAACCAGCTTCTAACTAATTTAAACGCGATTATCAACTATTATTCAGCAAGCAAAAAATATCAAAAATGAAACTATATATAACATTAACCTGTATACTTTCCACCCTGGCTTTTGCATCCTGTAAAAAATGTGAAACCTGTGTCCCATACTTCTACGGTAATGGCTCCCTGGGCGCCAAGGACTCACTTGCTCAAAGCGTTAAGCTTTGCGACGAAAGGGACATTAAATCCTATGAAAATCTTACAACTTTTACTGATAGGTTCGAGGACACCGTAAGGTTCATCTGCAAATAAGAAACTTAATCTTAACAAACAAATGCCCCTGTCAAATGGGGAATTTGTTTGTTAAACATCACTTTAACTGTCATACCTCCTCAATAATTTAAGCACCACCTCCATATCTTTCGGAAGCTTAGTTTCAAAAGTCATTTCCTTACCAAGCGTAGGATGCACCAGGGTTAACGACGACGCATGCAAAGTAAGCCGCGCTATGGTTGGCCTTTCCTCCTCATCCGTTTGCTTGTAGTTCTTTTTAATACTTGAAAAGAAAAAGCCAGGGGCTTTGGCGTAAACTTCATCTACCAGCAAAGGATTTCCCAAAGATGCCATGTGTACTCTTATCTGGTGCGTGCGCCCTGTTTTAATTTCAACCTTTACAAGCGTGGCATGCTTAAACTCCTCCTCTACCCAATAATGGCTTATAGCATCCTTCCCTCTTTTATGAATAAGCATGGTGCCCGGGCGAACCGTATTTTCGGCCAGTGGTGCATCTACAATACCTTCTTTTTGTTTCATCCTGCCCTTTACAATGGCACGGTATATCTTCTTTACCGTATGGTTCTGAAATTGCAGGGAAAGGTTACGGTGTGCGGCCTCGTTCCGTGCAAAGCACATGATACCACTGGTGCCTTTGTCAATGCGGTGCACCACAAACAGCTTACCGTATTCCTTTTCAAGTATGCTTTGTACCGTGGCCCTTTCGGTGTGTATGCGGTCAGGTATAACGGTTATGCCTACAGGCTTTAATACCACTATCAGGTCGGCATCTTCAAAAATTACTTCAGGTTTTTCGGCCACGCGGTAAGGTATTAAGGAGTGCAAATTAACAGGTTCCTGTGTATTTAAAAGAACTCAAAAAAACAGGATCCCCAATGTCCCACAAGTCCCAAGAAAATTTACTGAAGATTGGTTTTACTGCCAACCACATATATAAATGCCGCTCCTGGCTTGATTCTTGCCTCCTGGCTTTATAATCTCTTTTTAACTATAAAACTATTTGCAAAAATTTATCTTCGGTGCACTTTTAAAACATCCGGTTTTTTATGCGCATTATTTTAGTATGGTTTCTTTTTGATACAAACCCAATTATGGGCAAATGCCAGGATTTCAGCCATTATTCACTACACTGTTTTCCTAATCTTAAAGCTTTGCAATACTAGCATGGCCCTTTTGCCTCATCCCTTTGTCTTCGACATTTCCCTTCTCCATTTTCAGAGCAAAATAGAGAAGGGAAAACCTTATAATTTCATTTTTGGTGCACGGCTGAATTTTAAAATAAAAGGCAATGTACAAAGGTTCAGTCTCCCTCTACATTTTGCTCTGAAAATGGAGAGGGACCCCGATAGCAATCGGGGCAAAGGACAGAGGGTGAGGCGGCATTGGGTATTTTCTGAATACTTATTGCATTCGCTGAAACCACTTATACCCGCACCGATAGCCGTATCTGTGTTTTTCCTTGCTTTAATTCTCGCATCCAACGCCATTAGTGCACAGGGTTTAACCGAAACCATCAGGGGCAAAGTAATAGATAAAGACTCGCACCAACCCCTGTTCGGCGTAAACATCCTGGTAATGAACACCGATCCGCCACAAGGCGCAGTAACTGATGCTGATGGCTCGTTTAAAATCGAAAAAGTAACAGTTGGAAGGCATTCGCTCAGGTTTTCGTATGTGGGTTATGAGGATGCCACAATTAGCGAGTTATTTATAAGTTCGGGTAAAGAAACCCAGCTGAATGTTGAGATGCAGGAGAAGGTGAATAACATGAACGAGGTTGTTATAACCAGTGGTAAAGACAAAGCTGAGGCCAATAATGAATTTGCCACGGTTAGTGCCCGGTCATTTTCGGCAGATGAAATGAGCCGGTATGCTGCTACGCAAAACGACCCGGCACGCGTAGTGCAATCCTTTGCCGGGGTAATGACCGCCGGTGACGATAACAACCAGGTTGTGGTAAGGGGGAACTCGCCCAGCGGCGTAATGTGGAGCATGGAAGGCATTGAAATACCAAATCCCAATCACTTCTCTTCGGGCGAAGGTTCAAGCGGTGGTGGAGTAAGCATATTAAGCGCTAATGTGCTGGGCAATACCGATTTCTTTACCGGTGCCTTTCCGGCCCAGTACGGCGATGCCCTTTCGGGTGTTTTTGATTTAAACCTGCGCAAGGGCAACACTGACAAACACGAATTTACTTTTCAAGCCGGTATACTGGGTTTGGAAGCGGCTTTAGAAGGCCCTTTTTCAAACAACTATAATGGCAGTTACCTGGTAAACTACCGGTACTCTACTCTGCAGCTGCTGGGCTACCTGGGATTAAAATTTGCAGGTGTTTTACTACCCAAATACCAGGATATTTCCTTCAACTTTAACCTGCCCACTAAAAAGGCAGGCACGTTTACACTTTGGGGTATAGGCGGCCTTAGCACTATTAACCAGAGTGCGGTGCATGACACCGCCGACTGGCATAATATCAATGATAAAACCGAATACGGGCAATACCAGAAATACGGTGTGCTGGGCGCTACTTATTTATACATGCTAAAAGATAACAAAACCTACATTAAAGCCGTTGTAGCATACGAATACACCAACGACCAGGATACCAACGATACGCTCAGTAACTTGTACTCTCCGTTTAACCTGGGCGGCGATAAGTTTATATACAAAACATTACGCGGCACGCTGGTATTAAATAAAAAGCTGAACAGTAAAAACCAGTTGCGCGCCGGAGCTGTTTTTACCAATACCCAATATACCCTGTTTAACAACGCCTATAATTATCAGTATAACTACATGCAAACCCTGGTTGATAATGTGGGCAATACCAATATGTATGAAGGGTATATACAATGGAAACACCGTTTCTCTGAAAGATTCCAGATAAACACCGGGTTGCACCTCACCTACTCTGCCTTTAACAACAAGTTTTATATTGAACCACGCGCAGGCGGCGAGTGGAAAATAACCGAGACACAAACACTTAGTTTCGGCCTGGGCCTGCATAGCCGGGTAGATGCCATGTCTACTTACTTCTCTTACGTAGACACGGTAAACGGAGTAAAAAGATACCCCAACCAGGACCTCGATTTTACCCGCGCCTTACATGTAGTACTGGGCTATAACTTTAATTTTAAAAGAGACTACCACCTGAGGGTTGAAGCTTACGCGCAGTATTTATTCAGTGTGCCTATAGGTGCTGATTCGGCAAACAATACCTATTCTAACTTAAACTACGATGAGGGTTTTGTGCAGGTGCCTTTAGTAAGCAAGGGTATAGGTTATAATTACGGTATTGAAATAACGCTGGAGAAGTATTTCAGCAACCATTTCTTCTTTATGTACACTGCCTCGCTGTACGAATCAAAAGAAAAGGCACTGGATGGTGTTTGGCGAAGCACTACTTACGATGTAAAACATGTAATGAATTTATTGGGCGGAAAGGAATTTGTAATAGGTAAAAACAAGGCCAGCGTTTTTGGTATTAACCTTAAAATTATCTGGAGGGGCGGTGAAAGATATACGCCGGTTGACCTGCCAAACTCTATTTTACAAAACCAGACTGTTTACGAAAACGAAAACACCAACTCACTCAAACTGCCCGACTATTTCCGCATAGATGCCGGCATTTATTACCGCCGCAACCTTAAAAAGTATTCATGGACACTATCGTTCGACGGGCAAAACGTTACCAACCGTTTAAACGTTGAAGATTATGTATACGACCCCATAACCCGCACTGTTATTGTTGAACAGGACCTGGGCATTGTGCCGGTGCTAAACTGGAAGATTGAGTTTGGGATACCAAACAGGAGATAGAATGTGATAATTAGCCAATGTGATAATTGAAAGGCAAGGATGTCATCTCACTTCGCCATTTGCCGATGTGGTAATTGAAAGATATGCACCTGGGACCCAATGGAAAAAATCTTTAAATTAGCGGTATGAAAAAGTTCGCTGATATTGTTGAACGGGTTAAAGACCTCTCGTTGGAAGAAAAGGAAGACCTGCATGTTATATTAGACTATATTCTTGCTGAGGAGCGGAGAAATGAAATTCTTCAACATCACAAAGAATCGCTTGGTGAATTAAAATCGGGGAAACTGAAATTTTATTCATCGCCCGGGGCTCTGCTGAAAACGATATATTCATAACCCTATTCCTTACGTTATGGATTTGCGACTCCAGAGGAGTCCAATATTTATAGAAAACGAACAACAAAAGATATACGACCCCAGAGGGGTCGAACTTTGGCATGGCTACACTTGGGCAATCCTTTTAAATTGGATAAATTCTCATGCGACTCCTCTGGAGTCGTATCATTCTTTGCTTGTTGTTACTATAAATATTTGACCTCTCTGAGGTCATATATAGTCGAACTAATCACATTGCCCGTACCCGATCCTAAAATACAAATGCTATAAAGTTTAAATTCATAACGGGATTATTGCAATCCACAACGTACGTTAGAATTTCACCTTTTGCTCCAAAGGATTTACTTTAATCCTCCCTTCCTCCACCGTCATCCCCACAAAAGGGTCATTGGCATTTAAATAAGGTCCATCTAAATCCGCATAATCCGCCAGGGGAGTTAGATGAGCAGCCGCAGTGCAGCCGACTGATGATTCGCTCATACAGCCTATTAAAATCTGCAAACCCAAAGCCCTCGCTTTACTAATCATTTCAAGCGCCGGCGAAATACCGCCGCACTTCATCAGCTTAATATTTACACCGGTAAAGCATCCGGCTAACCGCTCAATATCATCCGGCGTCTGGCAACTTTCATCCGCATAAAAGGGGATAGAAGATTTTTGAAGCAATGCGGGCATTTGATGGTTGAGGGCCACACGCAAAGGCTGTTCAATCAATACCGGTTTAAAGTGTTCAATGCTTTGAATATTGGCAATTGCTTCCTCAGCACTTTTCCAGCCCTGGTTTACATCAATGGCAAAAGGCTTATCTGTTAGTTTTCTGAAATTTTCAAGGGCACTCAAATCGTCCTCGCCGTTCAGTTTTATTTTAAAAAGCTCAAAACCATATCCAAGGGCCTCATCCACTTTCGCTTTCATTTCAGCAAATTCCGATACGCCCAGGGTGTAGGTGCACAGAGGAAACCGCGCTGGCTCAATACCCAGCAACTCCCCTATTCCCTTATTTTCCATTTGCGATTTCAAATGCCACAAAGCCATATCAAACGCAGCTTTGGCAGACATATTACCGGGATATTGCGCATCTATTTCATTAAATATCTGAACAGGATTAAGCGGGAATTGAATACAGGAAACATCTAACCCCGAAAGAAAATCAATAACAGATTTTTGAGTTTCGGGAAGATATGGAGGGAGCGCTGCTTCACCCCATGCAGTAAATCCTTCATGCGTAAGGCGAACAAAAACCACATCAGTAGTTTCACGAACCCCATGGGCAATTTTAAAAGGATGTTTAAAGCGAAGTTGGTATGGAAAGAGGTCGAGTTTCAACGTAGTGAGTTATTTACCTCCAGGTAATTGGACTGGATTTATAAGGCGATTGCCGGGAACACTAAGATGACATCTTTTTTCAAGATGTTATCTTTAACATGCCCGGGCTTGCAGCAACCTTTAAGAATCAGACCGCGCTAACACGTCAACAGAGATAACATCTTGAAAAAAGATGTCATCTCCGCCGGTAATGCACTTATCCTAAAGCAGCCTTCACCTCTTCAGCAGCCTCTTTCAACTGTATGGCGCCGCGGACTTTCAATCCGCTTTCGTCAATAATGCGTTTGCCTTCTTCGGCGTTGGTTCCCTGTAAACGAACAATAATTGGCACCGGTATATTACCAATAGATTTATAAGCATCAACAATACCCTGTGCAACCCTGTCGCAACGAACGATACCGCCGAATATGTTAACCAGTATGGCTTTTACATGTGGATCCTTCAGAATAATACGGAAAGCTTTTTCAACACGCTCTGCATTTGCAGTTCCACCCACATCCAGGAAGTTAGCAGGGTCGCCGCCGCTTAGTTTAATAATATCCATAGTAGCCATGGCAAGGCCTGCCCCGTTAACCATACATCCTACGTTGCCATCCAGCTTAACATAGTTCAAATCGGCTGCGGCTGCTTCCACTTCAGTTGGGTCTTCCTCATTTAAATCGCGCATAGCCTCAATATCTTTGTGGCGGTAAAGCGCGTTATCATCCAGACTTATTTTGCCATCCACGGCAATAATTTTATGGTCGCTGGTTTTAAGCACCGGGTTAATTTCAACCATGCTGGCATCGCTGTTGATGTATGTGTTATACACCGCACGCACAAACTTTATCATCTCCTTATTGGCGTTGCCGCTTAATCCCAAATCAAAAGCAATTTTACGGCATTGAAAATCCTGTAAGCCAATACCGGGTTCAACCCACTCCTTCAATACTTTATCGGGGGTGTGCTCCGCTACTTCTTCAATATCCATACCCCCTTCAGTGCTGTAGATAATTACATTTTTACCAGCGCCACGGTCGAGCAGAATAGAGAAATACATTTCTTTAGTCGGAGAATCGCCGGGGTAGTAAACATCCTGCGCAACCAGCACTTTATTTACCAGGCGGCCATGGGGGCCGGTTTGCCTGGTAACCAATATATGCCCTAAAATGTTAGTAGCAATTTCTTTAACCTTATCGTGGTTTTTAGCCAATGCAACACCATGTTGTCCGGTGCCCTCTATAAGCCCTTTGCCGCGGCCACCTGCGTGTATCTGCGATTTCACAACTACCCAGTCGCTGTTATAAAGCTCCTTCATTTTCTGAGCCGCTGCAACAGCCTCTTCGGGTGTGGTAGCTATAATTCCTTCCTGAATGGCCGCGCCATTCTTTTTCATTAGTTCCTTGGCCTGGTATTCGTGTAGGTTCATGTATTTTGTTTAAGCGGAACGAAAGTAATATTATGCCATCAATAGACAAATATTTTTGTTTATCCCCCGGGTATAATTTATTGGCAGTTATGTGCATACAATGATCATCGACCTAAAATAAAGAAGGCCGCTATAATGCGACCTCCTGTTTTAACCCAAAACTACTTGCTGACATTATCTATATAGTTGTTTATTTATCCCAATCGCCTTCATGGGCGGGACAAAGGCATCCGTGGCCTTTACAAGGTGGACAATTTGCCCCTTTATACAAACCACTACCTTTGCAGGTGCCGCATTGCCTTAATCCCTGACCGCACCAATAACAGTATACACGTGTCGGCGCAATAGTCATATTCAATTGAAATATCGGTTGGATGGCATCTTTATCTGCAGTTTTCATTTTCCTTTAATTTAGTATAAGGTGAATGCAAGTGGAGAATAATAATCTCTGAAACAAAGATGCCTCTTAAATGCAGGTAAAGCATTACATAATTATTGCAATAAATTACACCATTCACACATTTTCAAGTGCAGTAAGCCTTTTATGTTTAAGGCGCTTAAAATAAGTAGGCGTTAGCCCTGTAACCTTTTTAAACTGATTGGAAAGATGCGCCACGCTGCTGTAATGCAGTTTATATGAAATTTCTGTAAGGTTAAGTTCATCGTAAAGCAAAAGTTCTTTTACCTTTTCAATTTTGTGGGCTATAATAAAATGCTCTATAGTAATACCGGTTACTTCCGAAAAAAGGTTAGCCACATAGGTGTAATCGTGTTGTAGTTTCCCGCTTATATAAACAGACTTTTTAACAGAGGGTAGTTCATCGGCGTAATGTATCATTTCAACTACCAGGTTCTTTACCTTTTCAACCAGCATGGCCCTTTTATCATCCATCAGTTCCAACCCTGAGCGTAATAGCGCCAGCTTCAGTTGGTCGTGCTGTTCAGCGCTGAAACTATCTGTTAAATCGGCCTCGCCCAAGTCAACCCGCCGGTATTGGAGTCCCATTTTGTCCAACTCAGATTTCACTATCATTTTGCAACGAATGGAAACCATGTACTTGATGTATAGTTTCATTGTGTAGTTATAAAACCATCAGTTTTGTGGTAACAGGAGGAAGGTTTTATTCTTTGGGTTAAGCCCTGTTTTTACAATTGCGTTGAAAAACTTTATTTCAGTTTGTTCAGTTTCAGATATTGACCCAGCGCTTTGGCCGATGCCCATACCTTATCAAACAAAAAACCAGGTTTGTCTGTTTTATCTGTAGCCAACGAAACGAAGTGCGACTTTATATCATTTAATCTCATCAACTCAGCATCATATAATGCTGATGTTGGAAATGCAAACCCATCAGAATCGGGGTTAAAACTTCCAGTGGAAATCTGGTTGAGGATATTATTTCCTGTGGTTAAATTGGTTTTAACGATACCTGTTTGATGCCGGGTAATTTTTCTGGTTTCCATGGGGGATAATTTTAAAATCGTTAAGACAACAAATCCTGCACAACAAAGATGGGGTCATTCACTGAATAAAGTTTTACATCATTCTTAGAAAACCTTACATAATTCCCACATTCCTGTATCCCGTTCTTATTGCGCTTTTGGCGCTTTATAAATGTAACCAACCGGATTTGCCGGATTTTCTTATTGAATTTATTTACATGTGAAATCAGTGAATATTGCAACTAATCAATGAAATTGTGTAATAACTTTAAAACATGCCGGCGGTAACTTTACACAATCAATTAGTTTCCCGTCTGGACATATATTATTTTAAATTATTTCATACTAAATACCTCCATGGATAAGAAAAAACTGGACCAATTGATTATCGCCAACAGAGAGCTGGCCTTTCAAAATGAAGAGAAAGAAAAGCGCGCGGCTGAGTTAATTATCGCCAACCGCGAACTGGAATTTCAAAACGAAGAAAAAGAAAAACGCGAAGCAGAGTTGGCTATAGCAGACCGCGAGCTTGCTTTTCAAACCGAAGAAAAGGTAAAACGGGCGGCAGAACGGGTAATTGCCATGAAGGAACTTATATTTCAGAACCTGGAAAAACAAAAACGGGCAGCCGAGTTGATTATTGCCAACCGCGAACTGGCTTTTCAGAACGAGGAAAAAGAAAAGCGGGCAGCGGAATTAATCATTGCTAACGGTGAGCTTATATTTCAAAATGAAGAGAAAGGGAAACGGGCGGCAGAGCTGATAATCGCCAACCGTGAGCTTGCTTTTCAGAACGAAGAAAAGGAAAAGCGGGCGGCTGAACTTATCGTTGCCAATTGCGAGCTTTTGTTTCAAAACAAGGAGAAAGAAAAACGCGCGGCCGAACTGATTATAGCCAACCGGGAACTGATTTTTCAAAACGGGGAGAAAGAAAAACGCTCCGAAGAGCTGAGCATTGCAAACGCTGAACTTGCTTTTCAGAACGAAGAAAAGGAGAAACGGGCGTATGAGCTGATCATTGCTAACTGGGAGCTTGTATTTCAGAACGAAGAAAAAGGGAAGCGTGCGGCCGAATTGATTATTGCCAACAGGGAACTTAAATTTCAGAACGGAGAAAAAGAAAAACGGGCAGCCGAATTAGTTATTGCCAATCGTGAACTCGTATTTCAGAATGAAGAGAAGGAAAAAAGAGCGGCTGAACTGGTTATAGCCAATGTAAATCTTGAACAATTTGCATATTTAGCCTCACACGACCTTCAGGAACCACTCCGCACCGTCTCAAACTACATGAAGGTATTTGAAGAGGATTACCTGATGCTACTAGACGACAAGGCACGGGAATATCTTCATTCCGTAAACAGTTCGATTGAAAGAATGAGCTCATTGATCAAATCACTTCTGAATTTTTCGCGGTTAGGGGCAGACAGAACGTTGACATACATTAATTGCAACGAATTGATCAACGATGTTTTAGCTGATCTTGATGTTATGATTAAAACCTCAGGAGCAATTATTGAGGTAACAGAAATGCCCGACATTATGGCGTCTGAAATTGAATTCCACCAACTATTCCAAAACCTGATCAGCAATGCCATTAAATTTCGCAGAAAAGGAATACCTCCCAAAGTTCAGATACGCGCTAAGGAGTTAGATAAAAAGTGGGAGTTCGCAATAACTGATAATGGAATAGGTATAGCGCCCGGCCACTTTAGCCGGGTATTTGAGATTTTTCAACGATTATCTACTAATAGAGAAATTGAGGGAAATGGCATTGGGCTGGCCAATTGCAAAAAAATAATTCAATTATATGAGGGAGAAATCCGGATTGAATCAAAGTTAGGACAAGGAACCACTTTTTATTTCACTATTGCAAACCTAATCATATGAACACCAAACTACGTTGCATTATGCTCATAGATGATAACCCCCATGATAATTTTTTTCATGAGCGGACGATAAAAAAATATGATATCAATAGCATTGTTATATCAAAATCATCAGGAACAGAGGCTTTGGAGTATCTTAAATCGCAAAAAGAACCCCATTCTGACCTGATTTTTTTAGATATAAACATGCCCGGCATGAACGGATGGGAGTTTCTCCGGGAATACAACCTGCTTGACGAGGAATTAAAAAGCCGTACAATAATTGTTATGCTTACCACCTCCGATAATCCCAATGATATTGCCAAAGCGAAAAAGTGGAGTGTTGTGGTAGAATACATAACCAAGCCTTTGACTATTGAGATGATGCAGGAAATCTCGAACAGGTATTTTATACAATAACCGATACCTGAAAGCCCTGTCAATTATGCCGGTTGCGTGCACCGTAAGCTGCATTTAACAAGTGGTAATTATGCAACCTTTTTTAAGAATTGTGTAACTCTTTCAGACCTTAATGAGCTGAACTTTACAATGTGAAAATTCCTTCACAACTAAAAACTAAAAAATGAAAACCAATCAAACCGACCAGCTTAACCGCGGCAAAACTGACGACAAAAAAGGAAACAAATCCAACAAGGTTGAGTTTACCAAAGATGGTAAACCAGCTAAGGATGTTTTAGGTATGGATGAGCAGGAGGAAGAAACACCTGCAGATAAAATCCATGGTAAAAACCAATCGCAAAAAACAGAAAGCAAAACAGGAAAGAACAACCTTAACAAAGGTGGCCTGTAAACACTTTAAGCAATCTCCGCCTATGCGGAGATTGCTTTTTTTTTGTTAAAGTTTCATTTCAAAAATCATTAAACAACTAAAATATGAAAATGTATTTCACGGTAATTTTCACTTCACTTTTTATTTCCGCCATTTTATTTACCTCCTGTAATTCCAACGACTCAGTAAAACAGGCCGACGCAACAACAGTGCAGAGCCTTGATTCAGCCATTGCTACAAAAGTAAACGGCGATGATGCTCAGTTTGCTGCTGCAGCAGCAAGCGGTGGCATGATGGAAGTGGAAATGGGTAAGCTCTGCGCTGACCATTCAAAAAATACTGAGGTTAAAAAATTTGGTGTTATGATGGTTGAAGACCATACCAAAGCAGATAATGAGTTAACAGCAATTGCAGCTAATAAAAACTTAATGCTGCCAGTAGTAATGAACGATAAAGACCAAAAGATGTACGATGATATGAAACATAAAACCGGAAGCGATTTTGATAAGACCTACATAAACATGATGGTGATGGGACATGAAGAAGTTTTAAAAGCTTTCCAAAAAGAGGCAAACGAAGGCAAGGATGCCGATATCAGCTCTTTTGCTACCAGGACAATACCAACCATACAAAAACACCTGGATGCAGCAAAGGCTGCACAGAAA
>Ga0182030_10003501_pt1 | contig 33536 bp, 30 predicted proteins | sample 812S3MmetaG_FD_121299 | JGI IMG/M metagenome (GOLD analysis project Ga0182030, IMG submission 121299) | Permafrost microbial communities from Stordalen Mire, Sweden - 812S3M metaG (Illumina Assembly) | ecosystem: Environmental > Terrestrial > Soil > Wetlands > Permafrost | place: Sweden...
CTTTGGCATTCTTCCCGTTCCAGCCCAAGAATTTCAGCGTCACAGGGGAACAGACTATGAAGCCCGTCCGCTTTGAGATGTGGATTGGATTGATCCTATGCATGCTGTGGAACATCTTGGAGGTTTCTAGTCCACATTTCTCATGTACACCAATGTATATTTCCAATTCCTCTGGTGGACTGCTCTATAAAAACTGGATACTGGAATTCGTATCATACGAGAAAAATACGCGGAAGTGTCGGTCCCTCACTGCGCTTGTAAATCAAGGCGGAAGGAGACCCTCCGCTCGTCAGAAAACGGCAATGCAACGACACTTCTCAACAACGTACCAAGCCCAACTTGGTCCAACTTTCGTGGAACAAAAGGCTGGGGTCAGCGTTATCTTCACTGGTTATATTATCGTCTCCAATGATTATGAACTTCCATTCTGACTGCGAGCTTTCTGCCCATCATGTGCCTATGCTGGAGCTGATAATAATCCGATCTTCCCACTCATCGCCCTAGTTTCTCCGCATTATCTTCTCCGCATTTATGGGAGAATCCTCAAGGGCTTTTAATCTATATCTCGGCACATCTGTTTTTAATATTGGATAAACTTGAATGTACCGGAACAGTCTCAAGGTCTTGGAAAGAGATCGGAACGGCATCTGTATGTCGATCGAATTCATGCACCTCCTCGCAAGCTCGGAGCCCATGAATCTATGATCGACTTCCAAAATTTATACGGCTTGGTTAGCTTACCGCTCTTGAAGGACCAACAGGAACAGACCCCGACCCTGGCACGCGAAGGATTGCATCGGAATCTTCAAGGTCTATGAAGTTTTGCATGTAGACGACGAGCGTTCAATATCAGAATCCTAGGATCTAAGGAGAAACAATAATCCCTCCTTGCGAAGATATAATGATTGCGTCAACATCATCTGATGCAAACCTTAATGGCTGAATGAAACAATGAGACAGCTTCTAGCTGGAACTTTACTCAGTTGGTTCTTTCATTTGGGAGATTACAAGGCTAAATCATTCTCATCTCTGCGCATCATTTTGTTTCTTGCCGATCAGTGCAATATTTCATCCCCACTCCTTCCGAACCCCATGGATATCGCTATACTATATATAGGTCAATCTATCTCATGGCTTTGGGCGCAATACTTACCTACTGAAGGCGTCCACCTTCTCCACCCAGGGCCACCCTCTGCTCCGAGCTCTCACGTCAAGATTGGCGATTGCGTATCATTGATCTCGGACTTCGAGTGATGAAAATCTCCCGATCGGCATATCCCTTCATATCATATGAAAAAAGAAGTTGTGAAAGCTCACCTCTTCGCATGAATTATGCAATCGCACAATGGAAATCATCCGAAGCAGCTGATGAAGGGTACACAACACCGTCTGTCTCTGCACCGACTTGATGGCTAGCTTCACGTCCACGAGGGAGCTCACTTCGTCATCCCCTCAAGCCACAAAGATAAGCTTGAAACCCCCACACGATTGACCCCGCTACGCCACGCTATGCTGGCGTTACAAATTAACCCGAAATCTGGGGAAGCTGTCGCTATCAAGCCATCCTATCACGTCTTATCTCTACACATATTTAGCCTGCGATTACAGCGCTGAGGGATGCTTAATATCGCAGTTTGATATTGAGAGTCCGGGAGCGAGACAACGGGTGAGGAGCATGGTTCAAAACTAGTTTGAATGGCCTCAACGCTTTCAAGTCGGGCCTTGGAATATCATTTTTCCTGCAGCAAGTTGTACCAAATGAGATTCAGCTTGTTTGTCACTGAGCTCTTGGGAGTTGATGGATCTGAGCACCCGGACCGCGATTCGAGCGATTATGAGTTCAAAGGGCTGCAGAAATGCTGGTGAAGAGGGGAATCTCGAACATTGCTGCAATTTATCTTCATTAATCTGACGGTATTTCATTGTCCGCGCGATAAATATGAAGGAATTTCATTGTTTCTTCTGAATCATCATTAATATCAATGTGTAGTTTTACATCCGTCGAAACGCACCAAAACATGGCCAGCTGAGACGGTTCTACAGTGCTGTGGAACAATTCATAAAATTAAAACTACAACCTCATTGACCCATTTCCATTACATTTTGCTCGGCATTCTCATTCCACCATCGAGCCTCAGCACAACACCATTAAGCATGACATTCTCAATGCTCTGTTTTACAAGCTGTGCAAACTCATGGGGTCGTCCAGGTCTCACTACTCATCATCAGCAAACGTCCCCTCATCAAGCTTGAATACCTACAAGGGAATTCCATAACCCTCGTTAAGCTCGCCCTCACTTTATCGCTCATCATAGCCGTCATTCTCGAATCGAACAAACTTGGCGCAATCGTCACAACTCTGATACCATATCGTGCCAGATCTCGAGTCATGGGTAGAGTGAGAGAAGCAATTGCTCCCTTTGAAGCGGCATATGCCACTTTAGAATCATCAGCAAGAGCGTTTACTCCATTGGGGTTTTGAAGACTCGCCTTGACCAGGCTGCCCATCGAATGCAGCAGATGATGCAACCATGATCACAACTCCTCGCTCTCCATCTTCTCCGATGGGTGTGGTCTTCGTCATATGAGGAAGGCATTGACGGACGAGATCAATGGTACCGCGGACATTCACATTCATGACGAAGTCAAAGTCATCGAGGCTGAATGCGTTGCCTTCTCGGTCGAGGATCTAGAACAGTGTCAGTAAATTGCAACATATTAAAATGAAGACCCTGCAGTGAAAGAAAATACTTCATGCCTGTTACCACATCTTCTGTGTCTCCGAAGAGACCAGAGCCAATCTCTCCAGATTGTGTTGGCCATCACGTGACTAGTTGTTTGCAAAACTGCTGTCCACTTGGTTGGCCGTAGGAATCCAAACCTCATACTGTGGCGCAAATGATGGCTTCAAAAAGAATAAACAAACCTTCGCAGGAGTTGACACTCCAGCCGCAGCAATCACCCCACCAATCTCCTTACCGGTCTCCTGGGCCCATGCCAAAGCACCCTTCACAGCAGCAGTGACACTCTCTGTTTCCAGAACATTTGCCTCAAAGAATTTTGCGTTCCCATTTCCAATCTCTTTGACAAGCTCTTGAGCAAGTTCCTCATTCATATCCAGAATAGCAACATTGCCTCCAGCTCTGCAAATGTCCTCTACACATGCCCGCCCAAGCCCGGATGCTCTTGAAATCACGTCAGCACTGCTCGCTCATTGAAAAATACAAGACTTACCCTCCAGAAATTACAAAAGTCCTGCCTTCAATCTTCATTTTAAAATATCTCTAAATAAAAGAAACAACAAGAAGAACCACAAAGTTCAAGACATAACTACCCCAGACCGAGGCTCAACTTCGTCCCCGCTAACCGCCATTCAGCCTGGCGTCGGAGATTCTCACTTCAAACACCGACTAAGATAAGAAACATCAAGGCGTGACGATGTCGCGCATCGACTCTGAAAGCAGGGTCCTTCTTCCAAACCCCCGAACGCACGACGAACAACCATAATCAAGAATTCATTCAACCATTTGCGCGAATTGCTGAACAAACAAAGATAATATAAGACAACGAACAAGATGGTGCGCCCACGGCGCTCGTCGGCTGCGAGTGAGGAATCTGCTGGCACAGCTGGAGCAAGAGATCAGGTTCGTTGCAAACGCGCGCTGGTTAAGATCGATGGAATGGATGTATGCTAATGGGAAGATAGGAATTGGGAAGCATGTATGATTATTTGGCGAAGATTATCCTATTAGGTCCTAGTGGCAGTGGAAAGTATGTTTCCAATCCTATATTCTAAATATGAATGATGCTGACAAGGAATTTATAGATCATGTCTCCTGCACCGCTTCGTAAAAAACGAATGGCGTGTTCTATCCTCACAGACAATTGGTGTGGAGTTTGCAAGCAAGATAATCAGAGTGGGAACTGGTGCAAGGAGAAAGAGGATAAAACTTCAAGTAACCACCACCCTCCCCTCCCTTCCCCCCACCGTAGTCGTAGAAAAGTGCTAATCAACCCTAGCTCTGGGACACAGCAGGAACTGAACGCTTCCGCTCCGTCTCCCGGTCCTATTACCGCGGCGCCGCCGGCGCCCTCCTGATCTACGACATAACCTCCCACCCAACCTTCGCCCAGCTCCCGACCTTCCTAAACGATGCCCGCGCTCTCGCATCACCGAACCTCACTGTCCTCCTCGTAGGCAACAAAGCCGATCTTGCAAACGGAAACGAACCTTTAATTGATGTCTCGACGTCCTTACCACCGAATACTCCTTCGAGCGTTAGTAGCAAAGGCTCTTCGTTTCCTTTTAATGCTGGAGGATCGGTGACATCTGCGTCAACTTCTCTGGGTTTGGGATCACAACTCAGAGCTACCACTGTCCCTGATGGTGACGGTCGCGAAGTCTCGTCCTCCGTTGCTTCGCAATGGGCCTCTAGCGTGCAAATCCCCGTCTCTGTCGAAGTCTCCGCGTTATCAGGAGAAAACGTCGATGAGGTGTTTAATCGGTTGGCAAGGATGATATTAACGAAGATTGAGTTAGGGGAGATCGATCCTGATGATCCAATGAGTGGGATTCAGTATGGGGATGTGGGCAATTGGGGAGCGAGTGATGCGGGGAGTGTGAAGAGCGGGATGACGGTTGAGGAGGGGGGAGCAGGGGTTAGGAGGAGGAGAAAAAAGGGGAAGACGGGCGGGAACTGGGGGCTGGGTGGGATGAGGGAGTGGGAGGAGGTGTTTACGTTGAGTGGGAATAGGAGGAGGCGAGCGGGCTGTTGTTAATGTGCTGGCGGACGGCTAGAGGGCGGCTAGTGGGTGCTAGATGCGCAGAGGAAGGGGCGAGATGGGATATGAGCGCGGCGTATAGGATGGGCTATGCTTATATTCTTGTTCATATTGGATTATGCGTTCTTTTTGAAAGCGAGCGATCATGAAGACAGACAGATGAGGAATTGTGAATAGGGATAGATTACATAATAACTGCGACGAAGAATATACATCCTGATTTCCATGCAGGTATTTGCGTTCTTTGGACCGTGTCACTACATACCATTCTCTAGCTAACATGGGTTATTGTCTCAATAATCATGAGACATTGAAAACTAAGATTGATTCAGCAATGGCTCAAAGTCCGTGAGACATTCAAAGATACGAAACACTCTCCTATTAGCTTTCTACCTCGCAAATGAATGCGCCAAAAACAACAAGATATTCAAAATCGTTCCTTATTTTAATTTTAAATCCCTTATATTATACCGATTCAATGACAATCCTGGAGAACCAACCCCTCACTAGATTTTCTTATCTTTTCTGTTCCTCCCCACGATCTCGAGGGCAAGGTATTGCCAAGCAGTCACCTCCCCTATTCTCTACACTCACTCCGAAATGGAAACGAGACTAGAAATCCCGTATCTTGAAGCATATGATTTTGCCTCCACGCTAGACTGACCATGCTGCTGAACCACGCCCGATTGAAAATCAGAATATGGCAGTTAGGAGTATTGCGGAAAGTAGAATGTAATTAAAGAAAGTGTAGGACTTGGGACTCCGAGACCGTTGTCTGAGGAGAGTCATTTGTGCGGAACAGGGGGCGCGGGTGGGGTTGTTGTTGACTAGTAGTCTGCTATGTCTTGGAGTTATTCCCTGGCCCGGAAACAGGAGGGATTTTAATAGCAGAATGGTAAAAAGTTTGGAGCCACCTCTGGAATAAGTTGGAGGAACGCAATCATACTCTCCATGATCTTCGGGTTAAGTATGCTCGCATGTCTTAGAAGGCTGGCGCTAGAATCGTGGACGTGAGATGTACGGGACTTTGAGCACCAACGTCCATAGGTTTCGAGATGGCAAGATATCCCTAAAAGGCAAACAGTGGAATATCAACGAATACGGTATTATGAGTTTTCTGATACCCAAGAATAAATTGAGACGGGGAGGTAGACTAGGTAGCTGAAAGGGAAAGGCACTTTCTGGAAAGAGACGAAATTTAAGCAGGGTTGGCTGCTTGGGAGGAGCAAGGAGCTTTCCTTGCTGTACGAGAGGGTCCTTAGGTATGTAAATGCTATTCAATCTATTACAAATCTCGCGTTGACTCGCTCTATTATATGCATTAATTTAGGAACTTTGAACGAGGGAGAGCAACCAGGAAATAGCGTTCGGGATGGTGGGTAAAGAAACGGGTTACTAGTACATAAGCAATTGTCGTTTAAAGAACAGCTGAAGTTTCAAACCTCACTTCCAAAAAACTTGAACCTCAAGACCTTCATAAGAGGTGTCTCATCGACTTTCAACTCTGTATCTGCTGCCATTTGTCCAGCGTCAATAGAAAAGAGTTGAACAAAAGTAAGCAGTATAAATCGTGAGCCTCGTTGGGAGTCAAGAGAAGTTCTCTTTTGTCCGAGATGCAATAATTGTTCTTATACTTATTTGCATTACGTTAAATTGTACTTGAAATTTTCTTGGATGATGATTTGATTTGGTTTATTTTTGAATAAGTTATCCTGCCCCTTGGATGAGGCTCAGAGGTCATCTTGGGCCTACTTTGTGGGTGCCACACTCTTCTTATCTTGAAATTTTGTTTATATATTTCTTTTTATATTGAGTGCCACTTATGCAGCCTTTGATTAAGTCTAGACGTAATTTCCTCCTATTACTGAATTAATTTTGGGATCATCGTCCTTGAGATATCTCAGGATGGCGGTTTTGTAACCCCGCTCGAATATTCAAGGACGAGACTCAAGGTAATGACCGACTCTTGAGGGCCCTACAGGAATGAAACGGCCATCGCAGTACTCTATAACAAGATAGAGGAACCTTACACCGAGAACTATGGACAACTACGAATGATTGGCGCACTCGTCTTTCAACATATCCTGGAAAATCTGCCACCTGAAGGTCAAACATTTTAAAAATTCTGGGAGGATCAATGGGACAAGGCGGAGCCAGATAAATCTCACCCCGTTGCAAAGCTGAGGAATAACCTCAAGACTAAAGAGAAAAAGGAGCGACTGCGAAAATATGCTCGGAATCTTTATTCCACCTTAAGGAGAACATCCATAAATTCCATGGCGGGAATCCCACTCTTGATAGGTCCTAGTGGAATATCGACAAGCTAAACATCATGGACGTGTTGAAGCCAGACGCTGTATTGAATGACAAGGTGGACTGGGATGTTGAGCACAAGGATGAATGGGGCGTCTGAAAACTTCAGAGGTTGAGACTGCGTGTCTGGAAGTCTGTACAGCACTTGCCTTTAATCTTTGTGTCAGTATTGATTTAACTTTGAAAATCAATAGAAGATCTGACATCCGGCAATATTATTTTCTCTCTGTATCATAAATTTGTGCTTCGCTCCCTACTTTTCGTTCGGCCCTGCAATCAAAACTTTAATGCCTTTCCCAGCTTTCACATTCTTGAAAGCTTCCTCCGCGTCCTCGAACTTGACCGTCCCCGTGATTAATTTCTTGACATCAACTACCCCCGAGCTGACGAGCCCTACAGCTAGCTTGTAATCCCCGCTCCCATACCTGAAGCTTCCCTTCGCAGTGACCTCTTTTATACACAAGGCCATAATCGGGAACGTAATATCCGACTTCCCCATCCCACCCTGGACATAAATCCCTCCCCTCCTCACAACATGCAATGACGTCTGAATCGAAGGCTCCGCCCCCGACGCATCAATAACCGCATCTGCGCCCTCCCCTAACCCAACTTGCTTAATCAAATTCGCCGCATTCTCTTCCGCCGACACCTTCTCCGGCGCAAACGCATGCGTTGCCGCATACTTCGTCGCAAACTCTAATCTCGAAGGTTGGATATCGACTGTCACTACAGTCGCAGCTCCATACGCTTTCGCAACCGCACAACAAAGTAATCCCACTGGCCCAGCACCCATCACAACCACGCTCTGCCCGGGCTTAATTTCCGCCTGCTTTACGATATGCACTGCTACTGCCAGCGGCTCAATGAGTGCTCCTTCCTGCAAGGAAACATGGTCGGGCAACTTATAACAGAAATCCTCCGGACTGGTGTAAAACCCTGTCAATGTCCCATCAATCGGCGGCGTAGCAGCAAAGTGCATATCCGGACACAGATTATAATGCCCTGACAGACAAGTCGCGCAGCGACGACAAGGATATCCAGGTTCGAGCGCTATGCGATCTCCGGGCTTGAGAGATGTTACGGCTGAGCCGACAGAGACGATTGTGCCTGCGGATTCGTGACCCAGGACCATAGGCTCTTTGAGGATGAAAGAGCCGATGCCGCCGGCGACCCAGTAGTGCACATCGCTGCCGCAGATGCCAGTGTAGTTTATGGCAATGAGAACGTCGTGCGGAGAGGAGATCTGGGGTTTGGGTTTTTGTTCGAATTTTACGTCGAAGGGTTTGGAGAGGACGAAGGAGAGGTTCTGCGATTTGATGTTAGAAATTAGATGTGAGGTAATGGTGGGGAATGTACGCTTTCTGCCATTTTGATTGATATTCTTCCGTTCTTAAGTTGAAGTTTTATTTCTGGAGGTATATTCAAGTAGGATTGTTAATTGACATCTTGAAGAAGCATCTGTTGAGGGAGCTTTCTCTCCACTCTATTAATTGGTGATGAAACTCGGCGTACCTTCCAACCCCCACTACGACCCCGCCATCAAAAACTGGCAAGTTTATCCATATTATCCGCCCCAATGAAAAGACATGCCATTCAAAAGCCGATCAATGCCGTAACATGTGATAAGATAAAGAAATCAGAATCCTTCGTAGGCAGGTTTAAGCAAATTAGAGCGGCACTGATCGTGTTCTCTATAAAGAAATCACTGAGTGACATGATCTTAAACAACAGAATATCAGAACATCAGAGCATCCAAACATGAGATCCTAAAAACTTCATCATGCCACCCAGTGGCCATTATCCAACACCAAAATACTCAATCAGTCCATAAACTCCAAAATATCCCTTTCCATGTTCATGTATCATAACTTCATTGGTCCAAACCATCCTCTCATCAATGCTGTCTATAATTGAACGAGAAAACCCCCATCCAAGCTAATATCAAAACCACAAGTCCAAAACTCGCCCCAATCTGTCCCGCCTCACTCTTACTCGTCGGCGTTGGAGTACTCGTCGTAACTGCTACGCTGCCACTTCCGGTAGTTGTTGTACTTGGTACGGGAATGGGCTCCAAAGGAGCTGGTGTCCCGCTCGTAAGTACAGAGTCAGATGTATTAGTAGCAGACTGCAAAGGCGCCGGTGTACCGCTCGTTAGTGTCGAATCAGATGTCACAGACTGCAAAGGAGGTACACTCGTGACAGTACTCGAGAGCGAGGTTTGGGTTTGTATGGTCAAGATACTGACTGAGTCCGAAGATGTATCTGATATAGGCTTCGGAGGTCCGAGAGAGACGGCCAAGTGGCTCGTGGTTGTTTGACTTGTCGAGGACATGGTTGATGATTTTTTGACGATAAGGTTCTGATTCAATGGGTCTGAGGGCCCTACTTGATATAGTTTCTGATAATCCGGGGAAAGACGTGTCAATCCTGCTTTTAGTTCTCACTTGAAACCACTAGGAAAGTCAAAAGGGGAGGGATCGCTCGCCTTCCTGTTGAGGATTGGAGGATGTACTTAACGGCATGAATATAGAAGGTCGACTATGCAACATGATGATCTATTTGTATAGGGAAGCTGTGAAGAGATATGATACAAGATCTGTGATAAATTACTACCGTAGATGCAGGGTACAGCCGGCACTTGGGCGTAGATGATCTGCGATTTCCCAGCAGGGCGGTGTGAGCCAGCAGAATATTTTCTTCGGGCATTTTTCTTTCACACTTCAGTCAAAGTCGCAAGCATTCATCTATGCACCATGGACATTGCGAAGCTGCTTTCCAGGTCAATTAAGAAGACAAACAACCATGGCGCTGGGAAGAATCCCGCTACAGCAAAATTACCGTCCGCGGGCACCACAGATAACCCTCAACTTTACCACGATGCGATTCCCGAATCCAGAGGGCAGAAGAGAAAGCGGGGTGTAGAGAAGATAGAGGAGCCAAGGTACGACAATCAGGATGATGAGATCGACTTCTTTGCTCCTAAATCGACAAAGCCAAAGGCTTCGAAAGCCGCCCCAGCGCAAGAGCTCGAAGAACCATCAAAAGCCAGCCCTACATCTCCCGTAGAGTTGCTAGACGAGGAAGAATGCCGCCAGATTCTTCGGTCACATCGATTGAAGGTCACACTTCTTTCGAAACGAGCTGCGAAGAAGGTCAAGAAATCGAAGAAGTCAAAATCAAGCAAGAAGCCGGAAGTCAAGAACAAGGAGCTTTATCCACAACCCTTGGTCTCATTCGCCCACCTCCGAACGATATACGGCATATCGGGACGATTGAACCAGAATCTGGCACAGCAGGGATATAAGATACCGACCGAGGTTCAGATGGGAGGTTTGCCGTTGCTTCTACAACCGGAAACTGCATTGGGATCTTCTGTGGAGGAGTTGGGCGAGAAGGGAGATGTTGATTTGCTGGCTGTTGCACCTACGGGGAGTGGGAAGACCTTGGCATTCTTAATACCTGTTGTGAACAGTATCCTTCAACGGAGAAGGAGTGCGGAAGATAAGAAGCTGCATAACTTGGAGGCGGTCATAGTTGCACCAACGAAGGAGCTTGCGAGCCAGATTGTCAATGAAGCGAAGAAGCTGAGCCTGGGGACCGGAGTCAAGGTGGTTGGGATGAAGAAAGGGATGCGGGTTGTAACCAATGATGATACGGCTGAGAAGGACGAAAGCTCGAGCGAGGAGGACGAAGATGAACCCGAAACAAGCTCGCAACCTGTGGTGAGGACGGATGTTCTAGTCACAACACCTGGCCTACTCCTCAGTGCTCTATCGACTGGTCAGGATGAGCATGCACACTTGCCGACAGTTAGGACTCTGATCCTAGACGAGGCTGATGTTCTTCTGGACCCATTATTCAAAGACCAGACTCTCGGCATCTGGGAATCATGTATCAATCCAGAACTACGCGTCACATTATGGTCTGCAACAATGGGGTCAAATATCGAAGAACTAGCATCATCTACGATACAAGAAAGAAGAGAAAAGCTAGGTCTTGATTCTTCCCGCATCGTCCGTCTCATCGTGGGGCTAAAAGACTCCGCCATCCCCAACATCACCCACCGCCTCGTTTACGCTGCCACCGAACCAGGCAAGCTCATTGCTTTACGACAGCTACTTCATCCTACCGCCGCTTCCGTCGACGCTGTACAGTCTCTTCGACCTCCCTTCCTCGTCTTCACTCAAACAATACCCCGCGCGATTGCTCTTCATTCCGAGCTTTTATACGACATACCCGCCTCAGCAGGTGGATCCTCCCGTCTCGCAGTCTTACACTCCGATCTCTCTGATTCCGCGCGAGACCATATCATGACTCGCTTCCGTAATGGGGAAATCTGGGTTCTCATTACAACTGACATCTTATCCCGTGGTGTCGACTTCCGTGGCATCAATGGAGTAGTAAACTACGATGTCCCAAATTCAGGAGCTGCCTACATCCACCGAGTAGGACGCACAGGTAGAGGGGGAAGAGATGGTGGCGTGGCTATAACATTCTATACTAAGGAGGACATTCCCTACGTGAAGAATATCGCGAATATAATAGCAGCAAGTGAAAAGCAAGCAGGGAAGCCACCCAGTGAGGCTAGTGTGCAGAAGTGGCTACTAGATGCCCTACCCAAACCCAGTAAAGAGGAGAAGAAAAAGCTCAAGAAATATGGTGTCAAAGCGCGGAGAGGCGGATTGGGTCAGGGCAAGGAAGGCAAAGAAGCAAAAGGTGCAAAGGGTAGAATGCAAATCAGTACCAAGAGTGGATACGAACGAAAATTGGAAAATAATCGCAAGGGTGCTATTCAAGGAAGTAAGAGACGAACGCATGCCGAAGCAGAAGATACAAATGTTCAGGAAGATAGTGAGTGGGGTGGAATCGATGATTAGCCTACTCTAACGACACTATGGCTATCATCAACCACTGGATATCCTGTACATGCGCGTCCTTTTGTTTCCATACAAGCCTAGTGATACCATATGGCCCATTCTCATACAATGCCAGTGATATGGTCTGACCACCGAATGACAATCTCAGCAGTGCTCTCCCTCCAACCGTGTCACAACACGTTCATCAATACCCATCACAACCCATCCATCCTCCAGCCCTAACGCTCAGGCCCCATAAAACGTCCCTTAACAGGATCGAATCTCACCCTCACACCCCCAAAGCTCACACTCCGCTTAACCCTCTTCGTCTCGCCTACTTTCCAATCACCACCATCATCATCGATCACATCGCCACCATCACCACCCAACACAGTGCCCTCGCTTCCCTCAACACTCATTCGACGTAAGCGCTCGCCGATATCGAGACCAAAAGCAGAGCCGATTCCCGTGCTTCCATCACCAGCAAAACCACTCATGAACGCAGAACCGATACCCATGCCTCCATTATTACACATGAAAGATGCGCCGATATTCATGCTGCCATTGCCATGCATGCTCATACCTGAACCGGAATCAAGCGCTGGGACGAATCTCGGTGGACGTTTGACCGCCGTCACCATATTCACATCCATGCCCATTCCCACACCACCACTTATCCTCGCACCCGAATCCATTGCAGCAGCACCCTCAATACCACCTGCATCCATCACAACCCCCATCAGCTGACTCTTCCACTCATCCTCATCGTCAACCTCATTCTCAACCTCATCCTCATCCTCAACCTCCACATCCCTCTCCCGCTCCTTCCCCATCCCCACACCCTCTCCCTCACCCTAGCAAAAAGTCATTCCCCGTCCCTAAAACCAAATACAAAATTTCCCTTACCTCGGAACCGGGTTCTATTCCCCCGCGTAAGATACCAATCTCCATACGCAGAACCTTAAAATACTTCTCCGTGACATTTCTCCGATCGCGCACTTTCTTGAGTTGCGCAGGCGTGGGGTCGAGGTTATGGTCGCCGCAGTGCTTGAGCTGTAACTGCTTTGCCTTGGATAGCTCGAGCGCGAAGGAATGTTGGACGTCTGCGAGGACTGTTGGTTGTTAGTTTGATTGTGTTGGTTGGAGTGGGTCGGGTTGCTGAGATGTTTGAAGATGATAGGAGAAGGGTGTTGGGGATGTGTGTTTGGGAGATTTGCGGGATGGAAGGTTCGTGTCCTGGGGGGATATGTGATGGGTGGTATTCAAGGTAGTTGTGGGAATGTTTGGGATGGGTGAGGGGAGATCTGTTGAGGTGATTGTGTGTCTTTGAGACAGTCGCTGGAATGTTTTGAAGTAGGAGGGGAAGGTGTTTGTGTTTAGAACCTTTCGAGTGTGTGTTTGGGATATTTGCTAGAATATCCTGAATGTAGGAGGGGAGATGTTAGTTTCGAGATATCTTGAGTGTGTGACTTTCTTTCAGTCGCTGGAGTGTCTAGAAGATGAGAGGGCAGGTTTGTTTTTGAGAAAGGTCCTGATTGTGTCTACTGGTGACAGTCGCTGGAATGTCTCAGGAGCGGGGAGGGGGGAGGTGTATCTTTTGAGAGTTCTTGATTGTGTGTTTCTGGGACAGTCGCTGGAATGTCTTGAAAATGGAACGGTGTAGGGGGAAGGGATTGTGATTTTGATTGTGCGACTTCATCTCAGTCGCTCAAATGTCTCGACCATCAACGGGACCGAGATATGTGGTTCATTGTCTCGCCTCCCCACAACGACTCACACAAACTCAACTCGAACAATGACCAGGATAAAAGTTCACTCACCATCCGGAAGCTCTTCCACCCCAAATCCCAGCCAACCCTCCACACACATCTCCCAAACCCACCGCGCAGTGCGGCGGGCAGGTTCGATGGCGTGACCCATCGGCTTGGTGGCAATGTCCTCAATGTCTGTCTCGATCAGAGACACTATAGCTAGATGATGCTTGGGGGTGCGGCTGAAGGAGGGGGCAGGGCCGAAATGTGCGGCGGCGGCAGACACATTGTGAGAGGGGGAGAAAGGGGGGGGGAGGGGTGGCTGAGTGATTGTGTTAGTTGGTTTTGGTGAATCAGGGGTGACTTACTGGGAGGGGGTTGGTGCTGGGACCTGCTTCATTGTTCGAGTTACGGTCAGACATTGTCTTGGTATGCGTGGATGCAGGTTCTGAATGTGTAAGACCGGGTTGGAGAATCGAAGGTTGGTTTTGTCGAGCATGTAAGTTGAAGTTGGAGATTGGAAGAGGAGAGGCATCGAAGCAACATTATAAATGTGCGAAGCGATGTCGAGAAACCGGCGATACCTGTTTGGGAATGTGATACTGAGGGTGAATGAACATTTTATAGGTATTGGGTATGCAATTTATAGGAGAACGATGGCAATTGGGTCGATTGGGAAGCGAGCTTAGAGATGGTGATATTTTTTGTTCTGGGATGTTGAAAACGGGGAAGCTAGGCCGCTTGGAGAGAAGAAGGTCTGTTAAACTAGGTACCATGGGGTATTCATTGCTGTGCGGAGCAAAGGAAAGATGGGGAAAATCACGCAGAGGAGAAGGAAGTAAGTTGTAGGTCCTATTATCGTCATGTTACTTCATTGACTGACCGAGACATGATATAAGGAACCAAAAAAAAATCATTTGCTGCACCAAAGAAGTGTTCTATGCCCTCCAACACTCGTCACTCTCCCAAACCCATGCCCCAACTTCCCCGTCCAATCCTAGCAAACCTTCTGGTTACCCCATCCAACCATACCAAAGACATCACCACAACCATCTGCTTCGCCTCATACTTCTTACCGGTCCCTTCGACAACCTCCTTTCTCGTCTCTTTGAGCTCGATCTCATACTCTCTCAGCCTTATCCTACCCTTATTTCCCTGGCTATATCCACAACTAGCCCTACCATATATACTTTCTCCACTTCCCCTTTCACCTCCATTACCCCCTTCCTCAGTGGACAGGAATTTTCTCTTTGTCATAACCAACGTTCTCTCTTCATCGCTCTACTCCCCGGCAAAAAATATCAGCGGCTTTCTAATCACGGCTAGCGTTATGCATCTTAAAAAAACTCATTATATGTCTCAATGAAGTTTTGTAGTTCCGCAAACCATGAGCGTCAAGATGTCGGATTCAACTCTTGCGAGGATGCCGGCGCGGATAATGAGTTTTGTAGGTAGGTTTGTGGGCAGGTGAGGTGGGTTTCCCAGGGGGGAGGTCTAGGAATTCTTGTCAGTTGGTTTGAAGGGGAGTAGGGGATAGGGACTTAGTTTAGCAGTGATGGCTAGGGGAGGGTTTTAGTTCCGAGTGGAACTGGAGGCTTGGTTGGTGATATATTTGTTTGTTTGGCTGTTCTTTCTGTGAGGGTTCCTTGCGTGAGGCCTTCTTGCTTGATTGTTGAAGGGATGTGGTTTTGATTTATTGTTGCTGGATATATAGTCCACAGACGCATAAAAACGAGAATGAAAGAGGTTGAGTTACTCTGTGCAAAAGCTTGCGTCGAGGTGAATACCTTCTGGGCAGCAGTGACTATCTATCTCCGCCCAGTGCTGGTCAGACGCTCTTCAATAACAATTCAAACTCTCCCCAAGAAGTGCCTAAGAGAAGTCTTGTCTTGTTTTGAAAGATCCCCTTCGTTTCTAAATGTGATTGTACTGGTGCGTGTGATCAAGAAAGAGGTGCTCACGAAGAATTTAACCCTCCATCTGTTGATTCAGGGCTATCTGGGCCGCAACTTTCTTTTCGCAGCTGGAGTGAAGTACTTGCCATACGATAGCTCTACTCAATGCACAATTGTTCATATAAGTGCAGCATTAGGTTCTGTAAGACAATCAAAGAAAGTGCATGAAAATCCACGGTAGCTAATGGAATCAAACGCTTGATTGATCTGCTATGATCAAGTAATAATTATGTTGCTTGCTGTTGGATGGTTTTCCCTCCGACTGCTCTTAGACCGCCTCCTCCTTCCTATCAACCCACCGAGCTGTATTACATAACTTCTCCACAGCTCGCAGTGCGTGTCCGATAAAACACAGTATAGGACAATCTTCAAGTAATATTTCACCCAGTGGGTACTCCTCCTGCAACTTCATCAATTGGCTATCTCGAGCTACCTTCAAAGCCTCATGAAAATCCGCAAGGCTTCTTCGGTAGTTGGGAGTATCCGGTTTCCACACCATCGGTAAACGAGAGAATATTTTTCGAGTCCATTCTGAGGCTTTTGCTTCTGATAAGCGTTTAGGGTCCCATCGGCAGACATCCTGCAACAAGGGCAGCATGCGCGAACCCCAATCTCTCTTTTTCACAATGAGCAAAGCACTTTTGGGGATGAAGAGGATTAACATACATTTATCAAGGCGTCATATTCCTGATCTATCTGCCACACTTGTTTATGTGTTAGATAGGAGTAAGGAATATTTAACAACCGCTGCTGTGCTCGAATTCCAGCCTCTATTTTGGCCCGTCTCAGTTCCTGGCGCTCTAATCGTGCCTGTTTTTTCATGAGTTTTCGGGCATCCCTCTCCATTTGTAATGTATATTTTGCGTCTGTTGTGGAATTTGCTTCACTCGCGGAAGCTGCTCTATTCGAGTAATTCCCTTGTGCCTGCGTACATACACGTGCTTGTGGAAAACTTAGTACATGTGGGGTGGGCCGGCTGGGTGCCCAGACAGGAGTGGGTGCTCCGGGAGGGTTGGCAGCAGCCTCCTCTTTCGTGGTCTCGACAGTAGGGGTATAAAGGACTTTGGCAGCGTTTATGCGGATAGAATTGTGCTCTTCTTCTTTATCTGTCTTATGAGCACTAAAATAGGGAACGCTGGCAGTTTCCTGTTAAGTATTAGCAACCACAAAGTTTTTGACTGGAAAATATATCATACATGAGTGACACCTCTCTCAGATCGATCATCAACTATGATAAAGCTTGAATTTGAGTTTGAACTTATCGATGATTCACTGGCATGCTCTCGCTCTGATCGTGATGGTGACTGGGACTGTTCTCCCGCTGACAGTACCATAGCCGACGACGACACAGCCGCTGATGGTAATCGAGACTGTTCCTCTTCCAATGGTGACTCAGCTAGTGATATTAATTGAGACTGTCGTTGCCTATATGGTAATCCAGATGCTCGTCCTAATTCCCCAAACATTTGAGGAGTCTTTTGTGGTACTGACGATAATCTCGAATTCCTAGACGAAGGAGGTGACCCTTGCTGTTGTGAAACTCCTTTCGGTCCATTCGATTGCATGAATAATACCTCTCGCCTGGATCTCCCCTTCCCTCGTCCTCTACTGGTAGATGTGCTTCCTCCACCTCTCGCAATTGACTGATGTTGCGGAGCTGAGCGCGCGGGCTGCGTGGAGTGCGTGAAGAGATCTTCCTGTATATCTTGTGGCGGATCGGATTGTATTTCGGATAGAGTTTTGCTTCGAGCCATCTTCCAATAAATGTATGGTTATGTGATGCGTGAGTATAGTCTTGAAGTTTCCAAACGAGTGCACTGAGATATGATGATTGGAAGCAATAATGTAAATGCTGGGCGAAGTATGATGATAATGAGGATGAGAACTGAAGGAATAAGATGAGAGAAAATCGAGAAACAGGTCAAAGTGGCTCCTGCCAAAATAGAGAGGAGCACTAAGAGGTCAAAGTTATTCATTGCTCCTTCCATTTCCCGTATTGGCGACACCTTGCAAACTTCTTCCGTTTCAAGAAAAGTTGAGAAAACTTCCATGTGGCCTGGGCAATGTTCCTGAAATTAAAATTATAAAATCCCGTAAGTTCGTGTCGGAAGGTAAGAGAAATTCCTCTACGGTAGCGATAATTTGTTTCTCGATATTATATCATACAAATTCCCTTTCTACATCACGCGCCCAAATATTGCTCATACTGTTTCTGCGGCGTCCCATTCCAGCTTCGAAGTCTTGGATCAATTGGGTCCTCGGTCGAAGGGGTCGAGCGCATTACATCCAGTAACTCAAGATCGCTACTTGACAGTCCTCTATCAGTCGAGTCGTCCCTCGCAAACGACGGTGTTGGACTATGGGACCATGCACACGGATCCAAACAATCACTTCCTAGGAAATCAACCTCTTCTTGGGCGAACGTTCTATCAGCAGTTTCCAGGATAGTCCTGCTATCCCATACCTCTTCTCTTCGGGGAACCATAGCTTCAACAACATCACGAGCGGCCCACTTCAAATCTCTGTCAGGACAGAGGATCATGACAAAGACTAGTGACTCTAAAACACAAGTATCAAAGACGAATCCCTTCGAGAATTGTGGATGTTCCGCAAGCCGACGGCAAAATGATATCATCATTTGACTAGATCCTATGAGTTCGACGTCGTCGCTGGCGGACCTTGTTGGCTCAAACCCGTGAAGGAGTAAATCATGGTTGAGAGCTTGAACGTAAAGAGTTGCTGCCGGTATGAAAGTTGCAGCGCCTTCCGGTGTCATTGAGTATTCTAAGAGAGGAGCGAAAGCGCTGTGCCATTGGGAGAACTGTAACTTTAATTCTGCCGAGAAGACTTTATGTGTAGAATACCAAATTCTTAATGCCCTTAATATGATTGAAAAGTCAGATGTCAGGGGTCCTTGACTTTGGTCATCTACGGGGCTGAAAAGCTCGGCATAGTCTGGGCTTTGATACCGAGGCGGACGTTGATCGGGAATTGGAAATTTGTCTTTGCTTATAGGTGGAATGCGCCATTTGATATCTTCCAAGTACGTCCTTGCTTCTGAGATGGTAGCAAATCCCTTTGGAATGATGAATTCATCGGTTAAGTAACAAAGTTTAAATATTCGATGCGCCGGGTACGGCGGCTGCTTTCCAATCTTTCTCATGATAGCCATTGTAGGTCCATCTAGTCTCATATACGCTGCCAGCAGGTCTTCGTCTATTGGTGGGGGTCCATGAGAGCGATTCAGACATGTACGGGAGTTGCGATAGATACGAGGCATATTGCTCAATCGTTTGAGTATGAGCTCTTGGGCGCTTTGAATTGGTGTGATAGCCCGGCCAGTATCTCCATGAAGGCTCTCGATGACGAAGATTAGGAGAGCAGCAATCAGAGCAACTCGTATTGAATCTTGCCCAGTCGAGACCATCTCCTGGATCCGTTTGAGGGCTTTACCATATTGCATCAGCGCGTACTGGAGATGGGAATTAATATTGTGGGTCAAGGTCGGATCCACGAAAGGTTGAAGAGCTTGTGATTCATTGCGCTGGTTACCAGCGATACTTAATCCGGCCACTGCTGTGGTGAGTTCCCTGATGGAGATATTCTCGCAGGATTGAACGACCAATCGACTCCAGAGAGTAGGATCAAAGCCCCCAGAGAGTTCAAAGGCTGTCCTATCGCGAAATATACAGAAGTATCGATATTCTCGATCGTCAGAGAAAGGCAAGGTATTTGGAGGCGGCCGCAAGGGCAAAATTTGCGACTCTGAAACCATCTCGTGAACAGCCTTTGACAAGAGCCTTCTGGTGGCAGGCTGAACTGGTTCTTTTGGTGGAGGATCATCTTCCTCTGATGGATATCCTTCACATTTCCTTCCAAAATTCGAGCAACGTAAACAATTTGGCTTAGTCTCATCGCATTTGACGTGTCTTTTCCTAGAGGTTTATTTGAGTTAGCAATTACAATCAAGCGTAAAGAAGGCCCTTTTCTCATAGAAGAGCCACAGTGGATGTTTTAACACGCGTTGTAGTCGAAATCTCGCATAAATTGTCAAATCGATTTGGGACATACTTGCAAGTTTTGCAACCAGTTTTCACCTTTGGTTTGCTAGCTCTTGGAACCTTGTTTAAGTTGTGGCCCATCCTTGATGACATGCTTTAAGACACTGGTTGTGATTCCTGCCGGTCATGAAGTCCGTCGCCTCGTGGAGTCTAGAAGAATCCAAAGATGGGGAGAAGGCGGAATATATGTGAGATTGCGGAACTCCGACGAGGGGAAAGGTCATAATCATAAGGATACAAATACCTTAAATGAGTCTGTACCAGTTTTGAAGGCAAATTTATATATCATACATCAAGATTCCACCCCTGAACAATCTAAGCCTAAGATGCCCTGACCGCAAGGGAGGCTATAGAAAGGAGTGATTCAGCGCTTCGTACCTGTCCACCAATGGAATACCATGTAACTCGGCAGCGCCTTCCTAGAATGCAGCGAATGGCCCTCTGGATATCCGCATGGCATTCGCTGATGTCAGCCATTACAATAAGGTTGCCGATCGTACGGCTTGTCGCTCCCTGCTAGAGCACGGTATTCGTTTCCTTGTCTCTGCCCCTGGACATTTTATGCATGCTCGTTCTTTTGATCCAGTAAAGGACGTCAAGCTCGATACCTCATAATGGATTAGCTTCGTTCTCGGGGTCCTCCGCTTCAGGATTGGCGTGAAACCCAGGATGCAGCCCCCTGCACGCGAGGCTCAGAAGCTTCATGAGGCGGTCAGCCCTACAGGAGAATCTTCTCCCGCAGTTCTTTACGTACTTTTGTCAGAGGATCAGGCGCTCGCGCCCTGCCTATAGGCTGCGAGATCTGGCGATGCACACCCGCAGTGTAAGTATTTGTCATCCTCCCTTGTAAGTTAATCTCAGTCAGATGTACGAGTGCCATAGCGCGGCATTTCCCAGCGCTAGTAGGACAAATCAATGATCATTTTGCCGCGGGTAACGCGCTGGAGTATAGGCGCCGGGCGCAGTGCTATCCCCGGCAAATTTCACAACTAACAGGGTTGCAAATGACATGTTGAAATCAACGTTTTCCCATATTCTATAAAGAAAATGCCTAACCCTAATTCATAACTCGAAATTACTTTAGGACTCTCGAAATTGACGTCAAGATTGACCCCTGATCCTTTTGGATTCTCACTCAATCGAATCTCCGCATGTTTTTAACTACCAGACTGTCCTTCGCCTAGTAGTAGGACGGCAAGACAACCCTATTTTATGGACTTTCCCCGGAAACATTTTAGCCCTGCAAGGTGCAATCTTTCCTCCGACTCGTTTCGATATCCATTTTCAGACAATCAGATTCAAGTTTCGAGACTGTGCCATATATATATATATATATGAATAGTACAAGACCGATTATTCCTCGACGATCGTTCATTCGAGCCCAATCATGCATGTGTGTCACTACATGTCAAGTGGCAAATCAAGTTCTAGATCACAGCCGCACTGGTATACCACCACCGGCCTTCTCCCAGGTTAGGCAAATGACCTCCGAGGTAGCCTTGCCAAAATCAACGTCAATATTTGAATGTACCACTGTGGCAGAGCAAATGACCCACTTAATTGGATTAACCCCTCCCCAATCTGGAACCAACTGGTAAAATCGTAGCTAATTTGATATTACACAGCCCGCATGTCTGTCGATTATCAGTCGCATTTAATAGCTTAGAAACAACGGCGTTTCTTTTTCAAGGTTTTAGTAGTGAAGACTGTTTATTTTCAGAGAAGTCGTGAAGACGATCGTGCAGTTCTAGATGGAGGAAGACTACCGTATATTTTCGGAAGAGGTATGGAATGAGCATGATTTCTTGTGAAGGATCATTTGTTCGCAGTACTAGAGGAAGTGAATCGGAATTAACGAAGTAATCACCCCGCAGATACCATAGTAGCTGTGCTTATCAGGATCAAAACCCTTTCCACTGTCGCCCAAAACGGAAAGCAAATCTCTGGCTTGACAGACTCCTTCAACATTTACAATAGATCAAATGAGCTTGACCGATAAAGCATTTGATATCGTACTGCAATTGCATGTTCCGGGGTGCTAGAGATTACGGCTCAGTGTTGTAGACAACGCGAGCCCTAGTCCGTAACAAGGAATAGCCAAAGGACACTTCGATACCGTTGTACTTGAGGCACAGCAGTTTACATAGCCCCAAATCGCTGTTGTTACGTGTACAAGTTGGCGATGGAGAGCAGGATTCAAGTGGCGGGTATGCTATTAGATTTCTCTATAGCGTATTTCCTGCGCGGCAAACTTATTCAATCGCTGCATCAGAAAGTGCCGGCATATTAAGCGCTTAGCACAATAACTCAAGGTGAAGCTCTCTCGGCACTGCATGCTATGATAGCAGATGCTGCAGTCATCACCTCTCATCAAAATTAAGTACCGGAGAAAGCTACCTCGGCCGAGGTGTGCACGGGACGATTAGTCAGAGTCGTAGAACCCATATGTCCGATAATCATCGAGAACAGGGAGCAGAGACATTTTGGATCTAGATTTCTGGTTCGCTAGAAAGTACGCGACTCTTGCTCCTATTTGTTGCGCTGGCTCGTCTATCAATCCAGGGCTGAGAATCCATCGGAGTTGATGGTACGGTACCGACGATCATATGTATTCGAACCGGTTAATGAGCACCGACCGGATGAAGCTAGCAGTGTGAGTGTCAGCACTGAGGCATTTAAACGGTCGAACGCATGCATTGATACAACTCAATCTAAGCATTGCTCAGCGATGTTACCATAGTGGGGTAAGTACCGTGCAGGCGCATCAGATGAGCACAGTCGTGCGCTAGGCATCATAATAAAACTGCAAGCTTGAATTGATCCTGCTGCACAGCCTGCTTTGCACTTTCTATCCTCTGCATTGAGCTGTTCTACAATTTCTGATGTGAGACGTACGAGCGAGCGAATAGAAATTGATTATAAAGCAATGACGGTAGCTCGACCCGAGTGGTCGGCCGGAATACACCTACTTTGTTTCGGTAAATCGGCAAGGCGGCGCATTGGGGGGGTTCAGCACAAGCGAACAGGGCACACCCCTCTTTTGGATTGCAGATATTCTCCATCGATTGGCCGTCCTTCAGGCGTTCCTTTATGCTTGACATAAATACTAATTCAACAGCTTGTCAACATGGCAGTTCTTTGGGGCTTACGTGAGATATGTAGAATAACCCCAGAATTTCAGGCAAGGGGCTGTGCTTTTAAACAAAGTGGTTCTCCTTCACATTGGATGGCTTGATTGGGGCTGTATGTCTCAATTAAGGAATCTATCCGACCTCCAATAAGAAAAGGCAGGTTGAATGTTTCAGCAAAGAAGCATGCAATTGAAAGTGAGAGGACCAGAATGAATCATACTGCTCTGATTGTAATTTTATTTTACGACTTTGCATTGCGCAAGATGGCACACAAGACACAGAATCCTAGATTTGAGACGATGAAGAAGCTAGTGGCTCGTTCAATACCTCTGAAGGTAAGTTATCAGTATGAATTCGATAAGCAAATGAATCCGCAGAACAACAATATCACCGACGGCGCCATGATGCTAGGTCACAAAACCCTGTGAATGTTCTCAACCCTCAAAAATTCACAGCATACTATCGATAGAATCATTGGTATTTCTAGGGACTTCAAAAGATCTGGAAGTAATGTTAATAGTTCTTGCTTTGATTTTCATCAAAGCATATCACCGCTCATAGTAATACTCGCCCGCTATCGGATAATAGACCCAAAGTCAAATAAGAAACTGTCATACTCAAACTTTGACTCCAACATGGGTACCAAAACCCGAAAGCTTGAAGATGCCGCAAAGTAAGCCACCTTGACCAAAGTTCTCGTGGAGAGTGAATTCCGCTAACTCGTAGATGACAGTGTAAATCATGGAGCCCTCCGCCTGACCGTTGATTGAAATGCGAACATACGGCCGAAGCTTCTGATACCTACCTTATGAAAGTGTGCAGAAATGCCAGTCATTCTCTGGACCTCCCGACGGGGGGGAACCTTCCTACTCGCTTTGGAGTAGAGTCCTACATTGACTTCACTTTAGGTGGACTATATGGCTTGGGGAGGGTCTGGAATTGCATACGGCGATGTTCTTGGTGGCCTGATACAACTCTGTATCATGGTCTCATTTGCTTTCCAGATATAGTATGTTGATCTACATGAGAGGTGTCTCCACTGTTCATCTGGCTCAATTATGCATTCCTCATGGATCAATACATCCTCGAAAGAGACTCCATCAGGTATCGAGTTGGAGGAAGACTCTCCCCATATCGATGGCCCCTTAGATTGCCTTGATTCGATACTTGTTCTCCAAAATTTCTAGCTTGTTGGCTTTACTAGCTGTGCGACTGGTAAGCATAACTCTTTCATACCCTCAAAGATGCGCCAATATAGCAGCCTCTATTTGAAAGAATCTTTGCTTGTCCAACTTACCGTCGTAAATTCGTGTCCTTTGTGTAGTTGTGCTTCTTTACAAATCTATCAATTCTCACTTCTGCGAACCGTTTGTCAGAGGCAAGTGGCCAAGTGGTCCAATCACTAGCTAATTTCAATTGGCAATTTAAGGCTGAGTCTATGGTACATCGCAATTGCGACGCCCTTGCGATTCGGGTGCGAGGTGTGTTTGCATGCCCGGGCTTTTATTCAGCACCTTTTATCGCGGCCGAGAATGGGGTGTTTCTTCTTAATGTGTATAGTACGCCGAAAGATTTCGTTTCTGGATTTTTTAAGCGTCACCATTCTGATGAACAGATCTCACGAGCGGCGTGAGTTCATTCATCCTCCGTTGGCCCTCTAACTTATATAGCGATTGCCTAGGATCACCAGCAAGTTTTTTTCGTCATCGCAGAGATGATTAATCAAAAAGTACATTCCTTAACCCAATCCTTTCAAACTGCCAATTATATCACCGTATTCTCGTCTGTGATCAATAAGCTGACTTTGTACTCAACCTCATTTTGGGATTCGTTACTAATTACCGGCGGGATTGCGCATTGCCGAATGTTGCGCCTCAGGAAGGATTTATTACATATTCCTAGACAGGTAGGTAAATTGCAAGTGCAAGGCTCGAACACTAACATTCAATTCCTTCAAATTTGCTGTGTATCTGATTAGTTCTGCGACACCCGCCGAGGAAAAGGATTATACTGCCCTTTTGGAGCGATGGAAAAGGTAGCCAGTGTATCCCTGTGCTGAGCTGAGACCTCTGCTAAAAAATACGAAAGAAGTTCAATGAAGCAAGAGCGTTATTAGGAGGTAGTGGTTAGAATTTTGATTTTGCAAATAATATACAATGCGTGGCAATAGTCCCCCACACATGAATGCTGTTTCAATTGTGCTTAGAAACAGCTGACTGTTTTTAAATACCATTTTTCTCAGCATCAAAATCAATTTATCTCTAGTCTCAAGTTTCTTTTGCGCATTAGTAAGTTTTGTGGAGCTTCTTTACAATTGCGCAGGCTCGTGGAATAGCCTAAGTGATCTTACATCAGCTTCCTATCTTATGAATCCTGCAACAATGATTCGATCAAATCAAGTAAGAAGCAGGGCTACAGGGCCATGCTGCAAAGTGCTTACAATTAGTATACTAGAATACATACTCGAAAGTCTATATCAATACCAAAGTGCCCGTCTCTTCGAATCTCCTTTGGTTGGCAAAGAGTCCCTAGAACATTCTCCAGATCGGAAATTTCGAGTCTGAAACCTTTAACAAAATATCTTTCCCTATATTCTGAGGATATAAAAGAGGGTAAAATTGCCCAATATGCATGCGACTACTCTCCTCGCTTTCTCACTCATTGCTTTGCTTGCTGGCAGTATGCCAATTCAAGATCAAGAAAGAGCCCAGGGTTATTACGAACGGAGAATCTTGGGAATACCTGGAGACACTAAATCTTTAAATTCACGAGTAAGCTCCATGATCTCCCGTCGGAGTCCTGACGAGGCAACGCAAAGGTTTGGACCAAGACCCGGCCCCCTAGCCAAATCCAATGCTCTGTCGACGAAGTCTGGGAACAGTGGAGAGGAACCATCCCTAGCTGACTCTTCTACTACAAATTCTCCTCCCTTAGTCCCGGTGATAAAGTCTGAGACCAGTGGAGTGGAGTCAGCAGTAGATGATTCTTCTACTACAAATCCTCTTCAATCCATAACGGGAACAGATGAACCGACAAAACTAACAAGGCCAGTAAGGCTATTACCAAAACCAAATTTAATAAAGGCCGGGGGGGACGACCGTTACCCACCACACCTAATTTGCAACTGGCAAAATCGAGTGGTAGATCTCATGAGACTATGCCTGGATCTTCCCCTTCAAGTTCTACCGAGTCACTGCCCGAAACCCAGGAATCACCAAATTCAAAGAAACCATTAGCAACTGAATCTGAAACGGCACCTGTTTTGCAGACGGATGGGTCGGGGAGTCGGGGAGCAGAGACCGATTCCAATTCCCTTCACCCGCTATCTGGTGAGGCCCAAACCTTACGAAAGCCACCCCGCCGATCCACTCAGTGCACTGTTATGGAAACGCCAGAGGGAAACCACAAAATTAAAGTGATTGGTAAGAATTGGCCGCAAGATTCCATTCCGACTGAAGAAGTCATTATGGTGGTAGTCCACTCTACTCCTAAGGTATTGATCAAGGGGCAAACAGAAGCCATGGACCCGCCAGCTGACTTCAAATTCGCAAAAACACGTACAGGTGATAGATTCGAAATCACTTTTGTGGCTTCAAACGCAGTGAATCACCAAGAAAAGACAGCTGTGGTTTTGATTGGAGAGTGGATAAGTAAACTTTCTGGGCGCACAGTTTTGTGTCCGGTGCTGAAATGAATGGTTGTTGGGTGAATTCTAGGATATTATTAAGTAGTTATCGTTTTGCTTAACATCGCGAATCATATGAGACATTCGCTCGTGTTTCTTCGCCGTCCAGGTAGTTAGGCTCCACTCTGCTTTCATAAATAACCCAAACTCAAAGCAACCCTAAAACAACTACGTAGCTTCACTGTTAATTCATTAGTTCCACGTGTCACGAAACTCTCCGGCGTGTTCAAACTCGACACCGAACCTACCACTTGCAGCTTGCCTAAAAGCGTCTCAAAGATAAATTGAAGCGAGGCATATACAGCACCATTGGCAAATCCTTTTTGATGATTGCTATGATTTTCATGTATAGTGTAGCTGAAATATTGACACCGTGAAGGCCTATATCAGAAACATTGTCTATAAGTACGGGGCTATTGCCTTTGCTATCCTATATCTGGACCTTAATTTCATCTTATTTTTACAGTAAAGATTGGTTCAAAAAATTAGTCAATGGAAGTGTCACGGAGCAGGTAAATCACGTGATATTAGCACGTGACACTCTTAGCGAAGCTCTCTATATAAATACTCTCGTTTCACTCGAGCACCGCTTAGTTCCTTAGAATATTATCACATACTTCACTTGATCCATACGAGCACTATAATACGTGATAGGAAGGAAATATAGATATGAATAGAAAAAAAGAGGGGGAAATGATGACAAATTCGAGAATTAACCGAAAATTACAAGTTCATTCCCTTTTACCGTCCAATCTCAAAACACCGGCTTGAAACTTCCCTCGATCTCAATAATCCTCCTCTCTGCCTCCTTGTATGAGTCACGACTTTCCATCAATTCCAAATAAGCACAGACCCTAGGGAATTTCGTTGGCGTGAGACTGGCCCACTGTTTGCAAGCCTGAATTGGGAAGATGACCAAGAAATCCGCCTCCGTAACGTTCCTTCCGCAGAGATAAGGTCCATCACTCGGCGAGGTCCTCAACTGATCCTCTAGGAATTCCAGATGAGTCTTTAAATTGGGATCCAGAAACGCCTCATCGAGTTTGCCGGTAATGATCCGAACGATTGGCTTGACGAAAAATGGGAAGGGGCCGTTTTTGATACCTACAAATGTAAGTGACTATCCTAATGCAGTAACTGTAAACGGGTCTATTCTGGGTGTACATACTCAACATAACAGCAGCAATGGCGAGAAGACTCATCAAGCTCCCTTCAGCATAGTGCATGAAATACCGGTTCCTCCTGAACTCTTCACTTTCAACACCGACTTGTCCTTCCATTCCTGGTGACACTCTAGCTGGGATCAAACTCTTTCCAAAATTCTCACAGAAATATTCGAAGATGGCTCCGGATTCAGCGAGAACGAAAGGTTCTTGGTTGGGGATTTGGATCTCAACTGCTGGTGACTTCCCTAGAGGATGTACTTTTTTCAGTTCCTCGGGAGCGATCCCTGATGGGTGGCGCTTGTAGGTTTTGATGGTATATAGAATCTTTAACTCCTCTAAGAGAACGAGTACACGGGTAGCCCGGGAACCTTCTAGCCTTTACGGGCACGTTAGATCAATGGCAATCAAATTGGGGGGAAACTTGCCAATGAACGATAATCTTGATATCTGGCTGAGTTGTCTTCGGTGAATTCATATTCAAAGATATATCTGGGCAGGATTAAGCACAGCCAGTTATGAACAAACGGTAATGGGACTAATGTTCTTGTAGAGAAGAAGGAGCTTTATGGTAAACAGGTTTGGCTGGCGAGTAGTGTCTTCGGCGAACGTGTTCGCGGGTCCCTACTTATACTTAACCTACTGATGTGGAGACCAATCAAAGAGCCCCGGAATACATGGTTTTTTTTTGTTCTTGAACTAGGTCCCGACATGCTAGCACAGCCCTTGAAGTGGAATTTCATGGGCGGATGCGTGGTTTTTGTTTTGACAAATGCCTAGCAACGGCGGAAGATTTACGCCGCGACTTCCAGAAACGCTTCCCAGAAATTGATGATGATACTTTGATACAAAAGCACCAATAAAATTCAACAAATGGTGGACCTGAGCTCTCAGTATTGCCTGATGTTAGTAGAGAAATTTATCCGACTCGGCCGACTCGGCCCAGTCGGGGAGCGCTGGGAATCACGTTTTTGGGGATGACATAAAGAGTATACCTAGTCTTGGGATCCTTTCTTTCTAGGGACATTCCAGGGACTACGGCAAAGGGGAAAAGTGCCCTTCTTGCGCTTTTCGCCACAGGTGATGATGCTTGCCACTCATTATAAAGACGACTATACGAGAAGGTGAGAACTGATGGTGGGGTTGCCCCGCTCGGCGTTGCCCGATCGATCACCATCATGTTATCGCAGCTTCACAGTGTCCTTTAGACAAGCAAAATGGCCAATTCAGATGAGGCAGATATTGTCAATCAATCAAATCCTACAGTTGATACTGAGACGACCATGGCCCATGGACTCTCAGCTAAGAGTGATCCACCAGTGGCCACAGCACTTTATCGCGATTTGGAGGTCGACACCAATGTGCGTTTGCGGAGCCTTAAAATAATGTGATAATCCTAAAGTGAAGTTTTGAAGCGGCGGGATGATTCGGAAGAGAGCTTAGCTCTAGGCTCGATGCCACAGTAAGTCCACCGGATTCAGTTGTCTACGATTGACGCTGACTTGACGCAGAAGCTCAACTATATCTCTCCGTGAAAGCATTCATAGTTACATTGAAGGTGAACGCTCTAATTATATCCTAAAGACTGTGCTGATGTTATCGATAGAGAATGGACGTACCTACCACGCATTAAAAGACGGAAGTATGTTCTTGGACCTGATGAACGGGGCAATCTTTGCTGCTTACATTTGATAGAATATGATGCCCCAAATGATGAGATTGAGCAGGCGAGACTGAGTATGACTGCATGAATTAATTAGTTGCCTATGGAGAACTAATAAATCTACCTACAGATCTTCAGCATCATCTGTTCGTCATGACTTTGGACAACAAACTGCACCTAGCACCCATTACGAACCTGCGAAACGTCCTCGATCTTGCAACTGGAACGGGTATTTGGGCAATCGACTTTGGTATTAGGACAGTCGTGCCTAATCTTCGATTACTGATGCGTCTCAGCACAACAATATCCATCGGCGAACGTCCTCGGCACCGACCTGAGTCCCATCCAACCTCTCTCGTAAGTTTCAATTATCCATTCCAATTTCAATACCGCTGAAACTCTCAAGTATTCCTCCAAACTGCCACTTTACGATCGCCGACGCAGAGGAAGACTGGACCTTTGATCGCCCTTTCGATTACATACATGGGCGAGCACTGGTCTCCTGTTTCAAAGATCCTCCCTCGGTAATAGCTAAGATCTTCGCGAACCTCACCCCCGGCGGCTATTTCGAATTCCAAGATCCCATTATGCCACTTCGATCCATCGATGGCACCATTACCGGTACATCGCTTGATGAATACCTGGTTTCTCTCTTAGAAGCAGCCGAGAAATTAGGCCGACCTCTGACGAGAGGTAAAAACTATGGACGATGGATGAGAGAAGCGGGATTTGAAGATGTGGTTGAGCAGAGTTTTTACTGGGCTACGAATCAGTGGGTCAAAGGTAAGAAACAGAAGGTTCAGGCAATGTGGCTACAGGAGAATTTGCACAATGGTCTTTCGGCTTGGGGGTTGGGAACATTGAGTCGAGGACTTGGGTGGAGTAAGGAGCGTATTGAGGAGTTGATCGAGAAGGCTAGGAATGATTTGAAGAATCCGAATATTCATGCTTACGCTGAATTCTATGTAGTATATGGGAGGAAGCCTTTGTCTTGAGGGAATTTTGAGGCGTTACATTGTTTTAATGTTCGAGAGCATTCTTTTTCGGATCGTTTGGGTGCGATGTTTGTCTTTTCGAAAGTTTATGCGCCTTATTCTAGCATAATGCGCATCTCTGATAGGGGCAGTGGGGGATAAATCCTCGTTCAAACACTTCAACCCTGACAAAATTCTTGGTATATGTTGGCAACGGTCTAGATTCCTTTCAATTGATCGCCAGTGCATGTGGCGGAAAGGGGCTAGAACACAGATACCCCGCAAACCCTAAAGCGCCGGCCCAACGCATTCCCCTCATTCTTGAATGGCCATACACTTCGCATGCTACAAATGCTTGGAATATCGTTTGTCGAGGGAGACGCTGAAGACATATGCTGGATACAAAGGGGTTTAATACATCACCTTGGATTTAACTTGGAAAATTTCGCGAGATGAACTTCACAGGCGACCACCATCTCAATTTGATCGGGAAAGGTACTCAAAATGGCGTGCCTCGTGAAAAACATGCACTAATATACTGTCAGTTGCCGTCGTTACGTCCTGTTCTAGCACTCAAGCAGCAGCAATCTGTCGTACGCTTCTGAACAGCAATGCCTTTGTACTCGGAACCGACAGAGAGGCTCCTCATGACTCAACTCGATTCACCAAAGCTTCTCACTTTCAATTCTTGAAAGTGGGAGATGAGGGTTATTTGGATGGAGACATTGGAGAGAGGATCATAAGTGCTGTGGAGCATCATTATCACAAGGATTCAGTTGATTTCCTTGTCAATGTTATTGGGGAGGGACAAGATTTTGTAGAAGAGTTGAAAAGAATGGAAAATGTGCTAGATAATATGGTAAAGCGGGGTACTGGGCTAGTATTGAATGTATCTAATAGCGAAGGTACAAAGGGTGAGGAGAGTCTCGTTAGTACATCAATCTGTCTAGCCCTAGACGCTTTAAAGTTCATTGAAAATGGTGTTCACCTGCTCTTAGGTCAAAGTAGCGAAAGATGCATCATTGGGGTTCAAGAAGAGTGGCGTCCGGTGGAACGTTTTAGTCTCCCACAGTAAGCAACCCGCCTTCAATGATGAGGATCCTCAGCCTGAAACTTTTCAGACCTCCTATCAAATTCCGCGCATCGATTTATTCTTGAGGCGGATACAAAATCTGCATTGAAAAATCATATGGACGAGCACAAATCAAAACAGTATGGCTTTGAAAGTTAAAATACGTGCAAGATGCGCGAGCTAACTAGTTGCTCTAGACAGAAAGGTGGATATGCAGTTGAGAAGGAACGTGAAGTGGCTAATCTGGCCTTGTTCTTCTGCATTCGGCAGGGAGTGAACTTAACGGAGCATTCATGGGAATCGACGGAACGTGCGTCTCTTTGTAGGATGACGCTTCTCCTGAAAAGGGTCCGAGGAGGAAATGTGTGCAAGGATCATGGAGACTTCGGCTGGCAAGAGCTTTATATATATTTTCAACCACGTGGCTGTGGATTCAGCCTCTTCTAATCGTCATGATCGCCTACAAATCACAATGGACTTTTCTCCTTCTCATCTTTCCCCTTCGCTTATCAATGGGGTTTTTTGCTTCGCTTATAAGGAAAACCCAATTCAAAGTCGGAACTTCTGACCACTCTGTATGAATCTAATATGCCTATAAAAATAGAACAGAAGTTTGGTTTGAGGTTTTGCTTGCCATGTATATGCCAGGGATGAAAATTAGTTTGGATTCATTAGACTATGGGTGGCCTAATGATTTAATGATAAGTATTTGATATCAGTACGCCCGTTCGTGCTAGGGAGGATCTCGGAGCGCTGCGCGCACCCTCCCAGCTTGCACCATTTTTCATTCCTGAATTACTTATTGCCATCTTCTCTCTGTACCCCCACCTCGGGTTTGTATATGAATGGAGTTACTATCATATTGAAACAAAGAGACTACTATACATATGCGGCATCATCATAACTGGGAAAGAAAATATATACATGAGAGCTCGATGGTAATTTTCGATTTCAGAGCTCAAGCCAATGATCAGTGGCAGCAAATTCTAGAACTCCAGAGCCCATCGCCTTCCCAACCAGTGCAAGCTGAGACTTAAACCACAACTTGTGATCTCTATCTAACTCACGAAGACCTGAAGCAATCGAAAGAGGCCAAGCTGCCAAATACGCTAAATGTGGCTCTATCTCTCGCTTCGGGTCCAGCGTGATGGAGTCAAACTCTGTCATATCGAATCTTTGAAGACAATATGGTACGCTAGATGCCAGAGCATTGGCCATGGCTTCCATGTTATGGAGACATTCTGATCGTTGCTCATTCTTGGGATTGGGATAGATGATCTTCAGGATTTTTAGTCGCGTATTATTGACAACCATTCTGTTGGCGTAGTATTGGTTCCAGACAGCGGAATATGCGGGACTTTCATAAGCGTAAACCGTCGAGGAGAAGCATTCCTTCGTTCGCCATGATTTGGGAACTGTATGTTGCCGGTGGCCCCAAGCGCTGGGGAAATGGCTTGACCAATTTTTCAGCGCTGCGTCAATATTTCGTGCTTCTTCATTGAGATCCTCAGCTAACAAAGCGAGCCCATTTATCAACATGCACCGCGCGGAAGATATCTCGTCGAGAATAACGGATACGCGTTGACGAATGGCAACAATGCGCACCATGATGCGATCAAACTCAAGTTCCAAGCCCTCCTCGCCAAAAGCACTCCCTTCTACAAGCCAATCCGGCAATGTCAGGGTTCTCAAAAGGGCCGATCTAATCAGTCCACGCCTAGTATGTTTGATAATGTTCGATGCGGGGACTCTCTCGCTCAAGTTGTGCTTCCATATTTTCAATACCGCTAACGCCCCATCATGATGTGAAAAGCTGTGGTGCATAGTGAGAGCAGCCTTAGGGCTGAGATCGTGAATCGTATCTTCGTATCGACCCATGAAGAAAATGGCTAATAGGCAGATATCTATATTACTCTCGTTTAAATTTAAGACTTCCGTTTGCGTGTTTCGTAAGAGCCATTGATATTTAGCAGCTGCCGCTATGGCAGCGTGAGGATGGTGATGCGTCCGTGAAAACACCGCTAGAGCCAAAGATGATACCCCAGACTCGATCATAGGGTATTTGCCTTTAGATGGAGACCAAATAAGTAGCAAATCGTGGTAGATACCTTTCGAAATATTATGGGCGTC